>SDBV01012946.1_pt1 | contig 10656 bp, 10 predicted proteins | sample 2277081 | NCBI WGS metagenome assembly SDBV01 (sample SAMN10402039, study PRJNA504765) | marine sediment metagenome | isolation source: marine sediment core GS10_PC15, 223 cmbsf | place: Arctic Ocean: Southern Knipovich Ridge | collected 2010
TCCGTCTTTGCTAAAGCTTACGTCTTCGCTTTTTGAGCTACGACGCCACAGGTCGACGCGACAGGTTGGCGATGTTGATTTAATAAACAACTCAAATTGGCTTTGCCAATTTTAGAGATACTAATTGGATATTGGATATTAGATAATAGATAATTGATAAAAGTTGTTTAAGGGACAGAGCGTTGATACAGACAATAAAAATTTTTGGCGGGACGAGTCATCCGGAGCTAACGGAGAGTATCTGTGCGTATCTTGGTATTCAGCCTGGCGGTGTTAAGATCGAGGCGTTCCCTGACGGGGAAAAGCTTATTAAGCTTGAGGACGATGTTCGCGGTAAGGACTGTTTTGTGATCCAGTCGACTTGTTGTCCTGTTGATGAAAACCTTATTGAGCTTTTGATCTTTCTCGATTGCCTGCGTCGTGCCAGTGCCGCGAAGACAACTGCGGTGATACCTTACTTCGGTTATGCACGTCAGGACCGGAAAGACGAGGGGCGTGTTCCGATCACTGCCAAGCTGGTTGCGAATCTTATTGCGACCGCTGGTGCCGACCGGGTTGTTTCGATCGATCTGCATGCGGCCCAGATACAGGGCTTCTTCGATATTCCGATGGATCATCTTGGCGCCGAGCCTGTGCTGGTTCGATATTTTAAGGGTAAAAAGATCAAGGACCTTACGGTCGTCGCTCCCGATGTCGGTAATATGAAAACCGCTTCGAAGTACGCATCTGTACTTGGCGGCGATCTTGCGATCATTCACAAGCGTCGTATAAGCGGCAGCGAGACTGAGAGCACGGAGGTCATCGGCGATGTCGAGGGCAGGAACATTGTGATGTGCGACGATATGATCTCGACTGCTGGAACTGTTTGCGGGGCCGCGAAGCTGCTAAAGAGCAGAGGGGCCAAGAACATTATTGTTGGTGCGACGCACGGAGTTCTTGCGGGCAAAGCGGCCGAGCTTCTTAACGAAGCACCGTTTGACGAGGTTATCGTAACCGATACGATACCCGGGCATGACGGAACGCGGGCGATCAAAAATATTAAGGTTCTTACGGTGTCGGAGCTTCTTGGCGAAGCTATTAAACGGATCCACAGGAACGAGTCTATAAGCAGTATGTTCAATCAGAACTATTAATGCAAACTGACTAGTGGTCAGTTTGAAAATGTAAATATTAAAAATAAAAATGTAAAATTGCGGTATCGCCTTCCGTCTTCGCTAAAGCTTCGACGCGACAGGTTGGCGATGCTGTTTTATGAAAAAGATTCGGCGGTGCGTTGGTGCGGCGTTTTAAAGTATAGATGGTTTAAGAGTATTTTAGTTGCGGGCTTAAGTGAAGCTTGCGGAGATATTTGAGAGGTACATATGTCAGATAAAATAGTTTTAAAAGCAGAGATCAGGCAGTCAGCAGGAACGGGCAAGACGGCTGCACTTCGTAAGGCCGGTAAGATGCCGGCGGTAATTTACGGTCATAAGAAGGGCACGGTGTCGATCTCTCTTAACGCACATGATTTTGTCACAGCGCTTCATCACGGTCATCGTATTTTTGAAGTCGATCTTGGCGGAACGACCGAGACGCTTCTGGTCAAAGATGCTCAGTACGATCATCTTGGCAGAAATATGATCCACGCGGACCTTATTCGTGTTGACCTGGAGGAAACAGTAACTGTAACGGTTCCTCTTGAGCTGAAGGGTACTCCGGCAGGTTCGCACGAGGGTGGTATTATCGACGAGCATCTCGATCATCTTGAGATCGAGTGTACGGTAGTTAACATTCCTGAGAATATTGTTTTCTCGATCAAGGAAGTTCATATCGGCGATTCTGTTCACGCCAGCGATATTGAGCTTCCTGCGGGGATGGTTCTTAAGACTTCATCTGACGCTCTTATCCTAACCTGCCATCTGGTGGCAGCGGCGGTCAGTGCAGAGGATGAAGCGGTTCCTGAAGGTGAAGAGGCTCCGACGTCACCTGAGGTTATAACCGAAAAGGCTCCGGAAGAAACGACTGATTAACACCAATGGTGTTTATTTCGTTCGCGTGTAAGGTTTGTAAGTTATTGTACAACACTGCCTTTAGGCAGATAAACTCTTGGTTAGTTGTTTGCTAAGGTATGCAGGTTGTAATGCTAAAGCGTAACAATGATGTGGAAAAAGGTTAGGCCACGCATCGACGCGTAGTTTTTAAGTGTAAATGGTATGAGTTATTGGTTCGATAAATGGAAATTTTCCGATTTATCAAGAGTGCGTTCTTTGAGAGCAAGCAAGATATAGAGACGTGTTGCGAGATGTCTGAAACGAAAATGATAGTTGGGCTTGGCAACCCGGGCAATAAGTATGATCGGACGCGTCATAATGCCGGGTTTGAGTCGGCGGATCTTTTTGCAGATCGTTTTGGTATCGCAGTCGATCGTAAGAAGTTCGGTGCGTTGTACGGTCAGGGTCATGTTGGCGATACGAAAGTTATCGTTTTAAAGCCTCAGGAGTATATGAACGTCAGCGGCCAGGTGCTTGCGACGGTGGTCGGTTTTTTTCGGCTGTCGATTGAAAATATAATAGTTGTAACCGACGATGTAGCGCTTGACCCGGGCGTGATCCGGTTACGGAAGCAAGGGTCCGCTGGCGGGCATAACGGTTTGAAGGATATTATATCCAGGCTTGGGACCGATGAGTTTTGCCGGTTGCGTATCGGTGTTGGAAGTCCGGATTTTCAGGATCAGGCGAGCTTTGTGCTGAGCAGGCCGAACGCCGAGGATCGCGAGGCTATCGAGTCTGGTATAAAGCGATCTGTCAAAGCGATAGAGTGCTGGATAAAAGAAGGCGCCGATACGGCGATGAATAGGTTCAATTAATGCCGGTGGCGTTAATTTAGTATTTAGTGAATAGTTGATAGTGAATAGTGATCGAACCAGCCTTGCGGCTGGGCTGATTATAAAAGATAAATGGAAATATTAATAATTGTTAAGAAATAGCAATAGGAGGTATAAGTTTGGATACCGTTGTTAAAAGATTGTACGAAGCATTGTTCCTCGTAGATTCCGGTCAGGCTGCTTCTGATTGGGATGGAGTGACAGGGGCGATCAAAAAGGTTCTCGACAGGGCCGAAGCCGAAGTGGTCGAGATAAATAAGTGGGACGAGCGAAGGCTTGCTTACGATGTTAACAAGAAGAGCAGGGGAACATATATTCTTGTTTACTTTAACTGCGACACGTCGAAGATCGCCAGCATCGAACGCGATGTCCAGCTTTCCGAAGCAATCGTTCGCGTTCTTGTTCTGCGTACTGACAATATGAGCAAGGAAGATATCGAACGAGATACTCCTCTTGCAGCGGCCCAAAGACGTGAGGCCGAGGCGATCAAGGCAGCAGAAGAAGCGGCGGCGGCTAAGGCGGCAGCGGCTGAAGCTAAAGCAGCAGAAGAAGCGGTGGCGGCTGAAGCTAAAGCAGCAGAAGAAGCGGTGGCGGCTGAAGCTAAAGCAGCAGAAGAAGCGGCGGCGGCTAAGGCGGCAGCGGCTGAGGCTAAAGCAGTAGAAGAAGCGGCAACTGAAGCTCCTGTTGAAGCCGAAGCAACCGAGGCACCTATTGAAGCCGAAGCACCCGAGGCAACTATTGAAGCCGAAGCACCTGCTGAAGAGGCCCCCGAATCGCCTGCAGAAGAGGGCGAAGCAAGCGAAGACGAGTAATACCAACAGGTATTGCACTATATAAATTCGGACATTTGACAGTTACGGTCCGACTTAAACATTAATTAAGGAGAATGAAATGGCAAGTTTTAACAAAGTTATACTGCTTGGTAATTTGACGCGTGATCCTCAGTTGTCTTATACACCGAGTCAGACGGCGGTTGTCGAGATCGGTTTGGCGGTTAATCGTAAGTTCAAGAAACAGGACGGTTCGCAGAGTGAGGAAGTTTGTTTTGTGGATTGCCAGATGTACGGTAAGCGTGCCGAGGTTATCAACAAATATTGCAAGAAGGGCAATCCGTTGCTGATCGAAGGTCGTTTGAAATTTGACAGTTGGCAGGGTCAGGACGGAAGCAAACGGAGCAAACTTCGCGTGATGGTTGAGAACTTTGAGTTTATGGGCGGTGGTGGTAACAGAAGCCAGAGCGGCGGCGGTGATTATAACGGTGGTCAGGGCGGCGGCGATAATAGAAGCCATGGCGGCGGCGGTAATGACGCAGGCGGGTCGGAACCTGTCGCGGATGACGACATCCCGTTCTAGCACGCTCCCTGGAGCGTGCTGAAATACGAAATGCTAATATCTAAATTCGAAACAAATAAAAAATGCTAATGTTCAAAATCTTAAAACCTAGTTCTGACACGGCCAGAAACGTTTAGATTATTTTGGTTTTGGTTATTAGTGTTTGTTCAGTATTTCGGATTTAGTGCTTAGGATTCGGGGCAAAAGCTCTTTTGAATGAAACTATTCGCCGTCGACGGATGGGAGTTAGATATAAATAAGTGTAAATATTAATCGTAAGAGAATGTATTTGAAGGTTTTGAAATATGGCAAGACAATTTAACAAAAAAGGACCGGACAAAAGGAAAAAGCGTTTCTCAACGGGTACGCGTGAACAAACTCAGTGTCGTTTTTGCAGAGAGAGCAAGAAGTATATCGATTATAAGGACGTCGATACTCTTGCGAAACTTCTGACGAATCGCGGTAAGATTTTTTCGCGAAAGCGCAGCGGAAACTGTGCGGGCTGTCAGCGTAAGGTCCAGACAGCGATCAAGCGTGCACGATATATGGCGCTTCTTCCTTACACGAGCTAATGTTAATTAAAATATGTTTTAGAATTTAAGGAATTACCATCAACCGATATCGGTGGAGATAAATTATGAAGATATTGCTTTGTGAAGACGTAGAAGATTTAGGTTATCTTGGCGATGTAGTAGACGTCAAGGACGGCTATGCGAGGAACTACCTTTTGCCGCAGGGCGTGGGTATTGTACCTACCGATGCGAATATTAAGTCTCTTGTGGATGCTAAGGCTTCTGCCGCTGCGGAACGTCGTGTTGCTCACGATCGTTTGGCGATAGTAGTCGAAGCAGTCGAAGGTGCAGAGGTCGTGGTAGCATCCAAGGCCAACGAGCAGGGTCACTTGTTCGGTTCTGTATCTCAGCATGAGATAGCAGACAACCTTCGCGGTCAGGGTTTTGAGATCACTGACGGTATGGTTCGCATTGGCGAGCATATCAAAGAAGTCGGAACACATGAGGTTACAGTCAGGGTCGCCGCTGAGTTATCCGCTACGATCAGTGTTGTTGTAGTACCTCAGAATGAGACAGTTGAAGCAGCCGAGGAAGAGACAACAGAAGAGTAGCCATAGATTCCGGGAAATCCCGTTGATCCGTTTTTTTGTGGATTTAGTAACATTGGCAGCTAAGATAGTGTTGTTTTAGTATCTCAGGAAGAGACAGTTGAATCAACCGACGCAAACACAACAGAATAGTCAGGAATCGTCACAAGTTCCCGGCGGATCGGGGCTTGTTCAGAGCCGAAGTATGCCGGAGTCTTTGGAGTCTGAGGCCGCGGTATTAGGCTCTATGATCCTTGACAGGGAGTGTATCGGCCTGGTCGTCCAGAAGCTCGGTGCGAGTGATTTTTATCGTCCCGAGCATCAGGCGATATTCGATTCATTGGTGTTGCTGTACGAAAGGAACAGCGATATAGACCTTGTATTGCTTCGCGACGAGCTTAAGCACCACAAAAAGCTTAAAAGCGTTGGCGGTGCCGAGTACCTTGTTACCGTTGCCGAGTCAGTCCCGTCATCAGCGAGCGCGGAATATTATGCAAACATCGTCAAAGACAAATCCCTTTTGCGCCAACTTGTAAAGGCTAGTAACGAAATACTTGTCGAGGCGATGGACGAGGGGGGCGATGTTGGCGTAAAACTAGATGAGGCTGAGCAGAAGATCTTCGCTGTTACCGAGAAGAAGATCACCGGTGTTGCGGTTCCTTTAAAGAACCTTCTGATCGAAGCATTCGATAACATTGAGGCTCGCAAGGGTCATCACGTTACGGGTCTTCCGACAGGTTATTACGAGCTTGACGAGCATCTTTGCGGACTTCAAAAGGGCGAGATGATAATCGTTGCCGGTCGTCCGAGTATGGGCAAGACGAGTTTCGCGATAAACATTGCCGAGCATATCGGTGCTGACAACAACATTCCTGTTGTGATATTCTCTCTTGAAATGAGCAAACAGCAGCTTGTCGAGCGGGTTCTTTGCAGCAGGGCGAAGGTTGATTCTCAGAAAGTAAGAAAAGGGATGTTGAGCACCGACGAGCTTGTTAGACTTCGAAAAGCCAGCGAGGACCTGTTTGACAAGCCTATATTCATAGACGATACGCCGGGCCTTACGCCGCTGATGATCCGGGCCAAGTGCAGACGACTGAAAAGTCAGCACGATATTCAGTGTGTGCTGATCGACTATTTGCAACTGATGAGTCTTGGGGGCAGGGTCGAATCTCGTCAGCAGGAAGTATCTACGATGAGCCGTTATCTAAAAGCGCTTGCACGAGAACTTGAGATCCCGGTTATGGTGCTTAGTCAGCTTAACCGAGGTGCCGAGGGCCGGGAAGGGCATCGCCCGCGGATGAGCGATCTTCGAGAGAGCGGAAGTATCGAACAGGATGCGGATGTTGTGATGCTATTACATCGCGAGGACTATTATCGCAAGGATGAAACCGATTACGATGAAGACAACAAAGCAGATATTATCATAGCCAAACAGCGTAACGGCCCAACCGGCGTCGTCCAGCTTTACTTTGACGGCAAATATACGAGATTCGAAAATCTATCGGTTACGGAGGATCCATTTTAAGGAGACGGAAATGATTCAAAAGGATGTGAATTACAAAGGGAGTTGTTTGTTGGCCGGACTTTTTGTTTTGTTGATGGGTTCGTGTTTTTGTTCTGTTTATGGTGCGGACGATCCGGTTGCAGCGGAGAACCTTCCGATCTCAAGCATAGAGACCGCCGGTAATGTTACGATAAGCAAGGCGAATGTTCTGGCAGTGGTCAGGGCGAAGATCGGTCAGCTTTTTCATCAGCAGATGGTGGACCAGGACTCGGCGCGTATCGCTGAGATCGAAGGTGTCGAATATGCATACTACAATACCGCGATAGTCGACGATCAGGTTCAGCTTATTTATGTAGTTGTCGAGAAGAACCTTGTCCGTTCGATTGAATTCAAGGGCAACGCCAAATACAAAGACGCTCGGCTGTTGAAGGCGATCGGTTTCAAACGTGGTGATTACCTGGATGTTTTTCAGGTAAGAAGCGGTGTTGAGACGATAACGGATCTTTATCACAAGGCCGGATATTCTTTTGCCGAGATACTTGTCGACGAAAGAAATATACCCGAAGGCAAGGTCGCTTATGTTATCGAAGAAGGTAAGCGTGTTAAGGTTAAATCAGTGACGTTCGAGGGTAACGAGTCATTTCTGAGCAAAGAGCTTCTAAAGGCGATTGAGACCCGGAAAAGGAAGTTCATATTTTTCCCCGTATATTTCAACGAAGAGAAGCTGACCGAAGATATAGATAAGATCCAGGCAGTTTACCAGAAGCATGGGTACATGAACGCTTCGGTTCATGCAAACACTAAGTTTGGCGACGACAAAAAGAGTGTTGCGGTAGTTTTCGTTATTAACGAAGGCCCGGTGTATTTAATCGATCAGATCAATATAAGCGGCAACACGTTTATCGATACAGCGTCGCTTCGTTTAGAGATAAAATTTGCCGAAGGCGACGTTTATAGTGAAGAGCAGAGCGAGCTCGGTCGACGTAAGATATCCAGCAGGTATCTCAAGCAGGGTTATATCGATGTTCAGGTGAATTTCGAGCGTTCGTTTGTCGGTTCCGGAAAAGTTGTCGCCGATTACACGATCGTCGAGGGCGAAAGGTTCCGTATCGGGCAGGTTGTAGTAACCGGAAACGAAACGACACACGATAAGGTTATTCGCAGGATACTTGACGAAGAAGGATTTAAGCCCGGTCAATGGTATGATGCCGATGCCGCTCGCGGTGACGGACGGGGCGAACTTGAAATGGATCTGCGACGTACGGTGCTTACGGAGTCGGCGTTTATCAAGGCTGTTGGCGATATGCCATATCAACGTGATGCACATGTCAATATTATCGAAGGTCAGACCGGATCGATAATGCTTGGTGCCGGTGTCGCGAGCAACGAAGGTTTGATCGGTCAGTTGATTTACGATCAGCGAAACTTTGATATTTTTGACTGGCCCAAGAATGCTAAAGAGTTGTTTACTGGCAAGGCATTTCGAGGTGCTGGCCAGCGGTTTAGGATATCGCTTGAGCCAGGTACCGAACAGAGCCGTTTCTCTGTGAGTTTCAGCGAGCAATACCTCTACGATAAGCCTGTGGGCCTGGATGTTCTGGCATCGAAATACGAAAGGGGCCGAGAGGCTTATGACGAGGAAAGGCTCAAGGGATATCTCGGATTTGAAAAGCGTTATCCGAATAAATGGCGTCGCGGAATATCTTTCAGGGCCGAGACGGTCGATGTTGAAGACCTTGATGCTGACGCTCCGCAGGAGATCATAGACGTTAAAGGCTCTAACGATCTGTTTGGCGTTAGGGCATTTATCAGAAAAGACACTACCGATAGCCGATTCTATCCGAGCGAAGGGTATAATTTTAACGCCAGTTACGAGCAGGTGGGCGGAGATCATACTTTTGGGATATTAAGCGGTACGCAGCGTTGGTATAAGACGCTGCGTGAAGATCTTGCCGAGCGAAAGACGATCCTTGAGACGAAGTTCAGCGCGTCTACGGTTGTAGGCGACGCTCCGCCGTTCGAGAAGTTCTATGCGGGGGGGACGGGTTCTCTTCGCGGATTCGATTATCGCGGCGTAAGCACCCGCGGATGGACAACTTCCGGTGTAAGAGAAAAGAAGGACCCGATAGGTTCGGACTGGATGGTAATTGGTAACGTAGAAGTTGCGGTTCCTCTTGCGACGGAAGTTTTTTCGGCATTGTTCTTTGTCGATGCAGGTATGATCGATACCGGGGGGATACGTGCTTCGATAGGAACGGGTATACAGATAATGCTGCCGCAGTGGTTCGGTCCGGTTCCGATGCGATTTGAGATTGCTACTCCGATAGCCAAAGACGATGAGGACGAGACACAGGTATTCAGCTTCTCAATAGGAGCGCTGTTCTAGGATAAATTAAAGATAAAATATTAAAATGTAAAATTGCGGAGTCCGGCCCAATGGGCCGGGGCTGTTTTATGCTGGATTCCAACAGGAGTTTATTCCGTACTACGATGCGGGGCTGGAATGGCGTTTGACTGAAGTATAATGTTAATAGAATGATTGGAAAGGCTGGAAGAATGAGAATAAAAAATGTTATCGTTTCTATAGTATTATGTTCGTTGGTTTTGGGAGTTTTCGGTTATGAGTATTCCTGGGCGAAGTCGAAGCAAGAGGCAACTGGTGCTAAAATCGGGATTGTTAGTATTCGCAGGGTGTTCGAGAATTCCAAGCGGAACGTCCAGTGGCAGGATGAGATGGAGCGTGAGCGCAAGCAGATCGTAGCCGAGCTTGAGAAACAGTCCAGTGCGATCAAGGCAGTCAGGGCCGATATGGAAACGCGTAAGCCTGGCAGCACCGATTACCTGAACCTGATGCGTGAGATGATGGAAAAGGATGCTTCGCTTGAAGCGAAAGAAAAATTTCATCAGCAGGATCTTACGATGAAGGAGCAGCGATGGACCGAGAAGCTTTATCTTGATACGGGTGAGGCAGCGGCGAAGGTTGCTAAAGAGCAGGGTCTCGATATTGTCCTTGCAAAGGACGAAAACCAGTTTCCGGCGGCAACGGCTAACGAACTGATGATGATCATCAAGACGAGCAAAATAATGTATAGCCGCGACGAACTCGATATAACTGGCGAGGTCGTCAAAGTGTTGGATAAAAACTAAGAGAGTTTGTAAATGAAAGCTAAGCCAAAGACAATGACGACATCCGAGCTTGCATCCGAGCTTGGCGCCGAACTTGCGGGTTCCGGATCGGTCCGGATAACCGGTGCTAATTCGCTGGAAGCTGCGGGGCAAGCGGAAGTGACTTTTTTAAGTTCGGAAGAATATATATCCGTTCTTTCCAGATCCGGTGCCGGCGCGGTGCTGGTGGCGAATAAAGTGGACGGGTTTGAAAGGGCACAGCTTATAGTCGAGGATGTAAACGTGGCACTAATAAAGGTGCTGGAGCTATTTGCGCCGAAGTTAAGTGTTGTTGCGGGCGTTCATCCGAAAGCGGTCGTCGAAGAAAGCGCTCAACTTGGAGAAAATGTTTCCGTTGGGGCAGGCGCGTATATCGGTGCTTATGTCGAGGTCGGAAACAACTGCATTATTTCGGCAGGGTGTGTTATTGAAGAAGGAACCAAAGTCGGCAATAACTGCAAGTTTTACGGTAATGTTGTGATCTATCACGGATGTACGATCGGTAATAACTGCACGATCCATGCGAATGCAACGATCGGGGCGACGGGCTTCGGATACAATTATATTGACGGGGAGCATAAGCTTATTCCGCATAACGGTTCGGTTGTGATCGAGGACGGCGTCGATATTGGCGCTAACAGTTGTGTCGATCGGGCGAAGTTCGGAAATACGATCATCGGGGCCGGGACAAAG
>SDBV01012947.1_pt1 | contig 10654 bp, 13 predicted proteins | sample 2277081 | NCBI WGS metagenome assembly SDBV01 (sample SAMN10402039, study PRJNA504765) | marine sediment metagenome | isolation source: marine sediment core GS10_PC15, 223 cmbsf | place: Arctic Ocean: Southern Knipovich Ridge | collected 2010
GGTCATTAACACTACCTGCTGCATCTTTATCAACTTTAATTTTAAATGTTAGTAAAGTTTCTTCATTTGGTTTTAAAGAATTTAATATTTGAACTTTTGGTTCTGATAATGATGTAAAGGGGTATGATTCCTCTATCCAAATTTTTGGGGCTTTTATTATTTTTCTTAAATTTAAATTTTTAACCTTAAATGATAATTCAAAAATTTCATCTTGTTGAACAGGATAAGGATTTAATGTTAAAGAGTCTATAATTAAATCAGGACCAAGATCTGTTTTCTCCCATGCTTTTGTTTCAACTATAAACAAACTTAAAATTATTAATAATATCACCAATTTTTTCATTTTTAATCACCCCTTATATTTTTTCCATCCTTTATAATTATTATGCGTTCAGCATATTTTGTTAAAGATTTATCATGAGTTACCATTGCTATTGTTCTTTTTTCTTTTTTATGTAAATTTTCCAACAACTCCATGATTTCTTTTCCTGTTTTTGAATCAACATTACCCGTAGGTTCATCTGCTAAGATTATTTCAGGATCATTTGATAGTGCACGAGCAATTGCTACTCTTTGTGATTCACCACCCGATAATTGATTTGGAAGATTATTTAGGCGTTCTTTTAAGCCGAGTTTTATTAGCAGGTTCTTTGCTTTTTTAATACGTTTATCTTTTGATATATCCTGAAAGATCATGGGTAACATAATATTTTCTAACGCTGTTAATGTGGGAATTAAATTAAAGGCTTGAAAAACAAATCCAATTTTTTTACCCCGTATTTGAGCTAATCTAGATTCTGATAATTTTGAAATATCATACTCTTCCAGGTAAACTTTTCCTTTTGTTGGAATATCTAAGCAACCTATCATATTCATTGTTGTACTTTTACCTGAACCAGAAGGGCCAGTAACTGCAACAAATTCTCCCTGTTTGATTTTAATGCTCATTCCTGATAATGCATTAATATCTACACCATCCATATGATAAGTTTTCCAAACATCTTTCAATTCTATGATTGTGTGGTCTTTCATTTTAGTATTTTTAATTTTTTAAGTAAACTCATTAAAGTTTTGAACATCTTTTCAGATAGTAAAACTTGTTTTTGATATTTTTTGATAATATTCAATTCTTTTTTTTCTTTCAAATTTGATTTATGAACTTTATACTCTTCGATTATTTTTGGAAGTTCATTTTTTGTTCTAAGCATAAGTGCGTATTTTTTTTTCATAAATTCCATTGACATAGTTATCATATCTTTTTCCATATAAAAAAAGACCTTTTTTGTTTTAGGTTTTCTTAATCTTTTAATCAAGCCCATTCTTTCTACAAATTTAATCTCTGTACTTATTGCAGATAGGCTGTAACCGGTCCTTTTTGCAAGTTCTTCTAGAGAAAGTTCATCGGGTTCTAAGAACAAAATACCCATTATCTTTGAAGTTAATTCACTAAAGCCGTTGCTTTTGCAGTCTTCAATCATTAATTCGAGAAACTTTTCTTTCGGCGAGGTCATTTTTAATTTTCTGAACTTTCAGAATATACTAAAAGTTGTAAAAGCACATATAAATAGTTTTCGTAAATTAATATATCCATTCAAGAATAATAAAAGTGCGGGAGACAGGGTTCGAACCTGCGTAGACACTAAGCCAACAGCTCTTGAGGCTGTCCCGTTTGACCACTCCGGCACTCCCGCATATACAAAAGTAAGTTGAATTAATCCTTTAAGAATTTTTCTTAAAATAAATTATCTAAGGGAATCTTATGTTTTTTTATTATTTGATTCAAAATCTGCATTTATTATAGATAGGATAATGTTAAATTCAATAAAATTTTGGTTCATAAAAAAATAATTCCCCACCCTTCGATTTCTAAAGTTAATTAACAAGCTTTATAAAGAGTATATCAATATACAGCCTAAGCATAGATATTAAATCTGTGCTTTAAATACGGAGTGTGAAAAACAATGGATAATAGAAGGGGCGGTTTTAGAGAAGACCAGGGCCCAAGGGAAATGCACAAGGCAGTTTGTGCTGATTGCGGAAATGAATGTGAAGTTCCATTTAAGCCATCAGGAGACAAACCTGTTTATTGCAGAGACTGTTATAGAAAGCACAAGAAGTTCTAAGTCGGTATTTTTTGATACTTTTCTAGACATAATTTTTTTTTATTTTATTCTTTTTTTGTACCCAATTAAAAACTTATCTACCCTTGTGCTGTTGCGTAAATCGGCGGTATATTCGCTTTTATAGAAGGTCTTAAAATGTGGCATGGCAAAAGGCTTAAAAAGGGATATTTATACTATTCCACCATAAAAGGACTAAAAATGAGTAAAAAATTTGATACGATGAAAGTGGAACTTAAACCTATTGAATCAACCAAAGAAAACATTGAAAAGATTACAATGGACTTAATTGAAGAGAATTTTAAAAAAGGGACTACAGTTTTTAATGAGATCATTGAAGGTAGATTAAAAGGTTATACCACTGCCAATTGTCCGCATCCATCCTGGGTTAGGGATGGAATACACTATTGTATTTGTATGCAGTGTGGCTATGAGGAGATGTCATAATTGGAGTATAACGAACATTTTCGTTTATATCAATTAAGATTAAAGAAATCAAAACTGTATAAACTGGTAATTCTTCAGGAGTTCTTTTAACCCGGGATGTATTTGAGTACAGTTCAATGAATCTCTCCTAAACCATCCATAACAGGTATTTTCCCAGTTTAATTGTGGAACAAAGGATTCTCTATCAACCGGGTCTATTTCAAGAATAAATGTTACATACATAAAATCTGTTCCTGGTTTTTGGTATACATATGGTCGTTTTTTTATTCTTCCTCTTGGTAAACCACCCATTTCTTCACTAGATTCAGCAATTGCTGTAACCAATGCATTTTCTAAGCCCTTTGTAGTTTCTTTTCGGGCTCCACCAGGAATTCCCCATAAACCAGGATTTAACACATGAAATGATCGTTTAAGTAAAAGAATTTCTTTCAGATCTGGTGAAACTACAAGTATTCCAGCTCCTCCCCTGCCCCAAGTTCCGGAACTAGTCATCCCCACATCAAATCCCTTAGATTGATGATACAGTTTTGAATAAACTTCAAAGGGGATATATTCGTTTTCTGCCATAAATGTATTTAATAAGACACAATATTTAAAACTTTTCATTGTTAATCACTTAAAGGTGATAATAAGAACTCAGGGTTATTTAAGAATTAATTTATTGTATCCCAACTATTTAGCTTAATAATCAAGAATTAATCAAACGAAACAACTTTATTTGGATTTATTGATATACCATGTTCATCTATCTTTAACTCAAATGTTTTATTTGTGTGCTTAGTTCCCCTCATTTTTAATATTTCTACAGCCCTTTGTCTAACCCCCTTTGTTTTTACATGATATAATATAATGATACTATCTGCCTCAAATTCCATCCCAGAACTAATATTCTCTTCACCAATAGCTTCATTCTCAGAAGTTAACAAAGCAGTACAATTCCATTTGCTTATTGTGCCAAATAATGCTAATGTAGCTTCTTTTCTTGCAAGATCACCCTTGTACAACAAACCAAAAGAAGTAATAGAATCAATAACAATCCTACTAACCTTATGTTTCTCAACAAGACTTTCTACTGTTCCCCCACCTTCACTCAATAACTTTTCTACTTGTTCAGGTGAATATTCTAAAATTATAAATTTCTTCTTTTTTTCAAGTTCTTCTAAGTTCCATCCAAAACTCTTCATATCACTAAAGATTTTTTCTCTTTTTTCTTCAAAAGTAAGATACAAAACATTTTCATTATACTTTTTTATGCCATTTACCAAGAACTGTACAGTAAAGATAGTTTTTCCAGCACCAGCAGAACCAACAACCAGATTAACAGAATTTCTTTTAAATCCGCCAGAGATTAGTTTATCAAATCCAGGAATTCCTATCGGAACTCTTTTGGTTAATGATGCTTTCTTCTTGATAACTTTCTTTTTATTCAAAGCTTTTTTTTTAACTGCTTGTTTCTTCATCTTTTACTTGTTTTTTCTACTAAAGAAAAAGGAATTTCTTTTGGGAATACCTTTATTCCACCCTCATTTATCGTAAATGGGTAAATATCTAATAAATGTTCTTGTCCCCTCATTTTAGCAACAAATAAACATCTCTCAAAAGAAGAAGTTTTTCTTATTTTGGCAAGAACAACCAGCCCATCAAATAAATAATCTTCTGCTTGGTGTTGGAATCTGTCTAAATTTCCCTGATCTCTTTCAGAGGTGGCAATTAGAGTTACTCCAAGCTTTTTCATATTGCTCAAAAATAACAATACTTTTTTTCTAAATCCAAGAATATCATTTGGATGTTGATACTCAAATAAAGTAAGAGAGTCTAAAACAACCCTTTTGATTTTTTCTTTTCTAATAATGTTTAATGGTGCACTTAAGGACACCATTTTTCCATTTTCTAATATTGGCTGTTCTAGTATGAAAAGCTTTTTCTTCTTTTCAAGTTCATTAAAACCAAGCTTGAGTGTAGCAGCATTTGCCCTTAAGGATTCAGCTCCTTGTTCAGATGTTATATACAGCCCTTTTTCCTTATCTGTAGCACCATTCATAATAAACTGCATGCCCAGAATACTTTTGCCAGTACCAGGAGCGCCAGTTACAAGTACAGAGTTCTTTGGTACAATGCCCCCTTTTAGTATTTCATCCAATCCTTTTATTCCAGTAGGAACCTTCTTAGACACCACTTTTTTAACCATTCTTAATATCAAATTATCCTAATATATAAAATTTGTTATTTAATGTACTAAAAAGTAAAAATTTACTTTAGCCGTTTAAAATATAATCTTTACAAAACATAAATAAAAAAGTTTATATATTAAGTTTACAAATAAAAAAGTATGCCAGAAAATAAGAAGAGTATGGTAGAGTTAAAAAAAGAGTTGCATGGTTTAAAAGAATATATTGCTTTAGCGGTTGTAGCAGCTAAAAATTATCAAAAAACAAATATAAAAATAATAAAACATTTAACTAAAACAGAGAAGACTCCGGGAGTTTATGTAACATTAAACAAGCCTTTTTCTACTTTACAAAGCGTATTTAAAAAAGAGAAGATTAATTTGGATATGATCATCTTTATAGATGCAGTAACAGAGCTTGCTGGTGGAAAATTTAAAAAGACCAAGAATTGTTTGTTTATTGGTAGTCCGGAAAAATTAAGTGATATTAGTTTGGCCATGGATCAAGCAATTAGGGCGATTCCAACAAAAGAGCGATTTGTCTTCTTCGATTCCTTATCAACACTTTTAATGTACAATAATATTGATACTGTAGCAAGATTCATCCATTTCTTGGCAGGAAAGATGAGGATATGGAAGGTAAAGGGCATTATTATTAGCCTGCAGAAAAAGGAAGATAAAGAATTAATTAATGAATTAGCCCAGTTTTGTGATGTGACTCTAAACTTTGGGGGTGATTAGAATAACTAAAAAATGGGGTATATTTAACACTATTCTTGCAAGTCTTTTTGTTATTTTAGGAATAATTGCATTAGTAAGATTAGTTCTTAACGCTGAACTTGTTATAGGTTTTTTAACATTGGTTTTCGGCATAGTTGCAATAATCTGGGTAATAAGGGCTAGAAATGCATTATCTCTAGGATCCTCCTTGAAGAGCTACACCACAAATTTTTTACTATGTTTAATATTTTTATTACTTTCAACATTATGGAATACAATTGAAAAATTGTTTTTTTTAAAAGAAAATTTTGGCCCAATTATGGTTTATCCAGGCTATATCTTTTTGATATTCTCATATATGGCTTTTGTTATAACAGCATACAAAATTTTATATCTGGGAAAGGAATTTGGATTTCAGGAGCAAGCTAAAAGAATTAAAAAAGCCGTAAGAAAAAAACATTAATTTTTTATATTTTAGCTTTTGTTAAGCTACTATGAATCTTAGAAGACCAATCGTCGCCGGGCAATTCTATCCAAGAGAGTTTGATAAACTTGAAGAAGAGATAATAAAAGCATTCTTATCAAAATTTGGTCCTGGCGATTTGCCAATCAAAAAAAGAAACAAAAGTATTTTTGGAGTAATAAGCCCCCATGCTGGCTACCAGTTTTCTGGGCCATGCCAGGCTTGGTCATATAAGGAAATAGCAGAATCAAAATTTCCAGAGACTTATATTGTTCTTGGTCCAAATCACTCTGGTCTTGGAAGCAATTTTTCTACTTATTTAGAAGCAGACTGGGAAACTCCGTTTGGAATAGTGAAAGTAGACAAATCTCTTGGTAAATTATTATTAAAAAAGTGCAAATTTCTTGAAGATGAAGTATTAGCCCATTTGCACGAACATTCTATTGAAGTACAACTGCCATTTCTACAATATGCAAACCGAAATAACCTAAAAGATTTAAAATTTTTACCAATAACAATTTCTTACTCTTCTCTTGAAGAATGTAAGGAATTAGCAGAGGCTATTGTTGAATTGGATAAGAAAATATGCATTATTGCTTCTTCAGATTTTACTCATTATGGTCCAAGCTATAATTATACTCCATTCGCTTATAATAAAAAAGAAAATTTATACAGCCTGGATAAGGAAGCAATAGAACTAATAAAGAATCTTGATTCAGAAAAATTTTCTGAATTTGTGAAAAAGAAAAAATCAACTATTTGTGGTGCAAGTCCGATTATCATTGCAATTGAAATCTGTAAGTTGTTGGGGGCAAAAAGAGCAAGATTGCTTCATTATTATACATCTGGAGACATAGTTAATGATTATTCAAATGCAGTTGGTTATGCAAGCATGGTTTTCGAATAAAAATGTTAGCTAAATCTCAGTCTAGTGTCAAAAAATTAGAAGAAGACCTGGAACATATAGTTAGAAAAGAAGAGATATGCTTAGGACACCAGGTTAGGTTTAAAAAAGATTGTTATAATTGCATAAAAGACGATTTTAATAAAAATTGTTCGGATTACAAGCCTTTGACAATTGGTTATTTCTATGTAAAGGAAGTAGAATAAATGGCAAATAAAAACCTTTAAATAACTAATTTTCTTAGTTTTGCTGATGACAAAATACGTTGAAATCCTAAATAAGAACATTATCTTAGCAAGTAAGGCAAAGTATTACGATCATTTTCTTCCAAAATTAAAGGGCTTGATGTTCACCCTGCCATTAAGGCGCGGGCATGGTATTGTTTTAGTAGCTTCAAAAGAAGGGATCTTAGAAACCATGATCCATATGCTTTTTGTTTTTTACCCTTTAGACATAGTTTGGTTAAATTCAGACTTTGAAGTAGTTGATTTAAGAAAAATGATAATGCCCTTTACTCCATTTGTAGCTCCAATTAAACCAGCAAAATATGTTATAGAGCTTCCCCATGGCTCCCTTAAACACATTAAGATTGGAGATAAATTAATTTTTAAAGAACTGTAGTAAATAAATCTTTAAATATCCCTTAACAAATTCTTGAGTATGCCATATTACATTACGATTATAGGGGGTGTTATGTCCGGCGTAGGAAAAGGTCTCGCAACAGCCTCAATAGGAAAAATCCTTCAACAATATGGTTTTAAAACAACAGCAATAAAAATAGATCCTTATATTAACGTCGATGCTGGAACTTTAAGACCAACAGAACATGGAGAAGTCTGGGTCACATCAGATGGCGGAGAAATAGACCAGGACTTAGGTCATTATGAAAGATTTCTCGGCATTGAAATTCCAAAACAAAATAACATCACAACAGGTCAAATTTACAAAACAATAATAGAAAAAGAGAGAGCAGGTAAATTTTTAGGAGAAACAGTACAATTTATTCCCCATATACCAGATGAAATAATAAGAAGGATTAAGAAAATTAAAGGTTTCGATTTTGTTTTAATCGAAATAGGTGGTACAGTGGGGGACTATGAAAATATTCCTTTCTTATTTGCTATTAAAAGCCTTGAAAGGGAAATAGGAAAGGAAAATATGGTTTATATTCTAATTACCTATTTACCAATACCAGTGCATATTACAGAAATGAAAACAAAACCAACACTACAAGCTATAAGATTACTAAGCGAAAATGGAATATTTCCAGATTTTATTCTGTGTAGATCAAAAAAACCATTAGATAGTATAAGAAAGAAAAAAATAGAAACATATGCCAATATCCCATCAGATTCTGTCATATCGGCTCCAGATGTGGATATAATCTATACAATACCCCTTAATTTTGAAAAAGATAAGCTAGGAGAAAAAATATTAAAAAAATTTAATCTTAAACCAGAAAAGAAACCAAATTGGACGAACTGGAAGAATCTAATCAATAACATAAAAAATCCACAGAAAATAATAAAGATTGCTATAGTGGGCAAATACGTTGACATAGGCAACTATAATCTAACAGACTCCTATATATCTATAAATCAAGCTTTAGAACATGCTGCATGTTCATTAAACACAAAAATAAAAATAGATTGGGTAGACTCAAAGAAATTAGAAAAAGGTAACACATCAACATTAAAGGATTATGATGGTGTTGTAATCCCTGGCGGTTTTGGTGCTACGGGTACAGAAGGAAAAATAGCAGTAATAAAATTTGTTCGAGATAATAATATACCCTTTCTTGGCTTATGCTATGGTCTACAACTTGCTATTGTTGAATTTGCAAGAAATGTTTGTAACTTAGAAAATCCCCATACAACAGAAGTAAATCCAAAAACAGAATATCCAGTAATAGATATTTTACCAACTCAAAAAAAGATACTCAAAGAAAATAAATATGGAGCATCTATGCGCTTAGGAGACTATGCAGCAGTACTTAAAGAAGGCACAAAAGTATATCAACTTTATCAACAATTAAAGCGTTTAGAAAAGGACAGAGAAAAATTAAAAGAACTAAAAAATAATCCAAAAGAAGTCTTTAGATTGGGTATCTTAGAAAACAATAATATAATCCTAGAAAGACATCGCCATCGCTATGAAGTAAATCCAAAATTTATAAATATATTAGAAAAAAATGGTTTGGTGTTCTCTGGCTACCATATCAGGCAAGACAATACAAGACTGATAGAATTCATGGAACTGCCGACCCATAAATTTTTTATAGCAACACAAGCCCATCCAGAATTCAAAAGTAGGTTAGAAAATCCAGCTCCCCTCTTCTATGGCTTTGTAAAAGCATGCATTCAATAAAAGCAAAATTATATAAATATATTCTATAAAATATAAATCAGATGGTAATAGAGTTTTGTGCAGTTGGCGGTTATAATGAAGTTGGCAGGAATATGTCTGCCTTACGTGTAAATGGTGAAGCAGTTATCCTAGATATGGGCTTCCATATGCAAAAGATAGTTGACTTCGAAGAACGCGGAGGAAATAAAGAAGATTTGTCTGCAGATGAATTAATTTCTATACAAACAATCCCAAATGATAATGCAATTAAAAAATGGAGAAAGGAAGTAAAAGCAATTGCCTGCAGCCATTGTCATCTTGATCATATTGGTGCAGTTCCATACCTGGCTCCAAGATATAATGCTCCTGTTTTTGGCACACCTTACACAATTGAAGTTATTAAAAGCACCCTAAAAAATGATCGTATTAAAATTAAAAATCCATTAAAACCTATAAGCCCAAATTCTAAATACAGAATTTCTAAGAACATTGAATTAGAATTTATTAATATGACCCATTCTACAGTACAAACAGCAATGATAGCAGTTCATACCCCGGAAGGAATTGTTCTATACGCTAATGATTTTAAATTTGATAATCATCCAGTTTTAGGAAAGAAACCAAATTATAAAAGATTAAGGGAATTGGGAAATGAAAACCTAATCGCTTTGGTGGTAGATTCTATTTATTCTTCTTCAGAGAAAAAAACACCAAGTGAAAGAGTAGCAAGAGAAATGTTAAAAGATGTTCTCTTGGGAACAGAAAATAAGGATAATATAATAATAGTTACTTGCTTCGCTTCACATTTAGCAAGGATAAAAAGTATCATAGAATTTGGAAGAAAATTAAATAGAAAAATTGTTTTACTTGGCAGAAGTTTAGATAAATACATAAGGGCAGCAGAAGATATCAATCTTGTCAGCTTTTCAAAACAAGCTGAAATTGTTGGTTATTCTTCAAAAATAAAAAGAAAACTAAATCAGATAGAAAAAGAAGGCAGGAGCAATTACTTACTTATTATTACTGGCGGCCAGGGTGAGAAAGAAGCTGTCCTAAATAAGATGGTAACCGGAAGAATTCCTTTCTCCTTTTTACCAGGTGATCATGTTGTCTTTTCAAACAAAGTAATTCCTGTAGAACCAAATGTTGACAATAGGGCAGAACTAGAAAGGAAATTAAGGCAAAAAAAAGTAAGAATATTCACTGATATCCATGTGAGCGGACATTGCGCCAGAGAAGATTTAAGAGATCTAATAACAATGGTCAAGCCTAAATTTATTATCCCGGCTCACGGCGATGTTTCTAAAAGAAAACCTTTAATAGAATTAGCTCTTGAGCTTGGTTACAAAAAGAAAAATACTTTGTTAATGAATAATGGTCAGATAATTAAACTATCTTAAGAATTTCTTTCCAAATAGGCTTATTAAGAAAACTATAAGGACTACTACAAAGATTATTTGTGTTTGGACACTTGCGATCTTAATAAC
>SDBV01012948.1_pt1 | contig 10654 bp, 13 predicted proteins | sample 2277081 | NCBI WGS metagenome assembly SDBV01 (sample SAMN10402039, study PRJNA504765) | marine sediment metagenome | isolation source: marine sediment core GS10_PC15, 223 cmbsf | place: Arctic Ocean: Southern Knipovich Ridge | collected 2010
TTTTTGGCACGGGTTGCCGACAGTGAGACTGACGAGGACCTTCATCGTATCATGACTCCTATGGATGGGCAGAAAACCATCTTTGATTTTGAGGCAATGTCGTGACTGCTAGTGTTGAGATGGTATCCAGTGCATTACGAACAATACAAAGCGAGACGATCAAGGCTGGTTCCCTGGAAACTGGAGGGGGTCTATTTGGGAAAGAGCAGAGAAACCATTTCACCGTGCTCGAGGCCACTGGTCCCGGAACTCATTATGACGCATCGGATGTTCATTTCACTCCCAATACCGAGGTGCTTCACCGTCAGATCGATGATGCCGAACGTCGCGGGCTTGTCTATCTGGGAGAATGGCATCGTCATCCAGGAACCCTGACAGTGCCAAGTGATGGCGACATGCGGACCTTTGCCCACATGCTGGATCAGATGCCCATCCATAACCTATTGATGGGAATTGCTACAAGGATCGGGTCCGAAGTAAACTTTCACGTCTATGTTGTGCAACGTGATGGGTGCACGGCACTTGGCTTTTTCCGAATTTAATGCGGCGAGGTAAGCATCAATGCCCACACTGCGTTTTCTCTTCGGATATTCCCGAGGTTTTGGTAAAACACTGGTCTCTATCAACTCATGGCCCGGTGGTGGGTAGTGGGAACCGCAGCCTATTTGTATCATCCTTCTATCATCCGGTCATCAAATAGGCGGGAATGTATGACTATCCCTGAAAGTGAGAAAGATGAAAAGAAGAAGCAAGAAGAACAGACTGTTGACCTGGGTGAACTCGATCCTGAGGAACTCCTGGCCTGGGGCGTGAGAGCTCAGCAGGAAATCCGGCATCACGAAAACCAGTTGATCACGGCCGAACGAACTCGAGCAGCACTCGCCGGGACCGTCGATACGCTTAAAGGCGAACTAAAGACACTGGTCGATGCAATGAATCGGGTGGCAAAGGCCAATTCTGAACAGAAAAAGTCCAATAGAGAGTTGGGCCCGGCCATCAGCCATGCCAAAGGTGTCCTGGACGGGCTGGGCAAGAGAAAGCGATCTGATACTCCTACCTTCGGATAAACTGAGGATCACTATGGAACAAACAGAAATCACAGAAAATCTCCCCGTATTGGGTGAGCACATCACTATCAATACCTACGAGACTCAGTGTACCAATCCCACTTGCGATGAACAGATTGAATTCGACACAACCCTTCCCACTGGCTGGGACCTGAAGGAAATCAAGATCTCCATCACATGTCCCAAATGCGTCGATGCAAAACCAGCCCATAGAAAAACCCGAACCCGACCTGGTCAGGAAGCACGGCCTCGAGGCCATCGACGTCGGGACCTACTTCATGTAAACGGTCTGACCAATCCTCAACTAATCAACTCAATCGAGGAATTCCTTCCGTGGGATGGTGACGAGGACATGGGAGACGCTCTCGCAGAGCTCGCCGAGACTGTGGCTGTCCGTAGCACGGTAGAGATTCCAGAGCCCGTACCCGTACAGAAAGATCCCATCCCAGTACCGGAACCGAAGCCGAATGCAATGCGTCAGCTTGCAGACCGACAACAACAACGACTACGGGCCCGGCTGGAGAATACCCGGATTGAAAAGCAACAGGAAGTTAGCATTGATCTTCCACCTTGGGAGCCATCACCCGAAGAAGAGGTAGAAGAGGAAGAGGAAGAGGTAGAGATAACCAATCCCAACTACGGCGCAAATCAAAGCCCCATACGTCCTATTCCCAAGTCTGAAGAACCCACTCGAATTAGAAAACGTCGTCGGGCCGTATCACTCGTAGCTGACCAACGGGAAAAGGAGGTGGACATCCATCCATCAACAATCAATTGTCACTTCTGTGAATCTAGACAACTTCCCAATGTGGAAATCTGTACCAATTGTGCTAGAGATGTTCACAGTGGTGAATTACCCGCGATCGATGAGGCCGAGGAGAGCGAGCAAGATAACAGATCGCCTGAAATCGATCTGAGCAGCCGAACCATCAAGAAGATGAAGAAGGACGATGCTATCAAGGCATGTCGATTTCTCGGGCTCAGTACCAATGGTACTGTCAGGGAACTGAAAAGCATGCTAACTGCCTATCGAAACGGTATAGATGAGGAGGAATAACCCGTGGAAGAAAAAACAACTGAAAAACCAACAGACCGTCTCTGTCCGAAGTGCGCCAACGCTCTTGTACAGATCAACGGAGTAACTACAGTCAACATCAATGTTCCGAGCGACGCAGGTGACAACTATGTGCCCATGGAAATTGCAGATAGTTGGTACTGTGCCCGCTGTACCTGGCATGAACGGTTCGACGGCAAGGAACCCGACGCCTCGTGGCTCAAGGAGAAGTCGGATGGCCAGCGTAAACACAGGGAGACTCATGAACAAGCAGAATCCAAACCAGACTCTCCAGGGTTTCCCGATCCCCTGAAAGCGCTCGGCGAGGGCCTCCAGGCCATTGGCAATATGGGTATGCAGGCTCTCAACATGGCCCAGGCTACCATGGACGAGACCGTTCGCCAGGGTCAGGAGCTCAACCAACGTATGGCAGAGATTCTTGAGACCATTGTCCCTGTTCTACCCCCACGACCTGTTGATCCCGAACCTGACACGACCTCGGTCGAATCCACCCCGGAAGTTCCTCCCAAGACCCCCCCTACCGCCCCCATCTTTGGCGAGGGATCTGAAGAAGAATAACGGGAAACATGTCCCGAAGGCCCAGTATCTACCACTCGTGGCCTTCAGTTCGATGTGGGCTGCAGACCAAGACGGGCAATATCACATGCGGAGCCTGCAATAAGTCGGCCCGACGGCTCTCGAATCCTCGAGGGTACGTCTGCGACTCTTGCAAGCATCGTTGCAACATGAGATTCCAGATGGAATCAAAAAATCATCTGATCTGAAGATCATGAATCCACTGCTTCGTGAAGAGATGAATTTCTGGAGCATATTCATGCTCGAACTCGCTTTTTTCACCGGGGTTATATTGCGGCTAATAGGAATCTCCACGCAGAGCGTGTTGGGAGTATCGCTCTTCGTAACGGCGACGTTGCTGATTGTTCTGGTAGTGAAACTTACAGTATCGTTCGACTGAGATCTCGCTGCATTCGCGCCGGAGAATTGGGTTGGAGAAAGAACGGATAGAAGTACTCGCAACTCGTTCCCGGGCCATCCTCTATCGGTATCGGCGGCGTCTGTGCACCATTAACCACGCACCGGCCACTGAGCGCCAGGAGAGGAACGTAGTACTGGCAAACAGCACAATTGGAGATGCCTTGGGCAGGATCCCCCTTCATAGAGATCAACCCACTCTCGGTCAACAGACCTTGACCCGGTTCCCAGTAACCGTCCCCGGGGATTCGCTCGCCGAGCTGGTCTCGAGACCATTCACCGCTGGCCATGTCCACCACAAACACGTTTTCGATCCCATCAAACAAGCCGCGAATATTGACCTGGTCCTCGCCGTCCACGACGGCCACATCCATGAAATAATTGGCCGGAGAGACAGCCAATGGCACGACCCCAAACCACTCTCCAGAGGCGTCTGTGACACCAGTAGTGGGGATAAAAGGAAACCCCGTCGTCAGTCCAAGCGGAAGCGTGGCACGGATCTCTGCGCCCTTGAGAGGCACGGATCCGCGCCTGACAAGGAACCCGGTCCTCACGGAACTTCCATAGCCTCTGGAATATCGACAGTGGCAATGTCTCGTAGTCGGAACTGATCCGCTGGATGCCGACCCGCACTCCGGAGATCTCGAGCCAGGCTCTGTAGCGCCGGATGGTTCGCTGCCGGCAAACATGTAAGTTCCACCAGTTTGTCAAGGGAGTCGGCCAACTCACTGATAATATAGTCCGTAGCATCGGCCACGTTGGTACCTGGATCATAATTGAGCATGAGATCATCCATCGTAGCCCGCGCCCACCCTACCGCATCCGCCGCTTCGACACACTTGTACACCTGTTCCGAGTCGGCAGCCATTGAACTGAATGAGCATTGCCTCTACATAGCCATTTCCGCGATGCGATTATCCGTATCGGACACCAAGAGGGCCAATGCCCTGAACCGACCGCGACGGAGTACGGCGGATGACACCAAGGTTGCCCTTGCCGAACCATGCCCCCCGCATATCCGTTCCCTGGGCGATGATGCAATCCTGGATATAAAGGCCGTTCCACCCAACTCTTCGACCCATGGAGATCTGTCCGCCGGTCAGGGCGGTCCGCTGATTGACATGGCCAGCGCCGCCCGTTGTAAACACCGCATTACCGCGGGCAGCGTGATTGGCAACCGCGAGTTGGTCACGGACCGACAGAGTCTTGGATCCCAGGACGAAGTTAAACGAGCCGGATGTCACCGAGATCTGAGCGGTGCCGGCCACGGTTACCGTGTTGGCGAAGTCCCAGGTGGCTCCGTCGGCGTTTGCACCCGTCTGCAGCGTCCCGGTCACCGCCGAGGTCCCGGTCACCGTCAAGTCGAGCGCGGCCGTGTCGAGTGTATTGGACAATACATCAAGGTCGTTGCCCACGGCACAATTGTTGTTGAGCAACAATATGGTGCCAGTCGTGATGAAGTCATAGAAGGCGTTCGAGCCGAGGTCGAGTGTCTTCGCAGTCCCGGTCATCACGAGGGCGGACGTTCCCTCAGTAAAGGTCCCGACTGAGAGATCTACATCCCCACTTGCTGTGGTGACACTCGATCCAGCAGTCATGGTGCCGGTGAGGGTAAGATCAGCACAGCTAATAGCCGCGCTTCCCGCGGTGAGGGTGCCGGCAATGGTGAGTGTGGTTGTAAACGCTATGGTAGATGCGTTAGTCTGTAATGTACCAGATTGAACGCTAATTGATGTTACGGTAGTAAGACCAAGATTAGCTCCCGTATCAAATATCATATTGGTGCCGCCGTTATTACGAATAGAAATATCCGCACCGGCGTTAAAAGCATCGTTGATGAGGGTGAATGTGTTAGTTGCGCCGGAGATTGCCTCAACGGTTATGCTGTTTTCAACCGTACCTAAATTATCAAAACTTACACTTCCTTGAAGTCCGAAATAAAAGGTTTGGGTTCCGGTAATAGTGCCACCTGAATTATCAAATCCTGCGATGGCCGTTGGTCCATTAACATGCACCAGTTCTCCTTGAGTATCAAATGTGCCGCCGGATGTACTTGTAAACGGTCCATTCATCACAAGTGTAGATCCGCCCGCGACGGTAAGGGCGACTGTGTTTGCGCCCGCCACAGTAAATCCGTATATGGTCTCATTATGCAGGACGATGAACGCGGCCGTTCCCGACATAACAAGTGTTGATGTGCCCTGAGTAAATGTGCCGCCATTCAAATTTATGCTCCCGCTTGCCGTGATCGTAGATGATCCTGCGGTGATGGTGCCTGCGGTGACAGTGAGATCTGTACACGCAATTGCAGATGCATTAGCAATTAGGACACCCTCGGCGTCGGTAAGTGTAAGAACGGCGCAAGTGAGACTATAATCGGTTCCACTTGTATCTAAGCTGCAAGTAAATGTTCCATCAAGACTGGCAACGTCGATATCTCCCGTAGTAACGAGATTACCCCCAAGAATAATTGACCTGTCAGCAGTGATGGACGATAGGCTCCAGAAACTCAAATTCACTTGTAGTGTGCCCACAGTTCCAAGAGTGCGATTTACATCCTCCCCTGCGATGAAAAAGAACATCTGTGCTGAACCGTCAATGATGTTGTTATTTGTAAAATTAGCAATCTGACCATCATAGAGTGTGAGATCAGCATTTATCGTAAATGTTTTAGCCGCCGCAACGGTGAGGGTACCACCGTGAAACATGTTTGAGCCCACGCCTGCAAAGGTACAACTTTCAGATATGGTTATCGAATTAAACCCGTTAGATGCACCGCCACTTGTAAGTGTTTTACCTGCACCATTCATCACAATCGTGCCAGTGCCCTCCTGAAAATTAATATTACTCAAATCAACATTACCGGCGCAAGTGAATGTAGATGACGCCGCATCTATATCTCCCAACGGAGTGAAATTCGCCGTAATGACGTGTCCCGTTGACGTACCCAGATCGAGAACGGATAATACATCTACTGTAAACGTACTCGTGATGTCGAGAGCGAAAGTCGCACAGTCAAGTGTGCACGCTCCACTTGGATCATCAAGTACAAGTGTGCCTGTGCAGGTAAGACTATCTCCGAGCGTATAAGTGACATTCCCTGTAAATAGGAGATTATTGAATGAACCAGGGGCAGTAAGTGTAGATGATCCAGCAGATATAGTGTAGGTGAGGCTGGCCATTGTAGCACCCGAAGGAAATGTGAGCGTAGTGCTGTTTAAGACACAGCCCAAACCGCCTCCAGCCATGTGTGAAGTTGCTGTAAAAGTGTGAGCGGTCCCAACCCCCAAATTCACAGTTAATGTAGTAGTTACTCCGGCAGCGTGATCTAAGGAATATAACCGAGCAGCAAAGCCGAGACCGTGTGCAAGATTTGTGCTTGCTGTAAGAGTGAGTGCAACTCTCTGAGCTGTAAAGGTGCCGCCACTTACAGTCCAATTTCCACTACATTGAACATCGGACCCCGCTACACCTCCTGTAGTCGTTCCCGAGGCCTGTGTAAAGTTATTCACATCGAGTCGACCAGTAGATCCGGTGAAAGTGAAAGTGCCACCAGCCATGGTGAATGTACCAGTTGAAGTAATTACAGAATCATTACCAGTAAGCGTTGTACTGGTATCTACATTGAAAGTATCACAACTCACCGCATAATTGGTGCCCGATGTATCAAGAGTGACGATACCTAAGGGATTATCGAGACGTAGATGGCCAGCACAGGTCAGAGTCGCTCCAAGAGTGAATATGTCACTAGATCCTTGCATTTGCAGATTATTAAACAAGCCAGGAGCAGTTAGTGTACCACTCGCTGATATATACATCTGATATGTGACACCAGTATGAACTGCACCAGAAGGAAAGACAAATGTTGCTAGGGTCGCATTTGAAAGTTGAATGGTAAAGCTGCCAGTAATCGTGGTGGTTGCTACATGAATATGAGTTACAACAATGCGAACCAGGCCTGTGAGCGTAGTCGTTGTTGCCCCAGAATGAACTAGAGAATTAAGGCTATTACCACCAACACTATGAACCAAATTGCCTGATCCTGTGAGAGTAAGAGTGCCGCTATTACCGGTCCATGTTCCAGCGGTATAAGACCAGTTACCACTACAAGCAATCGCCGTCCCTGCAGCAGCGGGAATAGTCGTCCCCGAGGCCATTCCAAACGAGGTGAAAGATATGGCTTCCTCGAGTAGCAATATACCACCCGACACGGTCGCACCTCCGACAGTGCAATTAGCCACATCAAACTGCACAGTAGCACCAGTCTGCACATCCAGGTCGTCAATGGTGCTAAGAGTAGTCTTGAAAGTGACGGATTGAGTTATGCCACCGCCAACCGCCATGTTGAACTGGATGTCCATATTCACAATCTCCCACACCTGGTTATCCCAGGTCCAGTCCGTTCCGGCCATCACCTCGAGAGAAGCACCGACAATGCGGGCTGGACCTGTGGTCCCGGTTGCTGTTGCGTCTACGGCGCCGTTGTTGGTGATAGTCGAGCCATTATCCAGTGTCATTACCGCTGCAACGGTATCAGATTGTCCATCGAAGCGGAGTGACCCACTGGGATCTACAGTGATGTCCCCACAGAGTTCTGCTCCTTTGACCGACACAATATCTCCCGCAGAGATCGCCGCGGTGTCAGCCGTCGTCGGAAACCCCCCACCGCCCCAAGTAAGAGCATCGTCCCAGTCCCCGGTCTGAGTAGAAGTGTAAGCTGTCATTGATCACCCAAAATTCAGATGCCCGTATCGATCAATCCCGAAGAACGAGCAATAGTATTCTCCATCCGAGTACCAGCACCGTGCCTCGTAATCGGGAACGACAATTCCCCGATCGGAAAGCGATCTCCAATGTGTCTTTTCGATATCGAGCGGGCTGGGTGGCGGCACCCCGGCTTCCATATCAGGCCACTTCTGGTTCAACGCACTGATTATTCTCTGGAAACCAACTTCGACCGCTTCAGCTTTAGAGATCGTTACATGATCGGCCGTCACCAACCCGACTCGAGCAACAATTTCAGCCGCGAAAGTGGCTGCTGCGGTATAAAAATCGTCGTCGATACTCATTAACTCAGCCGATCGTTCAATTGGGTCAACCCATCAAGATACGTCTTGACCAATCTGGCAATGTCGTACCTTTCTACAGCGGTCACGTCGGTCAGAGCCATCACATCTCTAAGCAGAGTTGTTGCGGTCTCAATCTGACTCTCGATTGCAATTAACAGTTCGTCGGGCATAATTCAGCAGTTTAGGCTTCTCAGACCTGGAGTTTGGTCTTCAAACTGTTCAGTGTGTTGATCATGTTCCGCGCAGGTGCAGCGGTATCGTATCGTTCGGTTGCATCTGGAATATCGACAGTTTCGTCCATCAGATCTTCCAGCAGGGCATTCATGCTTGTGATGAGCACATCACAGTCCGCAATTCGGTCGGCTTTTGTCATATAGATCTCTCCATTCTACTTACTGTCTTCCTGTTTGATACTGATAAAGTACTTCACAACTTCCAGGTCGTGAATATCCGCGATGAAATCCTCCACCACGCCCCAGGGCACATCCTGAGTCTTTTTGTCCTCGAATGTTTTGATCCCCTCGCTGTAGAGATGCAGCACGAGTTTCTCATACGAACATTCCTCGATCCGAGTGAGCGTGATCTTACTCTCTCCCAGGCCGCCTGCCTCTGCTAGCTTTCGCACATCCTGACGGATCGCGGTGTAGGGCCCCAATGGAACGAAATTCTTCTTATCCTCCTTCACACCACCAGACGAACCCGGATCCCGGGCCTTTTTCAGAGCCTCAGCCATTTGTTTCACAGCTTCCTCCATGCCAGGAATCACCACAAAACGGGTCAGAGTATCCTCCAGCTCGCCGATCTGGTCCGGTGTGAGTCTTCGCTCCTTTCCGTCGTCCTCGGTCTCCGTGCCGACTGAAATACCGCCGTTCAACTTCCAATCTATCGAAATTTTCAAACTTCTCCTCCTCCATTTTCGTAGCTTACGCTCACTACGGGTGGGAACCACGCGATCGTGGTACATCCGCTTCTTTCGCCGATGGGTCGGCTCACTATCCGCCCCGAAAGACATCCCGGGGTGGTCAATCCAGACACCAGGTACAAGGACCTCGTGCTTCCGGCGCAGATCCGCCTCGATCTCAGGAAGTATGGGTAGGTTGATGTTGGACTTACCGAATTTGACTTTGATCGTCCCGGAGACTCGATCAACTTCAACAACCTTAACACGTCCCACTCACCTCACGGGCTCGAACCCTTGCCCCAGAAGAGGACTTCCGCGTTGTAGGCCGCCCCGGCCGCCCGCTGGATCCCGGCACGGATAGGGAAACCGGTATTGGTTTCAATCATGAACTTGATCACCTCTGGATCCTGGACACCATCCAGAGTCACACTCTCCAGTGTTACCCAACTACCACCGTCCACCTGTTTCTCAATGGTAATCACAGCATCGTCCCCGGCCAACATTGCCAATAGATCCACCTCGAGATGAACCTCCGCATATCCTCCCGGTGTCCAGAGGGGATTGAGATCCTCCGGAGCCAGAGCATCCGGAGGAGTGACGGATCCGGCCTGGAACAGGTCGTAATTGGTTACAGCAGCAGTTACAGCGACGGTGATAGATTGTGCAGCGGTAGTTGTCATTCCGGCTCCTACGGGGATGGTAATTATCCAGACATTGTTGGTGGTATGAAAAATAAATACCTGATTACCGGGATTAAGAGCCCCGATAGCAGCTCCGGTGTTATCCTGGATAGTGACAACTCCGGTCCCGCTATTGACAAAGAAATAGAAACGGCCCGGCCCTGCATCGTCAGTGGCAGTCAGGCCGCAGGGCATCCGCACCGTTCCGGCCGACGTCTGGCTGGTAACGATGATTCCCTTCGAGTCCTGTAGTAGTTGGACAACACGAGCCGCTACGGTTCGTTGCACACCTCTTTCAGGAGGTACGTATGCGGCTCCTGCAGCAGCAGCAAAATCCGCCTCGCTCAACGCGAGGAAACTGATACCGATCCCCGCCCCAAATGTGCCTCCAACCAGGATGTCGACTGGCATTAGACGTCACCCACTATGATCACCGTGCCTCCAAAGGCCAGGCTAGAGTCGGCAATCTGGACCGTAATGTTTCCGGTGGCGGGATCCACAATCGTGGTAAGTAACTGCAACACCATCACACCGAGTCGGAGACTGTAAACCTGCACTACATAGGTGTTGGCAATATCTAGACCATGAGGCCCGATCTGACCCGGACCGGGGCCCGCGCTCTGAGTAATGGTTATCTCGTTAGCGGTGCCGGCCGCCCAAACTCCAGAGTCAAAGGCCAGCCGCTTCACCGCAGCCCCTTCAATGGTGTTCTGGGGCCATTGACGCAGACCATACCACACGCCCCCACCAACATGGTACAGGATCCACTGCGACACCTCAGCGACCGAGATCGAGGGCGCTCCGTTGATAGAAACGGACGGAGAAAGAACAATATTATTGGGATTCAGATCCGTGTTGGATACATCGAAAAACAAAGTTCTTGGAGCAGC
>SDBV01012949.1_pt1 | contig 10653 bp, 8 predicted proteins | sample 2277081 | NCBI WGS metagenome assembly SDBV01 (sample SAMN10402039, study PRJNA504765) | marine sediment metagenome | isolation source: marine sediment core GS10_PC15, 223 cmbsf | place: Arctic Ocean: Southern Knipovich Ridge | collected 2010
TGAGTTCAGCAAGTTGTTCGCAGATTTCAGAATATCGATCAATAGTTTCAGCTGATACATTGTCTTGATCAAGAATCAGTTCAAGTTTTTTTTGTTCGTCTTCAAGTTGCTCTATTTTTTCAAACGTACTGAATGTTTCTTGTAGGATATTCTGATGTGACTCGAGCACAACTTCTTGCGGGAGATAGGCGATTTGTTTGTCCTTGGCAAAGAAAATCGATCCGCTATCAGGTTGTTGTTGACGAGCAACAACTTTTAATAGTGTTGATTTACCAGCACCATTTCTACCAGCTACGCCAATGCGCTGATTACCCTGAAAAGTAAAAGACAAATCATCAAAGATTGTCTGGGGGCCAAAATTAAGGCAGAGATTATGGGCACTGATCACGATTTTTATTTCTTTCTTTAAAAAAGGACAAATAAAAGCTTTGTATAAGTTATTATAACACGATAAGGCGCTGATAGTTAATTACTACCAACGCCTATATAAATGGAGATAGAGATTAAAGTAAATATTATTGTATACCACTGATGATATATCTTTTTTGTTTTCTGTTTCGGTGTAAGATAAAGAGCATTGATGCAAAGACGAGCAATAACCAAACTATTGCACCATTCATTCTATCATTATGAACGGGTATACCTGCAGGAACTTTCTCATCCAATTGTTTAAACGTTTGTGCAACATCTAACGTATCGGGCTCAAACTTACCACTTTCAAACGCGTCTTTTTGACCGTGAGTAGCAAGTTTTTTATACCCGAGCTTTTCAAGCACGGGTGCAATTCCTCTAATATGTAGAGCGCCAGCACATACAAAAATTGGTTGTGATGTGTGTTGATGAATCTCATGTAAAATTTTCATATCAACGAGGTTGAGGTCATAGAAGTTTATTGCATAATCATTTTTTTCATCTGCTGTTGAATCATTAATAGTTGGATTACTCCAACCAAGGTAACGTAAAACAGCATCTGTACCACGATTATTTTTTAGTTGTGGCATGAGTTCTTTAATGTTTGTTGAACCACAGTTTTTTATCTGATCAAAAAATGATGCACCATCTTGAATACAACGGTCGTATTCACCAATTATTTTTGCGTAGTAGTTGTTAAGAACTTCGCCATCATTGTAAGTACAGATTTCATTTCTGATATTTTGTGATACCGCAAAACTATCTTTTGCACTTACAGCTTTACCATGTCCTGATGCGTTATTTGAATGTCTAAATTCAATATTAACAGCTGGTGTGTGTGCATCATGACAACACGGTACCAGGCCAAAAATAGGTGGGGTAACGCTATCATTTTTTAATTCGTTTATCACGTCAGCATTGTAATAATAATTTTTGTTTGTGTCGTATCCAATAGGATTGTTCATTAATGCTTGAGTATTTGGATGAATATCTTCTACAAGAATTACTGCATTACGTTTTTTTGCTTCGCAAATAATGTCTATTCTCTGTTGATCAGCATTTTGGTTGCCTTTGTTATTCGTGATATGGAAATCACCTAAGGTGTAAATTGTTTGCTGACCATTATTCCAACAATCCATTCTATAAATATGTGCGCTTGCGCTATTTGCAGCAAGGGCTGCAAGTATCACTAAAAAACTTAGATTCATTTTTTTGAAAAGAATTAAAACCAATCCGCACAAAGCAAGAGCAATGACACAAAGAATGTATAATAAGTATTTGTCTGCTTTTGGTTGTGCAATTGGTTTAGCAAGCTCAAAAGATTTGGCTTGCCCGAAAGCTTTTTCTAAATCAAGTGCTGCTGGTTCATTAGCAACGGGTTGATCACCTTTAATATAATCTATGTACTTGTAACCGAGTGCTTCAAGGTGTTTATTAATATTGTTTATATGGGCACCTCCAGCACAAACATAGATATTTGTACAATGCTTATTTTGTTCAATTGAACGAATAATATGGGCATCGATCAATGGTATATCATACAGGAGCAGAAGGGTTTTCTTCTTTTCATAACTTTTCATTGTTGTATGATTTTTTACCAGAGTTAGCATGCTGTCATAGCTGGTGTCATATTCAACAGCTGGTAATAGCTCTTTTAAAGACTGTTGTCCACTTTTGAACCTGTCAAAGAATTTTTTACAGCTACGGGTCAGATTATTATCACGTTTTTCAAGAATATTTTGGTAGCAAGCACTAAATTGCTTATTGCTTGAATTCTTAAGCTGCGTTTCAAGTTTGTTGAATGTATTAAATACATCTTGAGAAGACACTGAGAGTCCTAACATTGATGCCATTTTCTCTTGTCTGAATTCTACGTTATCACGTTGGATATTATTGCGTTGTAAATGATCAGATAATCCAAGTAACAATTGTGTATTGTTATCACTAGACGCTTCCTTTTTCCAATCGTCAACAAACGATTGTACTTGGGGTTTATCTCCATTGTAATCAAGCATATCTTCGACAATAATTAATCCATCATCTTTGTTAGCTTGTTGGATTAAAGCTTGTCTTTGTAATGTATTGTGTTCACTTTTAATATGTCTATCTGATAGACAGAATAAATTTTGATGCCCATTACTCCAAACGTCCATTTCTTTTACATATGATTGAGCTGTACCAGTAAAAAGCGTCATAAATGCTGCAAAAGCAGCGTATAGAAAAGTATTCTTTTTCATAATAACCTCCAATTATTAATAAGCCCCATTTTGGCCTATTAGTATTCTCCATTTACTATAAGTATACCAATACTATTCTATTTGTCAATCAGTTCAATAAAGGGTTGATTGGGTGTTTTTTCAGGGGTAGTTTTTGATTTTATCCCTAAAGGAGTGTTAGGGTGGGTCTGAGTTAAAATTCATCCCTATAAAAATAAGGAGTACAGGTATGAAACGCTTACTTGCCTTTTTACTGATAGGAAGCAGTCTTTCAGGTATGGACCCTGGCTACAGGGCATATTTAAACCGTAGGCACGCAATGGCCCTTACGGTAAATAAGGGGGTATTGTCAGATATGTACAACACCCTGTCTCAGGGATGGTCTGACCTGAAGGATACTATTTTAGAGATTTCGGATGATTTTTATCAGCAGTTTTTACCCAACCATGCGTACCGAGATTTTTTTGCTAAAGTTCGTTTTACTGAAAATGATGAATTATGTGCAGCAGAAATAGCCACAGTTAAGATGAGGAAATTTGTGGTTCAGAGTGCACTTGAGCGTATGTTGGATAAACGCATTGACGAAAACTATGTGCCGACTATAGCCTTTTGCGGCAGCGGGGGTGGTTTTCGGGCCATGGTTCTTTCGTTAGGGTTTTTGCAAGGTGCACAAGATATTGGGCTGCTTAATAGCTTGACGTACATGGCAGGTCTTTCTGGTTCAACATGGGCAATGGCGCCGTGGATAGCATCGGGTCATGAACTATCAGTTTATTCTCACAGAATGAAACAAAAAATAAAAGATGGTATCGATCACTTAACAAATCCGTCTGAACTTTCAAAACTTATAAGTCGGTTATTAGAAAAAGTTTTGTATGGCCAAAACATTTCTGCAATGGATATTTATGGCGCGCTTCTTGCTAACACATTATTATTTGATTTAGGAGAAAAACGAATTGAGGCCACTCTTAGCGAAACACATTGTGGTGTAGATATGGGTGCGTACCCATTTCCCATTTATACAACAATCGCAACGAATTCACAGCCATACGAATGGTTTGAAATCACGCCATTTGAAATCGGCAGTTCATACTTAAAGGCGTACATTCCGATATGGGCTTACGGTAGAAAGTTTGATAAGGGTCTATCCACTAATAGTCCGCGTGAGCAAAGTCTTGGTTATTTTATGGGTGTTTTTGGATCGGCTTTCGAAGTTGACCTTGTAGATGTTGTGCGTATAACTGCTGATCAATTAATCTCAATAGGTTCTTACTTGCCAGTCTCTGTCTCTCGTAGCTTAGAAACCCTCATTCATTTGTTAGCCTATGATCTTCTTGATGAAGTCCGTTTATTTCCGTCGGTACTTGCAAACTTTACCTACACTTTTAATAAACCATGTCCGTGGACGGAAGAAAAAGAACTTTCATTGGTTGATGCTGGCATAGACTTTAATTTACCATTGCCGCCACTTTTACGTCCTGAGCGACATGTTGATTGTATTATTATTTATGATTCTTCAGCCGATGCAAGCCCAGGCGATCAATTGCGCAAAGCGCAAGACTATGCGTGGCGAAAGGGTCTTGCATTTCCCCCAGTAGACTACACCGACATTGATAAAAAAATAGTCAGTGTCTTTAAAGATGATAGCAATCCTGATTGCCCGGTGATTGTGTATTTTCCACTCATTAAAAATCCTGAGTATTCTGATACATTTGATCCGAGAGCGTGTATAGAATCGGGTTATTGCAGTACATTCAATTTTGAATACGGTGAGCAAGAAGTTGACGAACTGAGCGGGTTGTCTCGTTTTGCTGTTACGCAACAACAAGCGGTCATTAAAGAAGTGATAGAAGATATTATTGGTGCCAAGAAAAAAACAGTAAATAAACGAGGGTAAAATGACGCCCGGGAAAACCCCGGGCGATTTTTTTAAGAGATCAGTGAGCGCATTACTGCCATAAATCTAGGAAGGTAATCGAGCACTGGGCATGTGAGGAATGCGATTGAAGCAAGTGCAAAAATTATTGCAGATGCGTTACGCAAGTTAACTTTGTTTTTAATTGCATGAAGTGAATAGTATATAACTCCATAAAGTGAAGCTACATGAATTGCCAATAACAGCAACAATTGGATTTTTGACATCAGTGTTCCCTACAGTAGAAGATTAAACGAACAGCTTGCAACGATCCACTGTATCATGCTCTGTTGGTATGCATAAAAAGCCCTTATGCTCTTATGTTTCTTTCACAAATTGTTTCCTTTTTCCAATCATATTCAATGTGTACGTGCGGCTCGTGAGTGTCGCAAACAGCCAACACGCACAAGATGACCATACTGTACAATGTAATAATACGACCAGTTATTTTATGTTTATTCATTGTTTTATCCTGAATTTAGTTCGTCATTAATAAAGTATGTTACATGGGGCAAACAAGCATGACGTATATACAGTTATTATGAATGAGTGGTCTCATTACTGTTGGCAGAACCAAATACAGAATGACATGAAAAAGGGAAGCAGAGAAAGCAGAATAAGGGGAGAGAGGAGGCGAATAATTGAAAATGATTGTTGTTCGTTTGATACGGGGGGCGCTATGGGGGGCGCAAAATTGTTCAAATGTACAGGATCTCGAGATCCTTCGTGTCGCGGAAGCATGACATCTCCTTTTAGAGAAATAGATTTAATTGATGTTAACACTACTTACCTTTTAGTAAATACCATAAAAAGAGTTTAAAAACAAAAGTTAGTGCTGCAATGGAAAAGTAACTGCACATAATAATGGTTCTATTTTTTATATTTTTAGTTATTAAGCTTGTAGATTATCACAACACAGAGTATGTAGTTGTTTTTGTATAAGACGAAGTTGTTCTATGGTTTCTTGGTCTAGGTTCATTGGACTCTTTGTTGTTTTTAATGTCTGCATTGCAACATTGATGATGCCTGCAGCAATGCCTATAAGGTTAGGGCCAAGAACAGCGGGATTATATGGAGCCTGAATAATACTTGCAAAGTGTATCAGTATTTTTGAAAAAATACTGATGACTTCTTTATCGGTATCATTTAAATATTCATGTGATGTGTTTTCTGTTTGTTCGTTTATGGAACCGGTTTTATTTTCAGATGCAGGCATAATTGTTGTGGTAGAAAGTACAAATAAAAATAGAAAAGTAATTGTACGCTTCATATAATTCATCCCCTTTATTTTTTTCGGTCTAGTATCTGGTATTAAGAGTAATAAATTGTTGGGGGGAAGTAGAAGAGTGTGAACAAAAATGTAAAAAGCCCCGGCTTAAAAACCGAGGCTTCATTTTTTATTCTGACGATTCGTCATCAGTTAGATTTTCATCAAATTCTTTTTCAAAGAATGTTCGTAATTGCTTACTTCGCGACGGGTGCCGTAACATTCGTAAGGCTTTGACTTCAATTTGTCTAATGCGTTCACGGGTGACCGAAAAGTCTTTTCCAACTTCTTCTAGCGTATGCTCGGAAGCAACGTCGATACCAAAACGCATCTTGATGACTTTTTCTTGGCGTGGAGTAAGTGTTTTAAGAACTTCGCGAACGCGTTTTTTAAGATCATTATTTGCAACAGTATCTGACGGTGTAAAATCGCTATCACTTTCAATGAAGTCTTTAATAAATGCATCTTCACTGTCGCCAACAGGCGTTTCAAGTGAAATTGGTTCTTTGGATATTTTGATGATGTTTTTAATTTTCTTTTCATCAATATTAAGTTCTTTTGCAAGTTCTGTATGGGTCGGTTCTCTGCCGTGCTCTTGAATAAAAATACGTTTTATTTTGTTTATTTTGTTGAGTGTTTCTACCATGTGAACCGGAACACGAATCGTACGTGATTGGTCTGCAATAGCACGCGTAATTGCTTGTCTAATCCACCATGTTGCATAGGTTGAAAATTTATAACCACGTTCAAATTCAAACTTTTCAACGGCTTTCATGAGACCGATGTTCCCTTCTTGAATCAAATCAAGAAAGTGTAGTCCGCGATTAACATATTTTTTAGCCAAATTAACCACAAGCCGAAGATTGGCCTGTGCAAGATCATCTTTTGCCTCTTTATCCCGTTTCTGGCTTGCAAGAAACTTCTTAAACAATCCACGTGTTTCTTTGGTATTTAATCCTATTTCAGCTTCAATCTTTTTAATATGTTTTTTTGCAACTTGAGCTTCTTTCTCTAACTCTTCGATGGCATTTTTTGTCTCTTTGCTTCGCGATCTGGTTTTTTTGAGATTTACAATTTGTTGTTCAGTGTTGCTTATAATATCTTCTTTTTCTTCGATTTTATTTAAAGATCGTTCTACTTTTTTGCCAAGTTTACGGATAAGCTTGTTTGAAAATTTAATCGATCGAAGAGTTTCACCAATTTTATTTCTATTTTGGTAAATTTTTTCTTCATTATCGATAAGTTTGTTTATCTTATCAATTTTCTTAAGTAATGTTTTTTCTTCTTGCGCAATCATGGGAAAATTTTCTTCGTCAAACTTAGAAAATTGAATGATATCTTTTAACGAAATCGTCTTTTTTTCTAGCTTATCGCCAAGAATAATAAACTCTTTGTATATTAACGAAAAGTGTGAAAGGATATCTATGGACTCGATTTTACTTGATGCGATTTTATCCGAGATCAATGCTTCGGTTTTTTTGTTTAAAAGAGGAATTTTACCGATATCACGGAGATAACATTTCACTGGATCGGTTATTTGTGCCGAACTACCGCCCATAGTTTTTCTGACGTGTTCTTTTTTGTCATCATCGTCATCGTCCTCTTCATCCACACCAATGGGCCCAGCAATTTTTTTCTTCAAATGAGTAGCTGGTTCTTCATCATCGGTAGTTGCTATTGCGGTGGTTTCGGGTTCTGATGAATTGGCCTCTTCTTGCTGGACGAGTTCAATGTCTTCTTTGTCTAGCAAGAAGAGTAGTTGGTTTGTTGCATTTTCGCTGAAGTTTTTTTTGGTACACAACTCAATTACATCCTCGTAAACAAGGGTGCCACCACCTTGCTTTCCTTGTTGTAAAATCTTCTCGGCGATTTTTTGAGGAAGCTCTTCTATGAGCTTGTTTTTTTTGGTTTTCTTTGTAGTAGGTTTCTTCATTTATTGACCCCCTTGCATCATATAAGGTTTTTTCCCACCATCTTTTTTTTCAATGCCATAAAATCTTGCAAAAGCTGAGTAATATGCTCTTGATTATTTTCTTGCTTTGCACGTTCGATTTTTTTCTTTATCGCGTGCGCCATAGCTTTCCAGTGTCTTTTTTGCAGCTGCATAATGAGGTATTCGAATACGTGATCGTCCTTTTTTTCTGTTTCTTTGAGTAAAATCTGACTAACATAATGCCTGTCATTGAGCTCTAACTCGTCGAAAAATTGTGAAAAGCTGACCCCTGAAGGTTCTTTTTCAATTTTTGTGTTTAGAACCATTAAAATCTTTTGCATTTGCGGTGGAAAGAAACTAAGAAGATACTTAACATTATGTTTATTAAAAATAGCTATATCGTTCATTATAGCACAAAAAACATCATTGACCAAAACAGCTTGTGAAGCGTTATTTGGGGTGCTATTGGCCTCTGATTCCTCTCTATCAGTATTGTTGATTAAATCACCTGTCGATGCTGGTGTTTCTCGATCTTTTGCTGTTGCTGCTGCTTGTAGGGAGCTAAAAGGGATCTGCATGGCCTCTGATGCTCGTTGGAGTAAGATGTCTCGTTTGAGTGGATCGTCTATTTTATGGAGTACATCAATCATTTTCTTGGCTTGCTTCAGTTTGACCATCAGGGGTTTTGTCGCAAAGTCTTTTGCCAGGGTAGCAACAAAGAACGAGAAAATATCCTGAGCGTCATTGATCAATGATGCTAGATCTCCCCCTTTTTCTAAAAATGAGGCAGGATCTTCGTTTGTTGGTAGCGGTATAACTTTCAAATCTAGGGTGACTTGCCAACAAAGACTGGCCAAACGAACGAGCGCGTGTTGACCTGCCTTGTCTCCATCAAAAAGCACAATAAGCTCTTGTGTGTATCGACTCAGTATTTTTAGATGTTCTTCAGTGCATGAAGTTCCTAGAGTAGCAATTGTATTATGATATCCAGCTTTTATCATTGCAATACAATCGGTATAGCCTTCCACTAAAAATGCTATTTCTGTTTTTTGAATTCTTTTTTTAGCTAAATCAAGCCCAAAAAGGAGGGACCCCTTTATGAAATAATCATTTTCTCTTGAATTGTAATATTTTGGACGATCATCGTTAGGTTTGAACGTTCGGCCTCCAAACCCGCAATAGCGGCCGATGTGATCTTGAATAGGAAAAATAATTCGTTCTTCAAAAGGGGAATAGACCGTTCGCTTTCCTTTGACGAGAATATTAGATTGAATTAGGTCTTCCACTAAAATATTGTTCTGCGCCATTTGTTTGATAAAAATGCGCAACGCTTGTGGCCCGCCTGGCAAATAACCGAGATGAAAATAATCACTCTCACGTTTTTCTATTGATCGCGATGCAAGATAACGTAAAACTGGTGGGCAAGAAAGTAATTTTTTATGGCACCAATCAGCAACAATAGTACATATTTCAAAATAACGTTTTTTCTTTTGCGTATTTTGTGTATAGCTGACTGATGTAGGTAATTCTATATTGTAACGGTCGGCAAGAAATTGTGCTGCTTCTAGTGGAGAGCAGTTTTCAATTTGGGAAATAAAAGATACAAGATCACCACTGGTGTGACAGCCAAAACAATAAAAAATATCTTTGTGGGGGCTGACCGTAAAAGAAGCTGTTTTTTCGCTATGAAAAGGGCAATGTCCTTTCCAATACAGACCAGCTTTTTTAAGTGTTGTATAACTATTGATGACTTCTAAGATTGATAATTTTGATTTTATGTGCGCAAATATATTCATACTGTTTTATTTATAGTTACTTGTTTTTGTCGACCAAAATATATAAATGCTATGCTCGCACCGAGTGCAAGGATAATTGCAACTATTTGGTGAATGGAGAGAAGGGTTATTTGTCTACTAGAAAAAAACTCTCGATCGCCTCTGAGAAAATCTATCATTATTCGTTCACAACAAATAAGAATAAGATAGAGTGTTATAAGTTGTCCTGGCTTGTTATATTGATGTTTAAATATGTATCTCATTGATAAAAATATAATAAAAAGGAGAAGAGAACTATAAAGTTGTGTAGGATGTAATGGTACATTAAGCGGAGCAAGAGAAGTGCATTCTGTATAAATAGTACTCCACGGTAAATGAACTGCTTGGCCATAACAGCAACCGGCAAAAAAACATCCAATACGCGCAATGGATTGAAACAAGGGAACATAAACAGCTAGCACATCAAGAAAGGGTAGGATAGTAATCCGCTTAACTTTAAGATAAAGCGGAATAACAATAAGCAATGCTAAAACAGTTCCTAATAAGGAAAAGCCACCATTCCAAATATCAAAAAAATGGTAGATGTTGTTGATCGAATTCCAATTATTGATTACATAAAGGATGCGTCCGCCTATAAGAGCCGCAAAAACGCTTAAAACAAGAAGATGAGAAAAGTTGTTACGTGAGATAAGGTGTTTCTTTTCAATTTCTTTTTCTACAAAATAGCAAAAAATTATAAGAGCTATGCCAACAAAAAGACCGAAGCTATTGATAAAAAGTGGCCCATAAATATGTAAAAGTTGACCTGGCATGTTGTTTGTTACTCGGTTTAAAAATGATAGCGCTGTTCGCTATTTAAGTATAACATGAGGTTTCTTTTTCCACGAGAAATTAAGTGTACATTCGTTTTTTTTTTGGATCAATTGCACAAGAAATTGTTTTTTCACCTTCTTTATAGCTGCCAAAAGAATATTTGTAATGGACGTCGACATTATTTGTACCAGTTTCTATTTTGAGTGAGTCACCTTCATTGAGTTTCTGACCATTGATAGTCAGTTCAAAAGTGGGCACATGCTTACCAAAACCGTGATATGTAATCATATCTGTGGTGATCCCGTTATGAACAGTAATAATTC
>SDBV01012950.1_pt1 | contig 10653 bp, 6 predicted proteins | sample 2277081 | NCBI WGS metagenome assembly SDBV01 (sample SAMN10402039, study PRJNA504765) | marine sediment metagenome | isolation source: marine sediment core GS10_PC15, 223 cmbsf | place: Arctic Ocean: Southern Knipovich Ridge | collected 2010
CCCCCCCCCAATTATTGGATCTAATAGCTTCGTGCAAAAAGAATTGTAACTATGTTTGTTGTCATAAAACAAATAAACCTTATTGGATTACTCATAGCTTTCTTAATTGTGTTTTCCAGTTACAAAAACAAACAAACTAATGAATCTAAATAAAGGGGATTCCTCCAATTCTTTGAAAAAGCAGGTTTCGCAAATAGTTTTTGAAACAACTAACCTGTATCGTTACGAATTTCCCACTCATATCAATGATATTATTGTTGACCGTGCTCAGTCATCCAATTCTGAGGTGTTCATGGTTTATGTTGAGCCGGAAAAATCGGTTCATCATCACAAACATGATGATACGGAACAAATATTTTATATGATTAATGGCACCGGTATTTTGTCTATCGGCGAAAACAAGGAAGAGCATAAAATAAAACCCGGTGATGTGATAAGAATACCTGTTAAAGTTTTGCATTCTATCCGAACCGACAGTGAGGTTACAATACAATATTTATGCGTTGATTGTTTTGGTGCAGAACCACGTCTTGAGCCGACATGGGATGAGCATGTTCATGTTGTTTGTAAGGAAAAGGGATGGGATTACGATAAGGTCGTTTCAAATACGTAGCAGTAAAAATCAACACAAACATATTGTAAAAAAGAATCATATTATGAAAGCGTTTATTTTATTTATTGTACTGGTGAGTTTCATTTCCTGTTCAACAGAAGAAATGAATTCCCCTAATATTGTCATCATTCTTGCAGATGATATGGGTTATGGTGACGTTCAATCATTTAACTCAGAATCGGAGATTCCTACTCCAAACTTGAATAAATTGTCTGAAGAAGGAATAATGTTTATGGATGCCCATACACCTTCATCTATTTGCACACCCACCAGATATGGTTTGTTGACAGGAAGGTATTGTTGGCGGACTTCATTAAAAAGAGGTGTATTAAGAGGATATAGTTCTCCATTGATTGAAGAAGATAGAATAACTATTGCCGACTACCTGAAGGAGAAAGGTTATAAGACCGGAATCGTTGGCAAGTGGCATCTGGGTTTGGGATTTCAGAAGAATACCACGGGGAAGAATGGATCTGAAAAAGAATTTGATCTGACAAAAACATTGCATAGTTCGCCCAATAATAATGGATTTGATTATTCCTTTGTTTTGCCGGCATCCCTGGATTTTGAACCTTATTTATATGTTCGGAATTATGAGGTAGTTGATACTGAGTTTGATTCAGTCCCAACTACAAAGTTCCCTCATTTTTGGAGGGAGGGGGTAAAATCAAAAAGCCTGGAATTCGATCAGGTACTGGATGATTTATTAGTGGAAGCAAAAGGTTTTATAGAAAAGGAATCAAAAACGACAAATCCTTTCTTTCTGTATTTTCCACTCACTGCCCCGCATAAACCGGTTATTCCGACTGAGAAGTTCAGAGGCATTTCCGGGAGAGGCCCGTATGGGGATTTTATTTCACAAGTGGATTGGACTGCCGGAGAAATATTTAAAACACTGGAAGAGTTAAATATAGATGACAATACCCTGGTCATCTTCACAAGTGACAATGGTTCCGCAATGTACAGGATTAACTCAACTACTGATCCGGATCATGTAACGGATGAAACACTGGCTTTTTACAATGCAAACAACCATAAGGCAAACGGTCTGCTCAGGGGAATTAAGGGTGACACTTATGAAGGAGGGCACCGGGTTCCTTTTATTGTGCGATGGCCCGCAAAATTTTCCGGAGGTAAAAGGGTGAATGAAACCATTTGCCTGACCGATATATTTGAAACCATTGTTGATGTAACCGGAGGTGTAAAACCTGAAGGAAATGCCGAAGATAGTTATAGCTTTTTTCCAATTATTTCAGGAGAAAAGGAGAATGTAAACAGGCCTCCGGTTATTCATCATTCAGGAGGAAAAGGGATGTTTGCAATTCGAAAAGGTAAATGGAAAATGATATTTGGAAATGGTTCAGGTGCGAGGACAAAGCCTGTTGGAACCCCTTTTCAGGAACCCTTTCAGCTTTATGATCTTGAAAACGATTTAACAGAATCGAATGACCTGATTCATAAGGAAATTGAAACTGCTGAAAAACTCAAAACGGAATTTTTTGAATTAAAGGGGAACGATTAGTACTTAGTTGAAGGGGATTACGACAATTATTTTCCATTGTCCATCTTTTTTTTCAAAATATTTCAGCTCTCTATGATCATAAGTGATTCTTTCCCCCTCCTCCGTGAACTCTTCATGTTGGTCATAGAAAACGAATGCAATATTTCCGTTTAACCGGATGTCAAAATTCGAAGCCGTCATAGCATGATATACACGACCTGGATCTGCTTCCGGATCAAAACTGGTTTGGTAATTTGAGCCGATTGTTTGCCATCCAATATCAGGCGCTGCGGCGTGATAATGCACAATGTATGGTTCCTGTACCCAGACTTCTGCTTCGCCCGCATAGTCACGAGCAACGAAAGCCGCCATCTGTTTTTCATTTACCGCTATAATTGAGGCCTCCTCAGCAGCAATATCAACTTTCTGTTCACATGAACTTAAACAGATAATCACGTACAGAATGACATAAATCGGAATAGTTCGCATCGTTTTTTCATTTTAGATTAGAAGGAAATGCAATGAGCTATAGGGTAAAACTAAGTTAATAAATGACTTTCAATAATTATCTAACTACAGTTTAAATAAGTATTAGATCAATAGCTCTGCTGTTGCCCCTTTTTCAGACTATATTCTAAATTCAAATTAAATCAGGATAAAGTATTGATATTCAGAGAATTTTAGTAGAAATTTATATTATTATTAATTATAACTAAAGAGAATAAATTATGTTATTTCATGCAACTCACCGGCACACACATGCAACATGTCCTGCCCACATGCCTGAAAAAAGGGCACTTTTTGTGAAAGCACTCAACTCAGCCAAAGAAATTGGAGTAAAGATAATCGGATCTTATGCTGATGCACCTGGTCATACTGTATATCTGATCATTGAAGCTGATACAGCCTTGCAGATTGCTCAATTATTTGATCCCATCCTTGAATTGGGAGACACAGAAATAAAACCCGTAGCCGATTCTATGAAGTTACTTGATCAAATGAAAGAGCAAGATTAATACTTTCTTAATTGCTAATCTGGAGGTATTTTTCGAGAAAAGATTAGTGTTTGTCGTTACATCTATGATGGTCTCATTTCTATGTGGATGACAATGCACAAAAGTGATTATGATAAAGTAACACGAGGCAATACAATTCTTTTCGCATTGGATTGGATTTATTCAGCCCTCTGCAGATCCTGATGCCATTGATAAATATTATTCTCATTTTCAAACATGGTATTATACCTTTTAGTAATAAAGGCCTGGCCAGCTAGTGAAGTCTATTGCTTGATAAGCGTATTGGATATCATATAATTTTCATTTTTGATTTTAAGGTGATAAAGAGCATCGGGAAGTTCAGACAAATCTATTTCTGAGACAGAACCGGTAACAGTACATGAGTAGCTTTTTTGGCCAAGCATATTGTAAATCTCTACCTGGGTTTCCCCTGATAGTCCTTTCAGATATAAAATTGAATTTACAGGGTTTGGATAAAACTCAAAAGGTTGTTCCTGAGAGTTATAGCTGACAGAGTTAGGTTCACATTTACTGTCTTCCAGTAAAACAAAGGTCTTATAAAGCTCACAACCAGTCGGACTACTATAGCTAATTTCATAATTCCCAAACATTTCGGTTGTAAGAGAATTGGAAATGAGTAAGTTTCTTGAATTTGAAGAAAATCCATTGGGACCTGTGATTGACCATACAAGATCGCTGGTTGCAGTAAAACAGAATAGAATCAATGAGCTTCCCGGGCAAGTATACAAAGTATCTGAATGATCGGAAATCTGTATTCCGTCAAGCATCGGGATGACTTCAATGGAATCCACGCTGGTAGAGATCGTGACTTTGGCTAACTCAACCGGACAGGTTTCATCTTCGTATCTGATCCATACCGGGTAATCACCTGTAGGAAGGCCAGAAATGGTATCCTTCCAGATTCCCGGGGTAGAAGTATAAATATAATTTATTCCGCTGTCGATGCTTATCTGTACTTCACCGGCATAGGGCAGATCATTTATCAAAAAGACAATGTTGCCAGTTTCAGTGCATATAACATCTCTGGCACTTACACTTGCGAATGGTTCTGCATCAAAAATTGTAAAGGGACCCAGATCAACCGGATGACTGTCGTCCTCATTTCTAACCCAGACATTATACACACCGGGCGCTAATCCATCGACGGTAATCCCGGTTGTACCCTGCGGGGAAGAATAGGGATAGGTTACACCATTGTCGATACTGAATTCGTATAGACTATCTGTATCATTCAAGGGATATTCCAGGATGAGACTCCCGTTATTTGCTCCACACCTTGCAGCAATGGGACTGGCATGGAACTCATCAATTCCGTCAGGTGGTGTCCCAAGACTGGTACGGTTATCAGTGTTTCCCCTTACGATCTCAGTTGCCAGTTTTGCACAGCGCAGGTACCAGTCACTTGGCAGGTCATAACCGTCGGCATCCAGTGCCAGCCAGTAGCCCTGGTCCGGTGTTTGATCATCGTTCTCTGCAAGTTTAAACATAGCAGTAGCTTCATCGACCTCGTCAAACATCGCGATATAGACACTTTTGGCATTTCCACTGATCACCCTGTTGGCCTGGGTCCAGAAAAAATCACCTCCCCTTCTGGGCCTTTTATTTTTTGTGTCGCCTTTCAGGTTGTGCCAGGAGAATCCTGGCCAGGTCACCGGAAGGAAATCCACATTGTTCTGGTCGCACCAGTCCTGTCCGGGCAGCACATGCTTATTCATGAAATTCTGCTGACCTTCATCATTGCCAAATCTTCCTACTGCCCAGGGACTGATTACATCTGCCTGTGCCATCTCATCCAGCCAGTTGCTTCTTTGATGAAAATCGTGGTCAACTCCAAGCATTACACTGGCACGGTATTTTTCCGCCGTGGATTCACTATTAAAAAAATCAAGTAGAATTTGCAGATCACTTTCCGGGAATTCATCCCTGACAGAAAATCCCCAGATCGCTACAAGGGGTTTGCCCCTGTGATGTAGATAAGTTGGACTATCCGTAATCTTCAGATCATCCACCAGGTGTTTCCAGTCATTGATAATGCCGCTCATTTTACCCGGTGTAAACCCTGAGATATCCCACATATTGACAAATGTCCGGCCATATTTCTCACATCCTTCCATCACATTCACTGTAACAGTATCCCTTGATCTTCTGAGTTTTTCGTCGCCAGTAACACTACTTACAAATCGCTGAAGAAATACTCCATCCAGGCCATAGTCACGAAGCCATTTCATATGCCTTATCACGGTTTTTTTTGTGTATGCTGAATACACCTTTGCAGTTCTTCCATCCTTGTAGGTAAAGCCACCTGTTGGATATAATTCATCCGCTTCATATTCCCTGAAATCCGGAAACATATCCACTGTGAGTTCTTCCGGACTTGACATTGTACCTCCCCAGTGTTTCCATTTTGCAAAGACAGAACCGTCATCCGGATGCAGGAACCAACCCTGGTAACCGAACATTACTTTACCGTCCAGTGTATGGAAGTCAACCGGTCGGATATCCAGGGGATCATCAGAAGGTTCCGGAGAAGCTGTTTTCTGTAACCGGATGTCATCCAGTTTTGCAGTAATGCTCTCAGAAAGACTCTGGACCACCCTGAAAAAATTTATGGCATTCAGGTCGGGACTCCCTGATTTTGTTGCAGATGAAATGGGTAATACCAGCTCATTCCATCCGGCTGTCAGATCCAGGGTTGAAATATCCCAGGAGTACTCGTCCGTATCAGGTTCCCCGGAGGATGAGATCTCAATTTGCCCCGATCCACTGAAAGCTGCCGGGTCCGAAACATACAGCCACATACTCAGATAACCTGTTTCGTCCACACCGGTATATACCTGTGAAAAGACCTTGGCAAACCAAATTGTCCCGCTTCCGGTGAATTTGATGGATGCAATTCCTTCCTTTTTATCCCCATTGTCAACAGACAGACTATTGGATCCGGTCCATAAATTAGTTCTGTCGCATCTTTGCAAAACGACCTGTGACTTTGTCTCAGAAAACATAAAAAAAGAAATAAACGAGATTATCAAGCAAATTCTTACCATTACATTTTATCTGTTTAAAAAGTGAAATAAAAAATATGTGCATAGATATTTAAAATAATTGGTTTTTACCGACAAAAAATCTCACAGTTGTATTTTCAAGCTGATCTGACCCACTCAATGTTAAGAAATTAGATACCATTGTAAATTTCAGATGTGTCAATCTTTATATGATCCATCAGTTTTGTCAAAAGTAATTGGCGATGATACAAAAAATACTTATTTTAGCAATAATATCCCCCCCTAGACCGATTAGATCTAGCTATTTTCTGTTAATTTAAGATTCGGTAATTCTTTAATTTTTAACTATATAGTTCTTTGATGTCTTGCTGATTCAGATTTGTAAAAGGCTCATTTAGAGGCGTTTTGTCGAGTAGCGAAATACTCAATATTGGGTGGGAACCTCAGGTGTTTATTGGGTTTTTTATTCTTAAATCTAATTCGACGAAGCCTTTCAGTAAATCCTGTTTTGTCGGTAAAATACGTCGATTAGAAAAAATGGAATTCCTGTTAAGCGAATATTAATATTCTGTTAATACCATTTTGTTATATCTGTTAATATTTTTCTTTTTTAAGTCTGAGTACCAAGAATTCTGATCATCGATTGAAGATTTTAAATGTATAATCTAAACAAAACATAAATCCTATGAAGAAAATACTCTCTATTATTTGTTTCATAGTATGGGGATCTGTTCAATTATTTGCTCAGGAGGGGCGAATAACAGGTACGGTCCTTGAAGAAACCGGAGAACTCATAATTGGGGTCAACGTTACCATACAGGGCACTACAAGCGGAACCATTACCAATGTCGATGGTGAATTTTCCCTGCCAGGAGTTTCAATCGGAGACGTTATTGTATTTTCTTTTGTGGGCATGGAATCGCAGAACATTGAGGTAACAAGCTTGAACCAGGTAATGACTGTAACCCTGGTAAGCAGCAATATCGGTTTGGATGAAGTTATTGTTATCGGATATGGACAACAGAAAAAAGAGAGTGTGGTAGGAGCCATCGGGGTTGCAAAGGCCGCGGATCTCAGAGCCCAGGGAAATGTGTCGAACCTTAGGGACGCTTTAACCGGAGTTATACCCGGGGTGGCTGTACTTTCCTCTTCCGGACTGGCCGGTGGAGGTGATTCGAGGATTACCAGTGATACAGAGATCTTAATTCGCGGAAAGACCACCTGGAACAACGCCGCACCTTTGATCCTTGTTGATGGGGTGGAACGTGACATGGACGACATTGACGTCAACGAGGTGGAAAGTGTATCCGTTCTAAAAGATGCTTCTGCAACTGCCGTATACGGTGTAAAAGGTGGTAACGGAGTAATACTGATTACCACCAAGCGAGGGGTAATGGGTAAAGCAGAGTTTACCGTTGAGGGAGAATACTCCATGGAAACATGGAGCAAGATTGTTGAACCCTCCGGTCTTCTCACCGCGATTGATGCTTATAATTACGCTGTGGAGCGCACAAGGCGCATTGATCAATCTGGCAGGCTTGGTAACTATTACTCGGATAAAGAAATAGGATTTTACCGTGACCAAACCTATCCCTTTGCTTATCCAAACAATGACTGGCTCGACATTGCTTTCAAGGACTTTGCACAGTCCTACCGGGTAAACGGAACTGTACGTGGAGGAACCGAGAGACTTAGGTACTTCGCCAGTGCAGGGTATAATCATGTCGATGACCTTTTTAACGGACAGGATATTGGACAGGGATACCAGCCCGGATACAACTACGACCGGATTAATGTCCGTTCGAATTTTGATGTTAAACTAACCGGAACGACCGATCTAAAAGTGGGTTTTTACGGGATACAGACATTCCAATCCTCCATACCCGGGTACCAGGTCAATGGTTTCTACAGTTCCATGTCAGGTTTGCCTGGCAATTCAATGGTCCACAGGTACGAAGACGGCGTGTATGGAGCCTACAACCCCGATATTCTGGCACCGAACCCCATGTATGAGATCAATCTCGGGGGACTTGCTGGAGACAACACCACAACGGTCAATATGGACTATTCATTAAATCAGGACCTGAGTTTTCTGACCAAGGGACTTTCGGTGTCAGGTATGCTTGCTTATGACAACAAATTTGAGACAAATGGCCTGCGAGTGCGGGATGACGGAGCTTTGACAAAAACAATTAATCCTGCCTTTTATCTTGAAGGTGGATATTACGATAAGGAGGAAGGTATATACAAGCATTCCGATGGTTCGGCAGCCGATATGGATTTTTTTGCAATTTACACGGAAGACACTGGAGGTGATAAAGGAGCAGGATTTGGATGGATAGACAGGCCTGTTATTTATACCGCAGAATCCGGGGATGCAAACAAAACAAGAAGTAACCTTTATTATGAGGGGCGGTTGAATTACGCCAGGCTGTTTGGCAAACATGATGTAACCGGAACATTTGTATTCAGCCACCAGGAAACAGTCAGAGGAAGCAACTGGCCGACAAAGCGGGAAGACTGGGTTGGACGAGCCACATATAATTTTGACAGGCGCTACTTCCTTGAGGTAAACGGGGCCTATAATGGTTCAGAGAAATTCGGTCCCGGTTATAAGTTTGAACTGTTCCCGTCGGTGGGTGTAAGCTGGAATCTGACGAATGAATCCTTTATTCAAAACATCTCTGGAAACTGGCTTGACATTTTAAAAATCAGGTATTCCATTGGCCTTGTCGGAAATGACAGGGTAGATGTGGGAAGCCAGTGGCCATACGTAACCATATGGGAAGAACGTGGGTGGGGTAGTGGAAGTCTCACCCGGCTTGACCAATCATCATTCGGGTGGCCATATTCAGACTACCGAGGTTATAATATATACCAGGAAGGAACCCCCGGGAATCCGGACCTTAAATGGGAGACTGCCCGAAAGCAAAACCTCGGTTTTGATCTCGGATTTTTCAATAACCGCTTAAGTTTCACAACCGATCTCTGGAACGAATACAGGTATGATATGCTGATTGCTGCGAACCAGCGTGAAGTGCCGCCTGTCACCGGTGTGCCGTCAAATGCTGCTGCAAACCTGGGGGAGGCGAAGTCTAAGGGTATGGAATTCGAGGTAAGCCACCGGAATACAGTTGCCGGTGGACTTTACTACTGGGTAAAAGCGAACTGGTCCGTAGCCAGGAGCGAGGTCATCTACAAAGCAAATGCTCCTCTTACACCTGCGCACAGGGCCGATGAAGGATTCCCCCTGAATCAGACCAAGACCTCGATGGCGACAGGAATAATCCAGAGCTGGGATGATCTTTATTCAACAGTTGGTTCTTCAACGGGTGGCCAGAACGGGCAGAGGATGCCGGGTGATGCCGCCCTCCTTGATTTTGATGCCGATGGACTTTATGAAAGCTCGGATGATGTGGTGCCATACGGTTACCCGGTATATCCCCAAAACAATTATGGTGTCAGTATGGGACTAACCTACAGGGGTATATCATTTTCAATCCTGTTTGCCGGGGCCTACAATGTGACACGGAATATCAACTCAGGTCACCTGGGTAATGAGAGGGCCTATGTCCCGGAGTATCTGCTTGACAGGACATGGACCTATAACCCCTCAAATGCTAACTTTCCTGCGCTCAGCCGGGGACCGAAATGGAATCCGACCGGACATTACGGAAGATATGACGGATCCTTCTTCCGTATTCAGAATACATCGTTATCATACGCTCTGCCTGCAAAGTGGATGTCAAGGATCGGTATGAAAAAGATCGAGATATATGTGAACGGACGAAATCTCTGGATGTGGTCTGAGATGCCCGATGACGGGGTAGGAACAAATCATGATATTTCGAATTATCCCACGAAGAAACAATTTAATCTTGGCCTGAGGCTGCAATTCTAATTACAGACTGTAAAAACTGACGCTATGAAAAAGAATATTATATATTATATACTATCGATAGTTTTTACGGTATCGCTGCTGGGCTGTGAAAAGTACCTTGAGATACCGGTAGAAGCCGGTCTGGCCGAGAAAGATATTTTTTCTAACTACAATGGCTTCCAGGGTTTCCAGGATCAGGTTGTTACGATGATCAGGGATTATACCCGTGGCGGGGCCCGGCGTGTCCATGCTCTGGGAGGAGAAGCAGTCGCTTACGGTGGTTTTTCCGTCACCGCGGCCAACCAGGGCCTTTATGGCCAGTCAGGAGGCGGATTGATGCAGACCCGGTCCATGTTTCTTTCACATAATGAAGGGAGCAGGTATGAAGAAGCCGATTACGGGCTTTACGAAGACATGTGGAAAGCCGTACGGATAACGAACGTTTGCCTGGACAGGCTGGAGGCAGGAATTCTCGTTGAAGCCACTGCTGATCAAAAAGACTGGCTGAAAGGTCAGGCACTTTTCTATCGTGCCTTCTGGCATTACGAATACGTAAGGATATGGGGAACCATACCCTACGTAGATACATTAATTGGTGACGGCCAGGAATATGAATGGAT
>SDBV01012951.1_pt1 | contig 10652 bp, 9 predicted proteins | sample 2277081 | NCBI WGS metagenome assembly SDBV01 (sample SAMN10402039, study PRJNA504765) | marine sediment metagenome | isolation source: marine sediment core GS10_PC15, 223 cmbsf | place: Arctic Ocean: Southern Knipovich Ridge | collected 2010
ATCCTGACATGCCATTCCGGGGTTATTTCATGGGCGGTGACAAATAACCGCTTGATTTTATCCGGCACGCCGTCAATATCGCTGATGTGCGCCCCGTCAGCCAGTTTCTGCATGAGCTCCTCATAGTAAAAGCCCTCATTCCTGGCCGCTTCCTCGCAATCGGGGTTTACCTCTACTAACTGGGAGCCATCGTGGATATTTCTGGTGTAGCTCAGGGCGAAAAGGGGCTCAATGCCATTGGAGCAACCGGCAAGTATGCTCAGGGTGCCGGTAGGGGCAATGCTGGTGCAGGAGGCATTTCTTAACCTGGCACCCTCGGGTACATCGTAAATGCTACCGTCGACGGCGGGCAAGACACCACGTTCCCTGGCTAATTCTCCTGAGGCGTTACGTGCCTCGTCTTGAATGCAACGCATGACCTCAGAAGCGACCTGCAGCGCCTCCTCTGAGTTATAGGGGATGCCCAACTGGATTAACATATCGGCAAAGCCCATCACCCCCAGCCCTATTTTCCTTGATTTTTTGGTCATTTCCTCTATTTGGGGTAGGGGAAATTTATTGACGTCAATGACATTATCCAGGAACCTGACGGCTATCTTTACCCTTTCCGCCAGCCTGGGATAATCGACCTCGGTGGCTCCATTCGGGCTTCGCAGCATCCTGGCCAGATTAATTGAGCCTAGATTACATGACTCGTAGGGAAGCAGGGGCTGCTCGCCGCAGGGATTGGTGCTTTCAATCTTGCCCAGCTTGGGGGTGGGGTTATCCTGGTTTATTCGGTCAATAAAGACAACGCCCGGGTCTCCTGTTTTCCAGGCCATGTCCACTATCTTGTCAAATACCTCTCTGGCATTGAGCTTGCCCGCTATCTCATTGGTGTGTGGATTTACCAGATTATAGTCGGTGCCAGCCTTAAGTGCCTCCATAAATTCGGTGGTTACGGCTACCGAGATGTTAAAGTTAGTCAGGGCAGCGGGGTCAGCCTTAGCCGTTATGAACTTCATAATATCGGGGTGGTCAACGCTGAGGATGCCCATATTTGCCCCCCGGCGCATTCCCCCCTGTTTAATAACATCGGTGGCGGTATCAAAGGCTCTGATGAAGGAAACCGGGCCACTGGCTACTCCCCCGGTAGAGCCAACCCTGTCCATTTCTGGCCTCAGCCTGGAGAATGAAAAACCAGTTCCCCCACCACTCTTGTGGATAAGCGCAGTGTACTTCACCGCGTCAAAAATAGACTCCATTGAGTCTTCAACGGGCAGGACAAAGCAGGCTGACAATTGCCCCAATTCCCTCCCGGCATTCATCAGGGTAGGGGAGTTAGGCAGGAACTCCAGGCCGGTCATCAGCTGATAGAAATATTCCTCCCCGGCTTTAACGTCTGCCTCAGGGTTGTAGATGAGGTCGGCGGAGGCAATAGCCTGTGCCACACGGCGGATCATTTCTTCCGGGGTCTCGGTAACCTGCCCATTTTTATCTTTCTTGAGATATCTCCTTTCCAGAACGTGAAGGGCGTTTTCAGTGAGATTGATACCGCCGCTGGGCGGGGCTTTTGACGTGACCTTGGTAGTTTGCATCTTAGGCTGGACCTCCTTCCGCTTGGGCTGCTTACCGGCAGCCAGGACTTCCCTGACCATAGCCTGGATTTCAGAGTCTGTGGGCAGGCGTTTTTGTGTACGACGGGGCTTTGATACCAGGTGCTCCATTCCGGGTAATGGTTGCGGCCGCTCCATGCGTTCGATTACCTGGTCAGTGAGTTGCTCAATCAATTGTCTATCAGCCATGCCTATAGATTCGGCAGCGGCAAAGATAGCCCGGGCAATCTGGGTGCGACTTACCGGCATTGACCGTTTATTTCCTGGTTGATTGGCTTGGTTCATCGCCGATTCCTCCGGTGCTTCTTAGCCAGTACCCCCAGCTTCTCATCGGGGAGCAGGGGTAGCTGGCTGGCCGGATGAGGCGTTTCTGCTTGATTGCCGACCAGGGTATCTATCTCTTGCTTCAGGGTGGTGATGTCAGAGAATTCCCGGTAGACGCTGGCAAAGCGAATATAGGCAATATGGTCCAGGCTCTTTAGTCTTCCCATTACCACATCACCGATAACAGTGCTGGGTACCTCAGCTCTACCCATATGGTAGAGATCAGCTTCTATATCATCGACGAGCTTATCAATCGTACCGGCAGGTAATGGGCGTTTTTCACAGGCCTTACGGATACCGGTTAGCAGCTTATTCCGGTCGAATTCCTCACGCCTCTGGTCTTTTTTAATTACAAAGAGGCTGGCTGGTTGCAATCGTTCATAGGTAGTGAAACGCGAGTTGCAGCTCAGGCACTGGCGCCGCCGGCGTATCCCCTCGTTCACATCACGGGAATCTATAACCCTGGAATCGTGGTAGCCGCAGTAAGGGCAATTCAAAGCTCAACCCTCCGCTATATTGTGGATAAAGTTATTTGTACCACAATATGTAGTGTTTGTCAAGGGCTTTCGGTTGATTCGCTGGAGGGTGGATAAACCAGGAAGGCCGCAGGCGTCAAGACACCCGCAGCCTTCTCACTGGTCTCGAGGCTTTTTCATAATGGCATCACCTGGCTGGGTTGTTCACTGGATTCCGTGCCGGCGGTTTAACCAGTTGCCTCGTTGAAGTTAACGCCTGGCGCCGGTGACTGAATAAGGGGCGACGCAGGAAAGAGGGAACGTCCAGTTCATCCTCACTCTTCAAACCTTTGAGCAGTTGGTTAAGTTCCTCTTCCTGGCTCATCCCGGCCATGCCTGCCTTGGTGGCAAATCCGGTGGCGATTAGGGTAATCTGTACCTCTTTGTCCAGATTAGCATTGTGAGCCACTCCAAAGATAATGTTGGCCTCAGGGTCTACGGTTTCTTTGATTATATCAGCGGCTTCGTTCACTTCAACCAGGGTAAGGTCACTGCTGCCGACAATGTTGAATAACACCCCCTTGGCCCCATTCATAGAGACATCTAATAAGGGACTGGCTAGAGCTTCTCTGGCGGCATCTACAGCTCGGCTTTTACCTGAACCGACGCCGATGGACATCCAGGCCGGACCAGCATCCTTCATTATCGCCTTGACGTCAGCAAAGTCAAGGTTAATCATCCCGGGAACGGTGATGACCTCAGAAATAGCCTGGACACCGTGTTGCAGCACATCATCGGCTTGCTTGAAGGCATTATCCACACTGGTGTTCTGGTCACAGAGGTCAAGTAAGCGGTCATTGGGGATAATGATAAGGGTGTCCACTTTGTTTAACAGGCGAGCGATACCTTCATCGGCCACTTGATAGCGGCGGTTACCTTCGAAAGTGAATGGTTTGGTGACTATGGCGATAGTCAGGGTGCCGCTTTGCTTGGCTATTTCAGCAATGACCGGGGCGGCCCCGGTGCCGGTGCCACCACCCATGCCGCAGGTGATAAATACCATATCAGCCCCTGAAACGAGTTCCTGCAGCTCTTCACGACTTTCCTCGGCGGCTTTCTGGCCCAAAGTGTGGTCACCACCTACGCCTAATCCTTTGGAGATTTTCTCTCCCAGTTGGAAACGGATTGGGGCTTCAGTGATGGCTAAGGCTTGGGCATCGGTATTCATGGCGATGAACTCCACGCCCTGAATTTCCTCTCTGACCATGCGGGTTATGGCATTGCAGCCGCCACCTCCCAGGCCGATAACCTTAATCTTAGCCGGGCTAGAGGCAAAACTTGTTCTTGCCATCTCCTCCTCCTTTCTGTGTTATTTACTGGTAAATTTTCCTTTTTTATAAGCTGCTAACGGAATAAGCTGGTGAGTCGGGAAACTAAATGGCGCAAACCGAAGCTAAATCTGCGGCGGGTTGGCCACATCTGTTTGCCCTCGCGTTTGGCTCCCCAGAGCAGGAGGCCAACACTGGTGGCATATGCCGGGTTACACAGCGTGTCGGTTATACCGTACATATTGGTCGGAATACCCACTCTTACGGGGAGTCGTAGTATATCGCGTCCCAGTATTTCTATGCCAGAGAGATTAGAGCTACCGCCAGTGAGCACCAGACCACCTGGAACCAGTGTTTCATATTCAGCGTGTGGTAGCTCAAGTAGAATAAGCCTCATAATTTCCTCTATTCGGGCTCGAATAATATCACATAGATCCTGATAAGAGACACCATGTCCATCCTGTGATATCGTGTCGGGGGTTTCCATCTTGCCTTCATATACCGGCATTACGCTGCCATACCTTTTCTTCATCTCCTCAGCCACGTCAAACGGTAGCCCCAGGCCGATAGCCACATCTCTGGTAAGTTGATAACCGGCTACAGGTAGAATAGAGGTATGCCAGATACTTCCATCTTTAAAGACAGCGATATCTGTAGTACCTCCGCCTATATCAGCCAGGATAATACCTACCTGCTTCTCATCCTCGGTCAATACTGCCTCGCTACTGGCTAAAGGTTCCAGGATGAGGTCATCAATATCTATGCCAATACTACGGATGCACTTTACCAGATTTTGGACAGAAGCTACGGCAGCGGTAATGATGTGTGCCTCCACATCTAACCTGAAGCCATGCATTCCCACCGGGTTTTTGACTCCTGTCTGACCATCAATAGCATAAGCTCGGGGAATGACATGAAGCAGCTTTCTCTCGTTGGGCACTTTAATATTTTGAGCGCATTGAAGTACTCGCTTCAGGTCATCCCGGCGCACCAGACGGTCATTACGAGTAATAGCTATTACCCCCTTGTTATTTATCGAGCTGACATGTCTGCCAGTTACACCGACATAGGCCGATTCTACTTTGCAGTTGCTCGCCTGCTCGGCTTTCTTCACGGAGGCGTGAATTGACTCTCTGGCATCATTGATGTTAACCACCAGGCCTTTGTGTAATCCTGTGGATGGAGCAACGCCGACTCCTGTGACTCTGACATTGCCTCCATCGTCCACATCGGCTATGGTGGTACACACTTTAGTGGTACCAACATCAATTGAAGTTAAAGTAGTCCGTTTGTTCATCTGCCCCTCCTTTTCCAGTTAGATTTTTGTCCCTTTTGATATATGTTACTTTTCACATTTTGACCCTCCTCCTTGCAGCGTCTCCAAAACTCTCAATTTGCAGTGTAAGGAAAGTCCTGCGTAGCTTTTCGGCTAAAGCTGGTTTTCTCCACCCCCGAGCTTCAGTATCTACGGGGCGATTCAGGTTCTCCACAACCTTATAGGGCTCATCTGATATGATGATGCGTTCGGCCGACCTCAACTTAGCACTACGGCTACGAGGATTAAGTTGCACTTCAGCCGGGGAGGGAGTGACCACCCTCCTGGTAATTAACCTGAGGCTGGCTTTATGTCCGCAGATACATATCGGCGTGCCTGGAGGACAAATACAGTCTCTGGCTTCTCGCTGCATGAACTGTTTCACTATGCGGTCTTCCAGAGAGTGATAACTAATGACCACCAATCTGCCGCCAAACCCGAGGAGGTCAATCGCCTGTTTTAGTGTGGCTTCCAGGTGCCCAAGCTCACGGTTAACAGCTATTCGTAGCGCCTGAAAGGTTTTGGTAGCAGGGTGGAGTCTACCCCTTCTGCCTCTGGCAGCCCGTTCTATAACCTGAGCTAACTGAAGGGTGGTCTTTATGGGGCGTTCCTGTATGATATAGCGCGCGATTCGACGGCTGTGACTTTCTTCACCATATGTTTTTATAACGTAGGCCAGTTCAGTCTCGGAGTAGGTGTTAACGATGTCGGCAGCGGTAACTGCCTGCTGGGGACTCAAGCGCATGTCTAAAGGGGCATCATGCTGGAAGCTGAAACCACGTCCACTGCCATTGAGTTGCATTGAGGAAAGTCCCAGGTCAAAGAAAATACCATGTACCGGGAAGAAGTCATATTTTATACAGATAGCCTGTAAATTGACGAAGTTTTCGTTAATTAAAAGGATTGAGCCGCTGTAGGCTTCAAGCCTGGTCCCGGCTATTTTTATGGCTTCAGGGTCGGCATCGATACCTATTAATTGCCCGCCAGGTGAACTCTGCTCTAAGATGGCCGCGGCGTGACCTCCGGCACCAATGGTGCCATCAATATAGCGACCCCCGGGTTGAACAGCGAGAGCTTCCACCGCCTCTTTGAGCAGGACTGGAATATGGGTAGGTGCTGACATTACTACCCCCATCAGCGATTCTCCAGGCTTTCTATAATTTGCCAGGCTTCCTCCTGGCTAATAGCCTTTTCTGATTCCCATTGCTCCTTGTTCCATAGTTCAAGATAGTTATTAGCTCCGGCTATAATTACTTCATCCTCAGTATCAGCATACTCCCTTAGCGGGATAGGCAGGGCTATCCTGCCCTGTCCATCAAGTTTGATGCTAAAGGCAGTAGCAAAAATAGCTCTATTTAGTTTTCTCAATTTACTGCGGGCGATTGGTCCTGTAGTAAATGCAGTGGCTAATTTTTTCCACTCGGCTAACGGGTAGACGGTGATGCACTTCTCTATCCCCGGCGCTAATACCACGCCATCCCTTAGTTCCCTCCTGAACTTTGGTGGGATGGGTACTCTTCCCTTCTCGTCTATCCTATATTCGAATTCACCAAAAAACATCTTTAATCCTACCTATTGAGGCCTGGCGCAGTTAAGAAACAGGGACGCCAAACATCATGGCAAATTTCTCAGCTAGATGCTCTTCACCATAGACATCTATCTTATGCTCCTGCGGGCAGTACGGCTCTCCACCTCTAAAACAACCGCCAGCCCTTATCAACCCCTCTTCCGAATACACTTCCTGATTACACTCCCGGCACCAATATTTCTTCGGTATCATCATCACCCCAAGCCTGTTTACCTTTTTATCCTATACATATTTTTATAGTTAATTAATGAAACCCTGCCAGGTGTACCTCTTCTATCCCTTTTTTACCACTTTCTACCACTTCCTACATTGTAAAACATAAATTATGTAGTTTGTCAAGCCCTGTTTTTTAAAAATCGCTTATTTTGTTATATTTCCTATGTGTGGTAAAATAGAATTCGCTCTAGGAAAAGCGGAGTTATGATTAATCTGGGCATACTGACTATTAGTACTAAAGGATGGCATGGGCAGCGCCAGGATAAGAGCGGTGAGGTGATTAAGGATAGTCTATCATCGGGGGATAGCCGCGTGGTTAAGTATGAGATTGTTCCTGATGATAAGCAGGTTATTGCCAGCAAGCTGGCTGAGTGGGCGGATGGGACCGGTGTGGACGTGATTCTAACCACAGGTGGCACCGGGCTAAGCCCCACCGATGTTACTCCTGAAGCCACCTTGTCTATAGTGGATAAGATAGCGCCCGGCTTCACTGAGGCTATGAGGATGGGAACTTTCGATACGACACCGATGGCTATATTAAGTAGGGCGGTGGCGGGGGTTAGGAAAAACTGTCTTATTATCAACCTGCCGGGCAGCCCTAAGGCGGTTCGAGAGTGCCTTGAGGTGGTCCTGCCGACTATTCCTCATGCTGTGGAAATTATTAAGGGAGAGGTAACTGAGCATAAAGCTCCAGATACCGGGAGATAGCAGGTCAGTGCGTATTGATATTTTGACTCTGTTTCCTCAGATGTTCCAGGGCCCATTCGGCAGCAGTATCCTTAAACGGGCTGTTGAGCAGGGGCTGGTTAGTATCAATATTCATAATATTCGCGACTATACGCATGATAAGCATCACACTGTTGACGATTATGCCTATGGTGGCGGCAGCGGTATGGTACTTAAGCCCGAACCTATCTTTGAGACGATAGAAGCAATAAAATCGGAAGCCTCCCCTGACCGGGTGACCGATATGTCGTCGATTATCCTGCTTACCCCGCAGGGTCGACTCTTTTCTCATCAGATTGCTGATGAACTGTCAAGGGATAGCTGGCTAACTCTTATCTGTGGTCACTATGAAGGAGTTGATGAGCGGGTGCGCGAGCATCTGGTTACCGATGAGATTAGTATTGGCGATTATGTGCTTACCGGTGGGGAGCTGGCGGCTATGGTGGTGGTGGATGGGGTGGCCAGGCTATTGCCCGGGGTTCTTGGCTCAGAGGCTTCGCCATTGGATGATTCCCATGTAACCGGGTTATTAGAGTATCCCCAATATACGCGTCCGGCTACATACCGGGGGTGGGCAGTGCCTGAAGTGTTACTTTCAGGAAATCACGCTCAAATCGCTAAGTGGCGCCGTGAGCAGGCTATCCGGCGTACCCTGCAGCGTCGTCCGGAACTATTGGACAAAGCCGATTTATGTTTAGAGGAAAGGCAATTAGCGGCTCGGTTATCAGCCTCGAACGGGAGGGAGACTACTTTTAACCAGTTTCCCCCACAATTTACTTCTGATAAACGGCCCAGTTAAAATAAAGGAGTTTTACAGTTATGGATATGGCATCACTGGTTGAAGTCAAACCAAACCCGAATATTCCGGCTCTTGCCCCCGGTGACACAGTCAAGGTCAAGGTTAAAGTTGTGGAAGGGGAAAAGGAGCGCGCCCAGGTATTTCAAGGGGTGGTAATTAAGATTCGGCGTGGCGGGGCAGGCGCCAGCTTTACCGTGAGGCGTGTTGCCTATGGTATCGGTGTAGAGCGCACCTTTCCGCTGCATTCACCGCTGATAGAGGGGCTGGAAATAGTCAGGCATGGGAAAGTACGCCGGGCTAAACTTTATTACCTGCGCGGGCTCAGCGGCAAGGCATCCCGGATCAAGGAAAAGCGGGTAGACAAGGAAAAGAAACCGGGGAAGGGTTAAGTCGGAGCTACCTGTTTGGAGCATAGGATGCATTATGCTGAGGTTAGTGTTAATTCACCAATAGCCCAGCGCATGGCATTCAGCTACGCTATACCTTCAGGTCTGAATATTGAGGTGGGGCAGGCGGTATGGGTTCCTTTTGGTAATAAGCTCCTCCAGGGCATTGTTGTAGAGTTGAGCCGTTATCCCTCGGTGGAGGAAACCAGGGAAATAGCCGGTGTTATTGAGCCTGACCCCTTATTATTCCCAGTCCACGTATTGCTGGCCCGCTGGATAAGTGAACACTATCTATCACCCCTCTTTGATGCAGTGGCTTTGATGCTACCACCGGGATTTGGGCGGAGGGCGCTCACTTTTATCTCTATCCCCTCAATCCCCGATGACTTTGACTTATCTTCTCTTACCCAAGAGCAGAGACATGTTCTTGAATCGGTGGAGAGGCAGGGCAAGGTCAGTCTGAAGGAACTGGAGAAAGCATTAGGCAAGAAAAAGGCTCAGACTGTCGTCTCCCAACTGGTTAAGCGGGGTCTGGCTGTCAGAAGCTATGAACTGGAGAGGGTCAGGGTAAAACCGAAGACGGTGCCTTATCTGCGTTTGACAGTGACGGGTAGCGAGGCTCAACAGGAAGCAGCCGGACTGCGCCAGCGAGGGGCTGTCAAGCAGGCTCGTCTGCTTGATTTCTTAGCTCGGCAAACTCGGCCACTACCTTCGGCTGAAGTCAGGAAGGGTGTTGATTGCCCGACATCAGCAGTCAATGCCCTGGTCAGTAAAGGTTTAATCCATGTCGAGTCGGTTCGGATAGAACGCGAGCCGATTTCCTATCAGAATATTGCCCCTTCCTTTCCACCGTCTCTTACCGCTGCCCAGAAATCGGCTCTTGAGGCTATCGAAGTCAGCCTGCTGAAAGGAGCCAGTGATTATCCCGATATTTTTCTACTTCACGGGGTTACTGGAAGCGGTAAGACAGAGATCTACCTGCAGGCTCTGGCTGAGACGGTGAAACTGGGTAAGCGGGGCATTGTTCTGGTTCCCGAGATTGCGCTTACTCCTCAGACTATAGAGCATTTTGCCTCACGCTTTCGGCATAAGGTGGCCGTCCTGCACAGTAAGCTCTCGCCGGGTGAGCAGTTTGACGAGTGGCACCGAATCAGAAACGGAGAATTTGACGTGGTTATCGGTCCCCGGAGTGCTATTTTTGCCCCCCAACCTGACCTGGGTCTCATAGTTATTGATGAGGAATATGAATGGACTTATAAACAGCAGGATAAATCGCCTCGCTATCATGCTCGTGATGTAGCTATGAAGCTGGCTGAGTTCACCGGAGCTACGGTAATTCTGGGCAGTGCTACTCCTGATGTAGAGAGTTTCTACCATGCTCAAATGGGAGATTATCGTTTACTGGAACTTCCAGAACGGGTTACTCCAACCGAAGGTTCACCCCTGCCTCAGGTTGAGGTAATAGATTTACGCGATGAACTCAAGGCAGGGAACAGGAGCCTTTTTAGCCGCTCTTTATTACAGGCCGCAGCTGAAGCTGTAGACAGCGGGAACCAGGTGATTCTATTCCTTAATCGGCGGGGGGCGGCTAGCTTTATCCAATGCCGTAATTGTGGCCTCGTGCTCCGCTGTAAGCGTTGCGATGTTGCCCTTACTCATCATGTCGCTGAGGATGGTCTGGTCTGCCATCAGTGTAATTATAGAACGGAAGTGCCTCAGATTTGCCCCCGCTGCTTGAGTCGCCGAATAAAGTTTTTGGGCCTGGGCACCCAGAAGTTGGAGCAAGAAGCCGGTTATGCTTTTCCTCGTGCCAGGCTGCTGCGCTGGGATAGTGATGTTACCCGGGGAAAGCATTCTCATCAAGAAATACTGAACAAGTTCCGAGCCCACCAGGCTGACATTCTCATCGGAACGCAAATG
>SDBV01012952.1_pt1 | contig 10652 bp, 9 predicted proteins | sample 2277081 | NCBI WGS metagenome assembly SDBV01 (sample SAMN10402039, study PRJNA504765) | marine sediment metagenome | isolation source: marine sediment core GS10_PC15, 223 cmbsf | place: Arctic Ocean: Southern Knipovich Ridge | collected 2010
AAGATAAGCCTGTTATCCCCGGGGTAGCTTTTATCCGTTAAGCCACGGCCCTTCCACACGGTACCGTGGGATCACTTTGCCCGACTTTCGTCCCTGCTCGACTTGTAGGTCTCACAGTCAAGCCCCCTTATACCAATGCGCTCTATGGGTGATTTCCATCCACCCTGAGGGGACCTTTGGGCGCCTCCGTTACATTTTAGGAGGCGACCGCCCCAGTCAAACTACCCGCCAGACACTGTCCCCTGGCTTGCTCCAGGGTTAGAGGCTAAACCCACCAAGAGTGGTATTTCAATGACGGCTCCACCAGAGCTAGCGCCCTGGCTTCAAAGCCTCCCACCTATGCTACACATGATGAGCCCAGACTCAGTGCCAAGCTGTAGTAAAGCTCCACGGGGTCTTTTTGTCCTGTCGCGGGTAACCCGCATCTTCACGGGTATTTCAATTTCGCCGAGCCCCTCGTTGAGACAGCGCCCAGATCGTTACACCATTCGTGCGGGTCGGAACTTACCCGACAAGGGATTTCGCTACCTTAGGACCGTTATAGTTACGGCCGCCGTTCACTGGGGCTTCAGTTCGCTGCTTCATCCTTCCGAAGAAGGACTGACAACTCTCCTTAACCTTCCAGCACTGGGCAGGTATCAGCCCCTATATTTCAGCTTTCGCTTTAGCAGAGACCTATGTTTTTGTTAAACAGTCGCCTGGGCCCATTTAGTGTCACCCGAATAATTCGGGCACCCCTTCTCCCTAAGTTACGGGGCTAGATTGCCGAGTTCCTTAACGAGGGCTCACTCGATCACCTTGGGACTTTTATCCCTGCCTACCAGTGTCGGTTTGCGGTACGGGCGCTACTACTTCAATGGCAACGAGGCTTTTCTTGACGGCTTGGGTGCAGCTGAATCGCCTTGGGTTTCCCCTCAGCTTCCCCTCACTTTCAGCTATAATATCCAGGGTGGATTTACCTGCCCCGGCATCACCTATGGTGAGTGACGCACCATGTCCATTGGGCACGCTCAGCCTGCCCTTCCGTGTCCCCCCTTTGCCTCCGTAGCAGCGGTACGGGAATAATAACCCGTTGTCCATCGCCTACGCCTTTCGGCCTCGGCTTAGGCCCGACTAACCCTACGCGGATTAACCTTCCGTAGGAAACCTCAGGCATTCGGTGGGCGTGTTTCTCACACGCCTTGCGCTACTCATGCCGACATTCTCACTTCCCTTAACTCCACCGCTACTCACATAGCAGCTTCATGGCTAAGGGAACGCTCCCCTACCCTCTCCTTCAATGAAGGAAAGCCATAGCTTCGGTGACGAACTTTAGCCCCGCTAAATTATCGGCGCAGCACCACTCAACCAGTGAGCTGTTACGCTTTCTTTAAAGGATGGCTGCTTCTAAGCCAACCTCCTGGCTGTCTGGGCAATCCTACTTCCTTTGCCACTTAGTTCGTTCTTGGGGACCTTAGCTGATGGTCTGGGCTGTTTCCCTCTCGACTACGGAGCTTATCCCCCGCAGTCTCACTCCCAGATTTTGGCTAATGGCATTCGTGGTTTGGTTGGATTTGGTAAGATACTCTCCCCCTAGTCCATCCAGAGCCCTACCTCCATTAGCTAACATCTGAGGCTGCACCTCAATGCATTTCGGGGAGAACCAGCTATCTCCGGGTTCGTTTGGCATATCACCTCTACCCACAGCTCATCCAACAGCTTTGCAGCGCTGACAGGTTCGGGCCTCCACTCCGATTTTATCGGAGCTTCACCCTGGCCATGGGTAGCTCACCCGGCTTCGGGTCTAATCCATGCAACTAATCGCCCTATTAAGACTCGCTTTCGCTTCGGCTCCACAACGTAAGTTGCTTAACCTGGCTACATAGATTAACTCGTCGGCTCATTCTTCAATAGGCACGCCATCACCCCAATTGCTTGAGGCTCTGACTGCTTGTAGGCACACAGTTTCAGGTACTATTTCACTCCCCTCTCGGGGTACTTTTCACCTTTCCCTCACGGTACTAGTTCACTATCGGTCATCAAGGGTATTTAGCCTTGCCCTGTGGTCAGGGCGGCTTCCCACAAGATTTCTCGTGTCCCGTGGTACTCAAGTACAGGTAAGAAGCCTCCCCCTTTCGTTTACGGGACTGTCACCCTCTATGGCGGTCCTTTCCAGATTCCTTCAACTAGGGTTTGGTTTGTAACTTCTTGACCCTCCCTGAACTGGGTCTTACCTGCCTTACAACACCCGATAAACTTAGGCTTCAGGACCACTTAGCTTACCGGGTTTGGGCTCTTCCCCCTTCGCTCGCCGCTACTAAGGGAATAATCTCTTTTCCTCAGGGTACTGAGATGTTTCACTTCCCCTGGTGCCCTCCTCCCAGCCTATGTGTTCAGCTGGGGGTGCTCAGGTTTTGCCTGAGCGGGTTGCCCCATTCGGGAATCCCCGGCTATGCTTGCTTGACAGCTCACCGAGGCTTTTCGCAGTCTAGCCACGCCCTTCATCGGCCCTTGATACCAAGGCATCCACCGTGTGCCCTTACCCGCTTGACCTGCTTCAGGCTTGATATTAGTCCTCTCATATTCAGTTGTTAAAGTGCTGTACAAGAAAGCAGCTTGATGATGAATCACCAAGCTGTCTGTACTTGGCCTTCAATCACCTGTTTCTTTTTATGTAGCTGGCTCCATCATCTGTTCCGCTTCCTTCTTATATCCTACAAGATATTATCACAAAGAAAAATAATTGTCAATAGCAAACGGACTATCTTTTTAGCTATAGGGCTGAGAAAATTGCGGGTAAGAGATTATTTAGCAACCTATCCCCCTACCACTAACCCCCTCATCGCTTATCTTTTCCCACCCTGCCACCCTCGGCTCATCCTCTGCTTATCCGGTAGTTTTTACCTCACTGACCCACTTTCCCTTGTGGAAGTACACTATTGGTAATAAAACTAGTCATACATCACGATTGTCAATAATGTAAGTATTGAGGGAACAGTAACTTCAATTAGAGATATCCAAGCTGGATTGCTGCTGTTCTGTTAACTGCGCGTCAAGCTTAGTTTCCACAAACAGGCTATTCTATTTCTATCCCAAGAGCAAGGTTAACGAGCTTCTGTCTAACGAAAGACTGTCTGGACCTTTATCTTGTTGCCGGAGATCTGTATAAGCTATGCTAACAATCTGGAATTACTTCTTTTTCCTCAATAGACTTTGAAGCGTCTTTTCAATCTGCCCAAGGCTATAAGCCTTGGTAACAACGGCACTGAAGCCATATTTCTCATAGTCCGTCATTATCGGGTCTGTCGCATAACCACTGGATACGATTACCTTCGCATCAGGGTCTATCTCAAGTAGTTTCTTGATGGCCTCCTCCCCTCCCATACCGCCGGGGATGGTCAAATCCATAATGACCGCATCAAATGGTTTTTCTGGCTCTTTGGCTTTAGCGTATTGTTCAATTGCTTCCGCACCATCTTCAGTAACTTCTACCTCATACCCAACATCGGTTAATTCCTGATACAGAAGCCCTCGTATAATCTCTTCATCATCCATTACCAGAACCCTTCCTGCACCGATAACCCGAGTCTCCGCTATGGCTTCTTTTTCAGCAGGGATTGGCTTCTCAGAAGCCGGGAGGTAAATGTGGAAGGTTGTGCCAACGGTCTGAGTAGACTCCGCTGTAATATGGCCATCATGCTTGTTTATGATTGAGTAGGCGGTAGCCAATCCCAACCCGCTACCTTTTTGTTTAGTGGTGAAATAGGGGTCGAATATCTTATCCGGTATGTCCCGGGACATGCCTACTCCATGGTCTTGTATTGTGATATCTAAATAGTTCCCCTTTGGCAATGGTAGATCTCTTCTCCTCATAGTTACCGTATTTTGGGCTCCTATCTCGATCGTCCCTCCTCTGGGCATAGCTTCATCAGCATTGATAACCAGATTATTTATGACCTGACTAATCTGTCCTTAATCGACTTCCACTACCCAGAGGTCATCCGGTAGGGAGAACTCGCATTTGACATTAGAGCCCCTGAGGGCAAAGTCGGCTGTTTCCTTTATTATCTCGGCGATAGAAGCCATCTTCTTAATTGGCGCTCCACCGCTGGCAAATGTCAGCAGTTGCTGGGTTAAGTCCCTGACCCGTAAGGATACCTTTTCCGCTTCAAGCAGTCTGTCCTCAGCTTTGCTCTTTGGTTCAACATACCTCTTGGCCAGGCTAATATTGCCCATTATGCCGGTTAGAAGATTATTAAAGTCGTGGGCGATGCCGCCGGCGAGAGTGCCTATGGATTCTAGTTTGTCAAGTTTCTGAAGCTCTTCTTCTAACTTCATACGCTCAATGATTCTCGCCAACTGCTTGGCAATAGCATTAATCAATGCTCTCTCTTCTTTCGAGAATGGCCCTTCATCAATTGCTGGCCTTTCTTCTAGATAGCCGACCTCTACCACACCTGCTTTTGCACCGTGCAGCTCGATATCCGCGCATTGCTTCCACACAGTGTCTCTATAGTTCTCTGTCTGGAACTCATCTTCATTAACAGTGATTCTGGAACAGGTAATCTCCGGATATTGCCAGCTCGGCGGCAGAACCTTTACGACTTCCTGACATATCTTATTCAAGCCAATTCCTGCTCTTTCCGCAATCCTGGACATGCTGTAAAGACACCGGAGTTCTTTCAAGCGTTCTTTTATATCATGCTCCACCCGCTTGCGTTCGGTGATGTCTTCAGCTATGCCCACGATGCGGTTCACCTGACCTTGCTCGTCAGACACGGGGAAGCTGCGAGCCCATATCCATCTCATTGTCCCATCGGGAAGCAGGATACGATACTGGTCATCGAACCATTCACCTTGCTCATCCTGCCTTTGTCTAGCAGCGTTTAGCCATTCGCGGTCGTCAGGATGGGCTAGAACTTCGAAGACATACGTGCTGTCCTCATATAACTTCTCACGACTTACAGCGAAAACCCTATCAAAAACAGGGTTGATGTACTCATAGGACCCGGTGCGTATGTCTTTGATATAGAAGACTTCATTTATATTTTCAGCAATCCAGCGGAACTGTTGCTCGCTTTCTGCAAGCTCATGAGTTACATGCCCCAGTTCCTCTAATCTTCGTTCCAGTTCTTCATATGTAGGTTTCTTAACCATAGCACCACCTCCGGTCATCTACAAAACTGAACAGTCGCATTACTCTAATCATTTTACATACTACCTTGAATCCGCTGCCGCAAAGTAGAGAGCCTTGACCTGTTCATCGGCAGCATGGGATGTCAGCCGGCTTACCAGTACCGTCACCACCAGTGAGGAAATGTATCCTGGTACTGCCTGCATCACAAGTGGATTCCCAGCCATGTTCCAGCCAATGGTGACCACAACACCTGCTATCATCCCGGCGATTATCCCCTTTTGTGTCGCCCGCTGCCAGAACATCAGGGCAAGAAACGGAAAAACCAGGCCAGCCCCGACAATTTTCACGGTCAGGATGTAAACAGGAATGATTCCTTCCGCAAACAGGGCGACAACCAGCCCAACCGCAGATATCAGCAAGACGCTTAGGCGGGAGACCTTGAGCATCTGGCGGTCGGTAGCCGCAGGGCGGAAATAATGCTGATATATATTTCGCGTAAGACTGGCAGCCCCAGACATGATAAAAGAATCGGCTCCGGACATGAGCGCCGCCACTAACCTGATTAAAACTATGCCACCGACTATTGGCGGAAAAACTGTGGATATAGCCTCAGTAAAAACCAGGTCAGGCTTGAGGTCAAGGGGAAGATAACCACGTGCGATAATGCCGATTAGAAACGAAAAGCACAGGATGAAACCCGCTAAGAATATGCCAGTGGAGACTCCTTTACGAGCTACATTTTCATCCTTGGAAGCAAAAATACGCTGCCACGTAGACTACCAGACCATATAGAAAGGTCCTATCGTAAGAGCCAGAAAGAGGAAATCGCTCGTACTGGATTTCCCCAGGGGATTCCAGTATTCGGCCGGGGTGTTTTGCAGTACTGTTCCCAGACCTCCCGCATAACGGAGGCCAAAGACGAAAAGAAGGAGCAGTCCTAAAGTGAGTATTATAGCTTGCACTTTATCGGTGCCGATTACGGCAGGTAATCCTCCGAAAAGAACATATACTATGACTACTACAAAACCGATGGCGATCCCCAATCCCATACTTAATCCAAAGAAAGTTGATAATATGGCGCCAATGCCGATGAATTGGATTGCTAAGATGGGAATCGCGTACAAGAATGTTTGGATAATGGCGGGGATTAAAGCCGCGTTTTTACCGAACCGCAGAGCGAAGGCATCGGGGATGGTGTATAACTTGGTCCTTCTTAAAACCAGACCAAAAATAATGGCCAGAAGGATGCCAAAGAACGTTGCTGGTATTATCACAAAAAATATCCCATTGATACCTGTGCTATAGCCCAAGCCGACAAAACCAAGGAATGCGGCAGCCCCACATGTAGTAGCGACCATTGTACCGGTAATGCTCCAGAAACCCTGAGTCCGGCCAGCTACTAGATAATCATCCATGGATTTAGTTTTCTTCCCATGATATATGCCAATACCAATTATTATGGCGATATAAATGCCCAAATAGACCGCGTAGACAAAGACACTTGAACCTGTCAGGGTAGAACCTCGCTTTCGTAAGAATTAATTATACTAACCCTATTCATTATGTAATCAAAAAGGGCACTATCCATCACTATCGTGGAAACCTTGTCTGCAGCGATTATAGTGCCCTTATTTTATCTCTTTACCTCCTTTGCATTGGTTATTAAGGAGGCCGGAAGATTCTAGTTATTTCATACACCTGTATTATGTTTAGCATATCTCCTCCCCATACTGCTATCAAATATTATGACAAGAGCTCCTTTTGCTAAGCTATAAAGGCCATGGGCCTACGAGCTGACGCTCATCGAATAGGGACTGGCGTGTACGTAGAATTAAACGCATAGTATGCCGCCTTTTTCGTTAAAACTTGCGGACCTCATCCGCCCACCGATACAACGTTCTGAGCTTGCCGAGATGTCTTGCCGATGATAATCCACCGGCGGAGCAGAGTACAAGATGGCCTGCTGAGGTCAAGTCTGCCAGCGGCTCGGCAAACTGTTTTCGATGACTGAAATCAAGCTCCTCTGTCTCTAGTAGATTATCGGGGATGCCGTCCAATAGCACCAGCCGGGACTTATACCGTTCCCGCAGAACGCTCAGCCCCAGATATTCCAACTGGCAACCGGCCAGGCCATCAAAGCCGCAGGCGAAGAGATTGGAAGAGATGTCAGACAGATTGCCATCGGAGTGAAATAAAACGGGGATACCCAGCTTGTGGGCTTGCTGAACCCAGTCCCGGTAGAAGGGGTATAGAGACTCCAAATCTCTGGGGTTGACATAGGTGGAACGGTGGTATGCGATGTCATCGGCAATGACCAGAGCATCAGGTTTACATTCCAGACAGGATGAAACCAGTTGTCCCACCTCGGCTGCTTCTTCATGCAGTGTCGCCCTCATCCCCGGTGTTAGCCACTGGTGCAGCAGACGCTGCAGCCCCATCTTTTGGGAAAGCTGCTGGAAAGCACCATTAATTATGACGCCCGCTAGCAAGCCGCGACTCCCGGTCACTAAACGGCGGAGGTCATCAGGGCTGAAAAAACGGTAATTAAATAGGTGGTTATGCGGGTGAAGCGAAGCGACTGGCAGGAAAACTATGTCCATAGCAAGGTCATGGCAGAGGCGCAGTCGTGACTCCAGGTCATCCTTCCACCCCAGGTCACGGAACAGGCCATGACCTAGCCACATCTCCCCTCGTGGAATACGCTTATCACTTTGGTAGAGTCCCTTACCCATATTATTCCTGTAGCCGCCCGTGTCTACTGAGCACAGAGATTGAGTTTTAGTATAAAAGGCGCCGGGCGGGAAAGTCAATTCAATACGCACCGTGCCCGTGGTCTCAGCCTCAAAGCTAAGAGGTCTATCAGTCTCGACTGCCCCGCAACCATATAGAGCAGACCAGAGTCACGGCAACCAGAGCCGCACCAATGATGGTGAAACTGAGGTAGAAGCCAAACCTGTCGATGAGGTAACCTATAACTGGTGTCATAACGCCAACCCCCTCCAGGTTACCAAAGTAGTAGATACCAAGTATGGACGAGCGGTGGTGCTCTGAGGCCTTGCTGACAATATAAGATTCGGCTGCCGGCATGCGGATATACATGGTTATGCCAATAATAACCAGCACCGCGCCAATACCCCAGCCGTTAGGCGCCAGGTTCAACAGGTAAATGAATGGGCCGGCAGCGAAGGAGGCTATCAGCAGCACTGGCACTCCTCCTAAACGGTCGGAGAGGTATCCGCCTAAAGGGCTTGCCCAGAGTCCGGTAAAGTAGAAAACGGCTATGATGGCGGCGGCGGCTTCCTTGCTGAAGCCAAACTCGTCAACGACAAGGAGCGGGATAAACGAGGATGTTGAGAAAATCACAGAGCCGGTGAATATACTTAGAATCAGAATGGATGCCAGGCGACGCGAGCGATATGGAGGAGTTGGTTTCTGGTCATGGCCGCTGATGATTTCGGGTCCGGCTCTCTTCATGTCGGCTAGCCGGCCCAGGAATACATAGTAGAAGATTCCAAATACCATAGCGGGCACGGCTAATATGATGAATGGACTACGCCAGCCCCAGGCGACGGTAATGGCAGCGGCTATGAGCGGAGCCACGAAGTGGCTGGCGCTGCCGCCAAGCATGTGGAGCCCCAGTGCCCATCCCCGCCTACTCGGCTCCACCAGTGCCGAGACCAGTGGTGGGGAGGATGGGTGATAGCCACCGCCCAGCACTCCCATCAGCACCAGGAAGACAATCATCATAATATAGGTTTGGGAAAGGCCGATTAGGATGCCAGCTAAGGCTACGCCGCAGATGCTTATGGTAACCAGTATACGGGGTCCGATGCGGTCGGCGAGCCACCCTGCCGGCAACTGGCTGATGCCATATGCCAGGGTGAATGCCGAGATTACCAATCCGGATTGGGTGTAATCAAGCTTAAATTCATCTCGGATAAATGGCAGCAGCGGGATTGGTAGAGAAGTCACCAGGTGATGACTGAAGTGAGCAAGAACAACAAACGACAGCATCCCGGGAAAAAATGAGCGAAAGCCGGTTTTTTTGATGGTGTTTCCCCTCAAGGTGATTCCGTGTGTCTAAATGCAGGCTACACCTGTTAACTGTGCTGCTTAAATTTCAGGTTCAGCGGTCGTAAGACTGTGCTCTGTAGCCAGTTATATCCCGTAGCTTCATTTTGCTGCTGAGGTGGTCTCTAATGAAATTATTGGCTGCCAGATGGCGATTCAGCTTCAAAGTGGGCCACTCTGGACTCGAACCAGAGACCCCAGTCTTATCAGGACTGTGCTCTAACCAACTGAGCTAGTGGCCCCACAAATCGTATCTAATTTTAGATGATAATGCGTGAAAAATCAAGCTAAGTTTTTTAAGTGGTTCAGTTTTGTTTTGGTAGATGGCTTTGCCTCACCCCTAATCCCTGCCTTTATTCCTTGTTATCTATTCCCACCCTCCTACCCCGCTACTATGGTATCTATTCCCGCCCTTCCACCCCGCCACTATGTTATCTATTCCCACCCTGCCGCCCTCGCAGCATCAGCGGCTTATCCCGTGAGGCGGTGCCCCCCACCCCCAAAGCAGAGTTAAAGAGAGGCGAAGCCTCTCTTACAAATCTTTCCCCCTCTCCGAACATACTAACCTTCTAACCTTCGAGCCACGTGCCATCTTGCTGTTTGGAGAGGGGGATAAAGGGGGATTTTAAATCCCTCTCGGTCTCCCTTTACGAAAGGGAGAGGTCTTGACTAAGACTACTTAAGAAATCCCTCAATAGGGAGTAGCCTGCCGAGAAGGGCGAAAGCCCCTCTCAAAATATCTCTCCCCGTTTGGTGAGAGAGGATATCCACTACAAAAGGGCGCAAAGGATAAGAGGCGGAGGAAGAGAAGGAAGTCTCTTTGGTTTACTTCGCTTTGACTAGTGAGTATAATGCTGACATGCAAATCTTTCCTGTGATTGGTGTTATCGCCGGCATCATTGCTGCGGGTGCAGCCTTGGCTGGTGTTGCTGTGGCTTTGTATCTGGGAGTAAAGTCCCTTCACCAAACTCGCGATATCCAACGGGGCGAGAGAAAGCATAGGCAAATTAGGGAGATTGAAGAATGGGCAAAAGAAGTAATCAGATTCATTGATGAGTATGATAGGGGACGCGGAAAGGCTGATCTTTGGTATCTTATCAAGTGGCGTTGGCAGATACTGAGGGCAACGAAGGCTAATATGACGGATACGGCCCACAATATGGATAAGGATTTTGGGCAAAAAGTTGAGAGGGCAGTGGCCGGTTTTAACGCCTCGGACAAGAATATCGATAAGGGAATGATCAGCAATGTTCAGAATGATTTGGGGGCTTGCAGGAGATCCTGCGAGGAAATACTAGAATCGGGAGGAGCACTAAAATTTAAAGAGATCTAATAGTGCTTGCTCAAGATGAGTTCATTTTATTAGTGAATTGCAAAATTACTTGCGATGTGATAGTATCCGTACCCAAATGGCTTTAGTCGTCTCTAACTAAGGAGTGTAATTATGGCAAAAGATATAGACATA
>SDBV01012953.1_pt1 | contig 10652 bp, 9 predicted proteins | sample 2277081 | NCBI WGS metagenome assembly SDBV01 (sample SAMN10402039, study PRJNA504765) | marine sediment metagenome | isolation source: marine sediment core GS10_PC15, 223 cmbsf | place: Arctic Ocean: Southern Knipovich Ridge | collected 2010
GGGAATATAGAAAAATTTTTAAAAGTAGCGATCTATTTATTGGTTTTAGCAGGGATTGCTGATCTTTTAGATGGATTCATCGCACGGGCTGTAAAAGCAGAGTCTGAATTTGGAACGCTGTTTGATTCTTTAGCAGATGCAGTCACATTTGGTGTGGCGCCTTCTGTAGTAATGCTCAAAACCATGCCGATTCATGTACCAAGTCCTTTGAGTTTTTTTGTACTTACTGGTGCGGTGCTCTATTCGTTTTGTGGAGTCTTGAGGCTTGTTCGTTACAATGTTAAAACGAAAAAACTGGATGATGAGAGTCCCCATAAACAATTTACAGGCCTGCCGATTCCAGCTGCAGCAGGTGCACAAGTATCGCTCAATTATATTTTGATTTCTGAATATGGACAGATGTGGTTACCTCTTTCTTTGGAGCAAAGGGCTTTGGTAATGATTTTTGCCAATATCTTTTTTGGATATTTGATGATCAGTCGATGGAAATTTCCTAGCACGAAAGCCTTGCATTTTCGTCTAGATCCTTTTTATTTGCTCTTTTTTAGCGTGGTTCTCGCGATTCTCTTTGTTTATGGCATTTTATATTTCTTCCCCTTATTGATTTTTGTCGCATCTTGGGGATATCTTTTGGTTGGAGGACTTCTATCTCTGATCCGTTTTTTCATGGGGAAAAAATCCAAAGCATTGAAAGGATTTTATCCCGAAGATGATGAAGACGATGATGAGGAATAACACCCTGTATATTTGCGACTGAGCATTTTTTCAGCCAAAACGGTGTCATTTTTTAAAAGTAATTGTTTAATTTTTGACGTGGAGATGGGGATGTTATTGATTTTCTTTTTTTCTAAAAACTGACATTTAAAATCTAACGTATGTCCAAAGGCTTCGATTTTTTCTTGAGTCCCTTTTTTGTTTTTTCCAATTGTGCTGCCTTTTCCAAGAATCAAGTCGGAAAAATCTAGATGTTTTTTTAAAAAGGATAGAAATTCAGTGTAAGATTGATTGGCTAACTGTTTTGTAAAAGTTAAAAGCACCACAAAATCCACATCAACTTCTTTTAAAAATTGTAGGTTTTGTTCTAGAGAATAGAGGGGTGTGTGATCAGCTTTTGGAGTTAAAATATGCATAGGATGGTTAGAAAAGGTCACAACACCTGTTGTTTTGCCTGTGCGTTTTAGAGCATCGATAAGTTGTATGTGGCCGAGGTGCACACCGTCGAAATTACCAATGGTGATGGCGGTATCTTTTAGAAATACGGTATCTAACGATTTAAAAATCTTCATTTGCGCATATACTGAAAAACATTTTGTTTTATGTCTTCAAAAGAATCGCAGTCTTTGAGCGTGAAGGGTCCGCATTGTGTGCGTGTTAGTTCAAAAAGATGGGCTCCACAGGTTAAATCTTGCCCAATTTCATCTGCAATAGTACGCACATAGGTGCCTTTCGAGCATTCGATATAGAGCTTAATATAAGGATAGTTATACGAAATAAGCGTTGTTTTGAGTTTGACTATTTGAGGTTTTCTCTCAACTGTGATCCCTTTTCTTGCTAGATGGTAAAGAGGTCTTCCTTGATATTTTTTTGCAGAAAACATAGGAGGGATTTGCTCTTTGATTCCTTGTTGTTTTGCTATCATCTTTAATACATCGTCATAAGTGGGCTGCATAGCGTTTTCTGAAATGACTTGGCCATCGATATCAAATGTGTCTGTTTGGATACCAAGATAAATGACTGCCATATAGTGTTTTTCTGCATTCAAATAGATGTTGGATGTTTTTGTGTACTCTTTACCCACTAGATAAACCATGACACCCGTTGCAAAAGGATCCAAGGTTCCTGCATGACCAATGGTTTGAACATTTGTGAGTTTTCTTAAAATAGGGATGAGCGAAAAAGAGGTTACGCTCTTAGGTTTGTTGATTAAAAGAATGCCATGTTTTTTTGTTTCAGTTGTCATTACGGGCTTTTTTTTCTTTTTCTATTTTTTGTAACAATTCATCGATATGCAACTGTTTTTCAACAGATTCATCAAGCTCAAATGTCAATTCTGGAAAATAGCGCATGACCACTTGTTTTGAAGCATGGAAGGAAATAAATCCTTTTGCTTCATTTAACGCATTGAGTGTTTGATGTTTTGCTAGATCGGTTCCAATGACGCTGACTTTGATTTTGGCGTAGCGCAAATCACTTGTAATGCTGACATCGGTCACAGTGAATAATTCAGATAAATCGGGATGTTTGACTTCTTTTCGAATGGTATCAGAAATGACTTCACGAAGAAGGGAGTTGAGTCGTTTTTGCCTATGTGTCATTTAGAGCTCTTGTTCACGATAATGGATTTCATAGCTTTCAATGGTGTCACCTTCCAGGTACAGCTTGAAGTTTTTCAACAAAATACCACATTCTTGTCCTTTGGAAACTTGCTTGACGTCTTCTTTTATTTTGCGAAGGGAATCAAAAGCACCTTCCCAAATCACCTCGCCTTCACGTTTAAGCTTAGCTAAGTGATTTTTGTTGATAGTCCCTTGAGTCACCAAACATCCTGCAATTAAGCCGAGCTGTGAGCTTTTGAAAATTTGTTGGACTTTTGCCTCACCGGCAAAAACTTCTTCTTTCAATTTATCTAAAGTTTGACGCATGAATTCTTTGACAGCATCGACAATATGGTAAATCACATCACTTAAGTAAATTTTAATTTTCTTCTCTTTTACTATGGGATCTGCATGAGCTTCAACGCGGGTATGGAAACCGATGATGGTTGCACCTGAGATGGCCGCACGATCCACATCGGATTCTGAAATTTCACCAATACCTGAAAAAATGATGTTGAGGGTGGCTTTTTCTGATTTAATTTTTTTCAAAGCACTACTTAGGGCTTCTAGAGATCCTTGTACGTCTGTTCTTAAAATGACATTGAGTATTTTGACTTGCTTTTCTTCCAAAAGTTGTTCTTGTGTTTTGAACTGACGTGGGACTTTGATTTGCATTTCTTTGCGTTTTTGGGCAATTTGTTTGGCTTCTTTTTCACTATTCACGACAATAAATTCAGACCCTGCAGTAGGGACAGCAGAAAGGCCAGTAATTTTCACAGGAATGGAAGGGGAAGCTTCTTTCACAAGTTTTCCTTGTTCGTCATGCATCGTTTTGATTTTTGCCCAATCAGTATCGAGCACAACAGCATTTTTGAGTTTTAAAGTTCCGTTTTGAACAAGAAGCGTGGCGACAGATCCAAGCCCTTTATGACGTTGTGATTCTAGCACAATACCACGTGCTCTTGTGTTGGGATTGGCTTTTAATTCTAATACTTCAGATTGCAAGCCTAAAGCTTCAACGAGATCTTCGATCCCTTCTTTTGTCACAGCAGAACAATTGATGGTCAGCACTTGTCCACCCCAAGCTTCTGGATTGAGGTCGTTTTCCATCAATTGACGATAGACATTTTCTGCATTAAAATCGGCTTTATCACACTTGTTGATTGCTACAACAATCGTTGCGTTCGATTTTTTTGCATGATTGATCGCCTCGATAGTTTGGTCTTTGATTCCCTCGTCCCCAGCAATAACTAAGACAGCAATATCTGTCACATGGGCGCCCCTTTCGCGCATTGCAGAAAACGCTTCGTGACCAGGGGTATCTAAAATCGTAATGTTTCCATGCGAAGTGTCGCACAAAAACGCTCCAATGTGTTGTGTAATGGCGCCGGCTTCTAAAGAAGCGAGATTGGATTTACGAATAGCATCAATAAGGCTTGTTTTTCCATGATCGACATGACCCATAAACGTGACCACAGGAGGGCGAGGTTTTAAATCTTTTTCGTCAGTAGAAGCAATTTCTTCTTCAACGGTTTTGTCTGTGATTCTTAAACGCTCTTCTTCGGATGTGTCAATGGTGATATCCACATCAAAATCGGTCCCGATCAATTGAATAGTTGTTTCATCATCGAGATAATCATTAATCGTTTTGGTCTCGCCATGCATCATCAGTTTCCCAATCACTTCCGATGCTTTTACTTTCATCTCACTTGCAAGATCTTTGACAGCAATGGGAAGGCGCAATGTTAAGGATTTAGGACGTATGGTAACATATTCTGTGACTTGAGTTTTTCTTTTAAATGACCGTCTTTTTCTCCATCCTTCTTCTTCTCCAACAAGAAGACCTTGGCGTGCTCTTGAATCAAAACCACCACGTCTTTGGATGGGTTTAAGCTCGCGAAATTTTTGCTTTTCTCCACCTGCAGGTTTTTTCTTGGGTTTCAGTTCTTTTTGTACTTCCGATGCCTTCTTTACAATGATAGATGGTTTTGCGGGAGAGGGTGCAATCTCTTTTTCTTCTGTTTTGGGGATTTCTTTTTCAACTTCAACTGTTTCTTTAATGGGCTCTTCTGGAATTTCTTTTGTTTTTCCAATGATTTCTAGTTCGTGCTCTTCTTTTTTTTGAATCCCACCAGATTTAGGTTTTTGTTCCTTGGTTTTTAGTTTTGGGATTTTTTCTTTTGTCGCGCGTGTTGGGCGTTTTGATGCTGCAGGCTTTTTTTTCAGTTTCGTTTTATCTAACTGAAGAGCTTCTTTAAGTTGTGTGTTTTTGATATTGAGTTTTAAATTTTTTGCCAATTTATGCCCTTGTTTTTTTGAGATCTTGAATGAGTTTTTCGTACGCTTCTGAAGAAAGGCCTGCTGTTTCGCAAAGTTCTTCTTTTGGCGTCGTTAAAATTTTTCGCATTGTTGTATATCCACTAGAAACTAGACTATCTCGAATGAGCGGATTCAAATCTTTGAAATCCAACTCTTCATCAAGAGTAGGATCTTCCATTGTTCCAAATGTTTCGATATCTTCTTTTTCTTGGATATGCATTTCCTGATTGTATTCATTGAGTTTTTTCACATGAAGATCATAGCCCAAAAGAGCTTCATTTAATCGAAGATTGGCGCCACGTTTTCCAATAACCTTAGAGTAATCATCATCATTGACGACAAAAAAGATGCTGCTTTCCTCTTCGTCAATGCCGAGTTTTTTGATTTCGATAGGATCCAATGAGTTTTGTAAAAGTTCCACAGAATCATTGGAGTTTGGGAAAAGGTCAATTTTTTCATTGTTCAATTCATGGATAATGTTTTTTACACGTGTTCCACGCACACCGACACAACTGCCTACAGGATCTACCCTGGGATCATTTGAAGAAACGGCAATCTTTGTGCGATAACCCGCATCTCTGACGATTTTTTCTATCACAATGGTTCCATCATTGAGTTCAGGAACCTCTTGTTTGAAAAGTTCTTGGACAAATTCTGGGTGAGAGCGTGTTAAAATGACCTCAGCACCCCCATTCTCAGTATCACGGACTTCTAAAAGTAGAGCTGTGACACGATCTCCGATGTTGTAATGTTCTGTTTTGGGATAATTTTCTAAAGGAAGTAGAGCTTCGACTTTTCCAAGATCTACAAGTAAGCCCTTTGCGCGCACAAAACGTTTGACGGTTCCAGAGACAATATCATGAATTCTGTGTCGAAATTCTTGCATAATGACATCTCTTTCTGCCACGCGCAATTTTTGTGTCATCAGCTGGCGTGCTGCTTGAGCGGCAATGCGCCCAAATCTTTCTGGAGCAATAGAAATATCAACAAAATCCCCAATTTCAGATTCTGGATAAAGTTCTTTGGCAATATCTAGAGTAATCTCTTCTCCTGGAAAAGAGATCTTTTCTACAACTTCTTTTTTGCATACAATTTCAATCTCTCCAGTTTTTGCATCAATAGAGACATGGATGTCTGGAGAACCTTCCACGCTTTTTCTTGCAGCCGTATAAAGGGCCTCTTCAATGGCATGGATGACCACATCGCGTTTGATTCCTTTTTCACGCTCCAGGTATTCAAAAATTGCAACCAGTTCTTTATTCATGCTTTTATCCTTGTATTTAAACAAAAACCGAAGGTCGTGTTTCCTTCGGTTTTAACATTTAAAATGTTATTTTTCTTCTTCTTCTTCTTCTTTTTCACCCAAAACGATTTCATCACGGTTCACATTGGTTTGATCAATGGAATGTTCTTTCATAGAAAGAGCAATTTTTTTGTGCTCTGGATCCACTTTTAATACTTTGGCTTCAATGGTGGATCCTATAGAAACCACATCTTCTACCTTTGCAAAAGGCTTATCAGAAAGTTCTGTGACGTGTACAAGGGCTTCTAAGCCACTATTTTCGAGTTCGATAAACGCTCCAAAAGCCGTTACTTTTGTCACAACACCTTTTACAACCGTGTCTTTTGGCATTTCTTTTTCAATGGTTTCCCAAGGGTTTTCACTCAATTGTTTGATACCAAGTGTAATTTTTTTACTCTCTTTATCCACCGATAATACAACGGCTTTGATTTGATCTCCCACATTGAAGACCTCTGATGGATGTGAGACTTTTTTGGTCCAACTCAAGTCTGAAATATGGATCAGGCCATCGATGCCAGGTTCAAGAGCCACAAAAGCTCCATAATTTGTCAAAGAGCGAATTTCCACTTCGACGACTTTGTCCACGGGATAGTTTTCTTCCACGTTTTCCCATGGATTTTTTCCTGTTTGTTTGATCCCTAAAGAGACTTTACCTTCATTTTTTTGAATGGAAAGCACAATAGCTTCCACTTCATCGCCTTTTCTGACCACTTCAGTCGGATCGGTAATATTTTTTGTCCAAGACATTTCACTCACATGAATGAGCCCTTCAATGCCAGGTTCAATTTCAATAAACGCGCCATAAGGAAGCATGTTGACAATTTTGCCCTTCACAAGAGTTCCTGGAGGATACTTTTCTTCAATAAGTTCCCAAGGATTTTGTTCTTTTTGCTTCAAACCAAGAGCAAGTCGTCCTTTTTCATGGTCAATGCTTAGAACCATGACTTCCAACTCATCTCCAAGTTTGACTATTTCTGAAGGATGACGGATACGTTTCCATGTCATGTCGGTAATGTGAAGCAGGCCATCGATTCCATCAAGATCTAAAAAGACGCCGAAATCGGTGATGTTTTTGACAACACCTTTGACGATATCACCTTCTTGAATCTGGGCTAAGATTTCTTGCTTTTTGCTCAAACGCTCTTCTTCTAATATTTCGCGTCTTGATACCACAATATTTTTGCGTTCTAAATTAATTTTTAAGATTTTGAAGTCGTATTCTTTTCCAATGAAATCATCAAGATTGACAATGCGTTTATTGTCAACCTGAGATCCTGGTAAAAAAGCATCAATACCGATGTCGATAATCAACCCGCCTTTGACCTTGCGCACCACTGTTCCTCTAATGATGGAACCTTCTTTGAAGTTGTTGACAAGGTATTCCCACTGTCTTTGGTGGTAGGCTTTTTGACGAGAAAGTACAATTTGTCCTTCTCGGTCCTCTGAGTTTTCTAAAAGCACCTCAATTTCAGTTCCTAGCTCTAATTCACTTAAGTTCGTAAATTCAGAGGTAGGAATGAGGCCTTCTGATTTTAGCCCCACATCTACGACGACAAAATCTTTTGTGATCTCGACGATGGTTCCATGCAGAAGATTTCCTGGAGCAAATTCTGTTTGTTTTTTGGAAGCGCTTACACCTAATAATTCTTTGAATATTTGAAGGTCTTTTTTATCGAAGTCCTCATCATCTAAAATTTTACTGACTTCCCATGAAAATGTTTGTTGTTGGTTCATATTTCTCCTAGTAACTTTTACACAAAAGCATAGCAAAATCTTTTGTTAAAAGGCAAGCAATACCAATGTAAAAATTAAATTTATAAATTGGATTCAAGATTCTAGTTGAAAATACAATTTACCATCAGAAGAAATCTTGGTAAGAAAAGCCCCCTGTTGGACAAAATATGTGTGTATGAAATGAAACATGGGGAAAAAAGATAAAAGCACATTTTCATAAGAATCAAGATTTTCTGCTTTGAATAAAAATTTTTTTACTAAGGGAAGTTCGATACATAAATCTGAATGCTTAGCTTCTTTAGCATGATCAATTGCATTTTGTATGTGTTGAAGCAGAGGGTCTAATTTTTCAACCAAATGATCAAAATAGTGTTTAACCATCTTGTATCTATCTCGCTCAATCCAGATCTCTCGTAAACAAACAAATTGAAACAAGGAGCTTTGTCCTTGTGGAACGAAGTGACAAGTTGGGGGCGATAAAACCAGTATTGTGGAGGATAAAATGTCCTGCATGGGTAGTTTTTTATACAGCTGGCTAAGTAGTACGCGTTGACCCAAAAAAAAGATTTTAAAATTTATTCGACAGGGCTTGAATTGACAAGAATCTGATTTTGCGACTTCCAAAGTACCGTCATGATGAATAGCTAGTACACGGATGCCTAAATCTTCTAAATAGTAAAAGAGAGCGTGATGAATGGGGAGCATTGATAGCTCTTTAAGATAGGCACGGGGCATTTGGAGTTTAAATTGACCTAAAATGTTAGACGTTTTGTTTGCTAAAATGGCTTTTGCAATATTTTCTAAAAGAAATTGACAGATCTGTGCAATGGTTTCTAAACGAAAAATATCTCCACTTGAAGTAGGTAGAATAAAACAAGGATTGTGGAGGCATTGGATATGAATATTTTCTCTCAAATATGAAGTAAAACTTGCAGACATAAACGAAAAGTATAATGATTCTATAAAAAATGGCCAGAAAAAAAGCCGAATCAGCGTATAAAAAAATATGTGTATCGTTTTAAAATTTGGAGGAGCGTCATGCGCCACTCCAGAACACTTTTTAAACATTGCTCAAATCGTTTTAAAACATAAAAAAGAACACCCATATGTTGTTGTTGTCATTTCTGCCATGCAAGGCGTGACAGATGAATTGGAAGTTTTAGCAAAGCGTGTGGCAAAAAAGCCTAATAAAAGAGAGCTTGACATGTTGCTCTCGATTGGTGAGCGTGTCAGTATGTCTTTGCTTGCGATGTGTTTGCATGATTTGGGATTTGACGCGGTGTCTTTGACAGGTTCTCAGTGTGGAATCATCACAAGCGATGAACATAATGATGCAAAAATTATCGATGTGAAACCAGAGCGCATTGAAAATTACTTGCAGCAAGATCGCATTGTGATTGTGGCAGGATTTCAGGGTGTGTCTGAAAACAAAGAGATCACAACACTTGGGCGCGGAGGGTCGGATACGACGGCTGTCGCTTTGGGTGCAAAATTAGGCGCTAAAGAAGTGATTTTTTATAAAGATGTACCCGGCGTGTTTGATAAAGATCCCAAATGTTTTGAAGATGCAAAACGTTTTGAAAACATGACTTTTGATGAGGTATTGGAATTGACTGAAAAAGGCGCTAAGATTTTGCAAAATCGTTGCGTGGTTTTGGCAAAAAAAAATCGCCTTTTGCTCAAGGTTATTTCATTTAAGGACCACACAGGTACCACGATTTCATCTGCTGGTATCAAACCAAAAACACCTCAATTTGAAGAACTTGATTTTTTATTCGCAACGCACCAAACTAAAAAAAGTGATGGATATTAAAATAGCCCCTTCTATGCTCAGCTGCGATTTTGCATATCTTCATGATGAGGTTAAAAAATGTGAAGATGCAGGCGCTGATATGTTGCATTTAGATGTCATGGATGGACATTTTGTGCAAAACATTACCATTGGCCCTTCGTTTGTGACAGCAGTCAATCGTTCCACAGATCTTTTTCTAGATGTGCATTTAATGATTTACAATCCGTTTGATTATATTGAGCGTTTTGTAGAAGCGGGTGCAGATCGCATCACCTTTCATTTTGAAGCGACAGAAGATGTTGAAAATATTCTTGATTATATTCGAAAATGCGGTGTGCAAGCAGGATTGGCATTTTCACCAGATACCAGCGTGACCTTTATTCCTAAATATTTAACCAAGTGCGATAGCGTTTTAATTATGACAGTGCATCCTGGATTTGGTGGGCAAAAATTTATTCCAGAAATGCTTGAGAAAATTGAACTTGTGTCCGTGTTTTGCCAAAAAAATAAGATCAAAGCGCATGGACTTGTTTCAGAAAAAGGCGAACCTTTTTCCATAGAAGTGGATGGAGGCATTGATCAAGACACGATTCAAGGATGCGTTGATCGAGGAGCAAATGAATTTGTCTCGGGATCATATCTTTTCAAACAGAAAAGTATGAAAGAGGCAATTCAAAAAATGAAAAGGCTAGCATGAAAAAAGTTGTCGTCATTGGCGGTGGCACCGGAAACTTTGTTGTGTTAAAGGGACTTAAAAAATATGACGTGTCCCTAAGTGCTGTGGTTTCTATGGCCGATGATGGGGGTTCTACCGGAATTTTACGAGATGAATTAGGTGTGTTGCCTCCAGGAGATGTGAGACAATGTTTGGTCGCTCTTTCAGACTCATCCCTTTTGATGCGTTCTTTAATGAATTATCGTTTTGAAAATGGAGGATTAGGGGGCCATAGTTTTGGTAACTTGCTTCTCTCTGCACTTGAAAAAGTGACCGGAAGTTTTGAACAAGCGATTGAAGAAGTTGGACGCATTTTATTCATCAAAGGCAAGGTCATTCCTGTCACCACGCACTTAACACGTCTCAAGATGCTTTTAAAAAATAACACGCTTTTAGATGGAGAAAAAGAGGTCTTTGTTTCACAAGAATTGGAGCAAGGCTATCGAGATATTTATTTAGAGCCTTATCCAAAAG
>SDBV01012954.1_pt1 | contig 10651 bp, 9 predicted proteins | sample 2277081 | NCBI WGS metagenome assembly SDBV01 (sample SAMN10402039, study PRJNA504765) | marine sediment metagenome | isolation source: marine sediment core GS10_PC15, 223 cmbsf | place: Arctic Ocean: Southern Knipovich Ridge | collected 2010
CAATTGACTTCCCATCTAAAAGGTCCATTTCAACCAACTCAATACTATTTTTTACTGTCATAAGCCGCCACAAATCCGGGCTGGCTCGATGTGCAGCTACGATATGATGCCCCTTTAATAACAATTGCCGAACAACATGGGCGCCTATGAAACCATTTGAACCTGTAACTAATATTCTTAATTTCTTCATATCTTAAAGTCTGGGAATGATTTATCCTTATCTGAAATTATGGGGTCTGAAATAGGCCATTTTATATTAAAGAATGGGTCATCCCATCGGATGCCTCTTTCATGTTCAGGCGAATAAAATGCTGTAGTAGGATATATCACTTCGGTATCATCAATCAATGTTTGATAGCCGTGAGCAAATCCCTCAGAAACAATGAGCATGTTCCGATTGTAGGCTGATAGCTTCACTCCATACCATTGGCAGAAAGTCTTTGATTCAGGCCTTAAATCAATTATCACATCAAAGATAGCGCCTTGAATACACCGCATAATCTTGGTTTCTCCATGAGGGTCAACCTGATAATGCAGGCCTCTCAACGTCCCTTTCTTAAAACTATATGAAGTATTTATTTGAACTATATTTTTAGTAACTCCTCTTTTTTCCAGTTCCTTATAACAGTAAGTTCTTGCAAAAAAACCACGAAAATCTTCTATTAGATCTAAATGTACAACAAAAGAGTTTTTTAAAGGTGTCTCAACTATTTTCAAAATAAAACCCTCTATAGTAAATTGTGTAAAGATAAGAAATTTATTTAATTCTCTTCCACGCGCTTAAAGGATGATATATTTCAGAAAGAACAATATTTTTTTCCATGTAACAGGCTAAGCTACATCCTCCACATTTGAACTGTTTATAATTGTTGAGTTTATCTTTAAGTTCCTTTTTGGAGATTATGGTCTTAATATTATCATTTAATAATGACCCAATAGGTTTTTTGTTTGAAAGCGGAGAGCAAGGAAAAAGATTACCTGATGAATCTACATATATAAAAGCTCGACCAGCGTAGCAATGGTATCTTTTTGATATCCATCCAATATTCCTGTACATATAAGGTAGAAGCTTATAATATTTTTTTAGATTGCCTTTGGGAATATGCATTAATTCTGCAGCCACTCTTTGCAGGTCTTCAAAACTCATTTCTGAAAAACCAAATTGCTGATGAAAGCGTTTTTCCTCAAAAATCGGCCATACTGGCTGAAAGTAATTCTTATCCGCTCTCAGCGTTTTTCTCAGGCGATAGATATTCTGCAAGTCATTAATATTTGTTTTATTAATAACCGTGGTGGTAGAAATAGTGGTAGTAAATCCGTTTCTTTTTCTGATCTCTACGGCTTTCTGAATGGACTCCATAAGTTTGTTAAAAGAACAACCCATGCGAAAGCTTTCGTGTGTTGAAGCTTTGGAACCATCAAGGGAAAAGGTCAATCCAGACAGACCATGAGACATCATTTCACGAAACGAATCTTCGCTGCTGATCAATCCATTAGAAACTACATTGGCTTCCAGTCCCAGACTTGTTGTGTAAGCAATCACCTCAGCAAGATCAGGCCTAAGCATGCACTCGCCTCCAGAGAAAACAACAGAAACAACGCCAAGTGACTTTATTTGACGAATAATCTTAAACACATCTTCGGTAGATAATTCCGAATGCTTTCTTCTCCAGTATTGGCAGTATTCACAGCGTGCATTACAATTTTCAGTGATAGCAAAAGTGCACCACAAGGGATGAACTTGATTAAAAATATATTCAATATATCTAAGAGGCAATGTCACCAGGTTGGATAATTTTCGCATTTAAACTCCGTCTATTCAATTAAAGCCTGTTCAATACTTAAAACATGTGTAAAGATCTCTGCTACGTAAGCACAACGTGTTTGTTCAGCACTTATCTTATGTGGTAGCCTAAAAAAAGGTTGTTAAGAGGAAAGCAAATAATCCTCAATAACCTCGCTCAAGCTACCAAAGGAAAAATCTTGCAGCAATCGATGTAATTTACTCTTAGTTGATTGGAGACCGAAGTAATGTGTCATTCGGGCCTTCCAATAGAATGATATTCGAGGATGGTTTGCATCAAGTTCCCAAGGGTGAATATAAAAGGCTATAGGACATTTATAGACTTCAGCTTTCATGAAGTTGCTCCGGGTCAATTTGTATGGATAGATGCGGAAATAGGCACCACCAGATGAGGGAATATTGTAGCCCAAAACTTGTCGCACCGAAGCCGGAATCACGTAGATATTTCCTGTTGATGTCTGTAACTGTCGGGGTCTTGGGTCAAAGTTAGGAATACCATAACGCCAATTCCGCACAGGGAAAATACTTAAGTCATATTGAAATCCTAAACTTGCGAGAATGTCAAGCGCCCAAAACGACTTCTTTGTTATTGAGAAGTAAGGCGCGCGGTAAGCCACGATGGGCTTACCGGTAATGTCTGTGAGCGTTTTCAAGGCACGCCGGGTTTCACAACGAAATCTTTCGTGCGACATATTATAGACGAAATCATGTGTCCAGCCATGACAACCTATCGTATGCCCCATTTTAACGACCTTACGCACAAGAAATGGGTATTTGACAGCTAGTGGGCCTATCCAGAAAAATGTTCCTTTCACCTCATAGTCTGCAAGAATTTGCAGCAGCATGTCAAGGCTGTAGTGTAAGCGTTCTTCCGCAGATGCTCTTTGCAGTTCATCTATGGGTATACCATGATACCAGTCTTCTACATCTACTGTAAACACATGTCGTAACACTTTGAGTACCTCCAACTGAGTCACCAGGTTGGATAGCTTCCGCATTTTAACTCCGTTTATTTAACCTAAATTGAGAAAAAGAACCATCTTTTCTTCGCTGGTTTAAAATCAGAAGCATTAATTTCTTCACCATCTATAATTTTTTGTGGTATATCATAAACCAACCTTCTGGCAGCGTTCTCTCCAATTATTCTTTTTGCTTTATTCAGCGCAGGAGATAATAAGGGCGGCCTTGCCGTGAGGGAATGAGCATCGGTGGCAATATTATGAACAAGGCTTGATTTTAAAAGCTTTTTTGCGCATCTCATGGCTTTACTGCCGAAGCCTCCGGTTAAACTCATGCCAGTAATCTGGACATAAAGGCCGATGTTTACAAGAGCATATATTATTTTCGGTTTATTTTGTAAAACCCAATTTCTTTCCGGATGGGTTAATATTGGCAAAATACCTGCTAATCGAAGATCAAATACGATTTTTTCAACATTCATAGTGATGAAGTTATGCGGAAGTTCAAGAAGAAGATAGCACTTATCGTTTATAGTAAGAATTTCTCCACTTTTCACCCTATCTAAGAGGTCGTAAGTTAAATAAACGTCAGCTCCTGCCAGAACCTCTATGTCGTAAACCCCCTTTATTTTTTGATTGAGTTCTTTTACACGCTTCCGGATCGTCACTGGATCACAGTTATATACTTCATTCATATGAGGTGTAGCGACAATGTTTTTAATCCCATCATTAGATGCAATTTTACACATCTCCAAACTTGTTTCCCAATGGTCCGGTCCATCATCCATCTGGGGAAGAATATGTGAGTGTATGTCTATCATTATTATATTTTGTCAGTTCTCAAAAAGCTCGGGCAAATCATATTTTGCAACTATTCCATAGATTACCGCGGGAATGACAGGCGCTTACACCTATAAAACACAAAGTATAAGGATTTAGATTTGGATTAACAGGAAATGTTTCGATAATGTAAATCCTGGATATCCTGTAGATCCTGGTTTGTTGTAGTCAAGTTTTTATTTTTTTAGTGCGAGATCTGGAAATCCAGAGCCCGCTCAAAAACTTTAAGCTGATGTGAATGTCACCTTTCCCAACCCTGGTATTTGAGAGTCTCAATGAGCTCTGACCTTGCTTCATTGGGGTTAAGGTGACCAACGGGGAGTTATGAAGACTGTCTATGAAGGTCGATTATATCGCCTCAAGGATTTACACGATAATCTCCCCGCCTATCACCTATGCAGCTTTTTTAAAATTAGTTATTTCGTTATAATTTTCATCATACATTGCATTATCACGAGTAAGGGCAAATATAATTCTCAAAATTTTTCTGGATATAACTGTCAATGCCTTAATTTTGGGTATACCCTGATTCAACATATTCTGATATCGCTTATGCATAATTCCTTCGGACTTGACCATATTGATCGCTGCAAAATACAGCAGCTTCCTCATCAAGGGACGACCACGTTTGGAAATGTGGTGGCAGCCCTGGTGTTTCCCGGAACTGACCTCATAGAGGTCAAGTCCAGCCAACTTCATTATCTCAGATATTGTGTTTAACTCCCGGAAATCTGCAACTTCACCTATCAGACCGGCAACCGTTATTTCACCCATTCCTTTGATAGACAATATACTCTGGCTATAAGGAATTTGATCCAAATATTCACCCATATGTTTCTCAAATTCATCAATAAACTGGTTATGTTTTTTTATATCAGTAGCAAGGCATTTTATTTCCAAAACAATACTACGTTTACCTTCATTGATACCCACAGAGCTTTGTGCAGCCTCAAAAAGTCTTTTTGCACGCTCTTGCCCCAATTTACCCCTGCTAACTTTCTTCAAAGCCAGAGTCAAAGAGTCCAACCCAAGGTTAATAATGCTCTCAGGAGTAGGATAATTATTTATCAGATAAATAGCACTCTTGGTCGATATGTTTTTCATAATCTCCAAAAATTCTGGAAACAGTATATAAATGATATGCTGAAGCTGGTTCTTTATTGCGGTACGTCTTTGTATCGATCTTTCTCTTGCCTGGGTAAGCCTTCGCAATTCGGCTGCCGCGCCTTCTGGAATGACCAATGTCAAAGCATGACCAAGAGAAATAACATCTGCAATCACGCGAGGATCTTTCTTATCTGTCTTATTCGGAGAATTGTCTGTCAACTCTTTAAGCCTTTTAGTGTGCATAGGATTGACTTGAACCAGCTTTACAGGTTTTTTTCTCAAAAAGTGAACAAGAGGCTCAGCATATGGACCAGTGGGCTCAAAACCAACCACGATCTCTTTGAGTCCTTGCTGTTTTTGAAAATGACAAAATTTGTTCCAGAGTTTAATAAAGCTATGCCCACTATTATAAACTTGGAACGGCTTAATTTCTTTATTGTTAGGAGCTCTAAAATAAGCATAATGAATATTCTTACCGATATCAAAAGTCACAATAAGCGTTTTAGGATTGATATTTTTAACTTTTTTTGTTTTCTTAGAACTCATGGCTATACTCCTCTTTTGATTTTTGTTAACCAACTCGCGATTGGCTTAAATCAAAATGAGTATAGCCTTTTTCATTTGAACTCAAGGCTTACTGCAATATAGCAAGCTGTCAATAAATAATATTTAAAAGCGCTAAAATGTAACGAATGTTTTAATATTATATTCTAATTTTATATATACTACTGATATAATATTCCAAGTAGCAGTACTTATCGTCGTAGCTATGGCAGCGCCGACTATGCCATATTTTGGAATCAATATAAAATTGAGAACTACATTAATAATAACTGCAATTAAAAAAATATTTCTAAAAATGCATTGTTTGCCCGTCATGTTTAATAGCAAACCGACAGAACCTGAAAGGGCATTTACGAAGTGTCCAATGGCTAAGATGATTAAAGCGTTCTTACCAATTATAAATTCATTTCCAAAAAAACCTAAAACAAATTCTGAAAAAACAATAAGTATAACAAATAAAGGAGCAGATGTCCAAAACATCAATTTGGAAGAGAATTTAACTACTTTCTTGAAATCCTCTATTTTATTTGACCAGTAAAATTCGGAAAATATAGGTGCCACTATTGTATTTATAGCAATAAAAGAAATAATTATCAAAGATGACACCTTGAATGCAATATTGTATATGCCGACATTTTCTGTTGATGAAAAAATTCCCAACATAATCTTATCAATATGCTCAGTAATTATATACATAAATCCTGTCAGCATCATTGGCGACGATATCTTAAAAAGTTCTTTTTTTGACAGATATTCCTCATTTTTTTTTGGTAAAGACCTTAATTTGCGGACAACAAAATAAGCCGATAATAAAAATGATATTAGGATAGTTAAGCAATAACTCAAGACGGCAGTATAATAGTTAATCACTAAAAGATTAATAACAGCGAAAAAAAGAATATTGAATAGCGGAACATTTAAATTCCTCAAGTATTCAGAGAACTTAATATGTTTAAATGCCCTCATAACCTCTATATTCAATTGATTTATAACAAAAAATGGAATCAAAAAGCTAATCATTCTCAAAGCAATAAATAGAGAATGATCGTTGAAGACTACTACTGCGATCTTATATGAAAAAATATAGAGAGAGATAGACAGTAATAGTGAAATTGGAGCTGTTAGTTGTAGGATATCCTTATATAACACCTTTATTTTATGAAGATTATCTTCAGATTTGAATTGGGGTATAAATCTTAAAACAGCGTCATTAAAACCCATTAATCCAATCAGTCCAAAAACCCATAAAACTGTCAATGATAAGCTGTAAATCCCATAGCCCTTTGCGCCATAACGCATGGAAACCAATAAACTGAAGACATAGCCTGTTGCCACACCGACGATCTTAATAACTAAAGATAGTGAGCTTCCTTTAAGAAGTTCTTTTATCTGGATATCTTTAACTTCGCCAGTTAAGCAGTGGAGTGCTTTTGACATAAATTTGAGCACGAATTATTTGTCCTATCATGATTTATTTGCTTGTAAGTTTAATCCAAGCCCATGGTTAAGGCTTAAAAATACTCTGTTTGCACCATATACAGCTAAAATAATAACGTAGGGAATTATCGGCACACTGTACCTCACATTCGCAGTTGCAAGCATATGGATTATTGAAAAATAGAAAATCAGTAAAACAAACGGCAAAATATTTTTTTTATCCTTAATAGAAAAATATACTCCAAAAGCAGCAGGCACTATGAGAGAGGCCTGAAGAAAGAAGATAATTGTCTGAAGGTTCTTATTTCTCCCAACATAAGAAAACCAAAAACGATACATTTTCTTAATCCACAATCCAACAGACTTAAAAGGATTTTTAATTATACTTCTTATTCCTTCCATATATAGCTTTTTGCTGCTCATCCCACTGCCCCAGGCAGTAGTAGATATATCAAATGAAGGTGTGTATTTTAATCCCAGTATCGTTGCGAGATCTTTTTTTATCTCGACAAAATCTTCTTTAGCCAGGGGATCATCATCCAAACCATCGGTCGGCAGACGATTGCCAATCCAAAAGGTATATCCACCCGAAGTATCGAGGAAGATAAATTCATTTGAAATGATATAATTTCTGATCGTCCAGACAGACACAGTCAGAATCATCACACCAACTACTAATAAGAACTTTTTCGCCACACAATAAATCCTTTGCCAGTCTCTTATAAAAATAACTGTTCCTAAGAAAAAAAATAGCGGTAAAAACTGTATAGAAGCTTTCGTCTGTGTCGCCAGGCCCAGGAACAGCCCAAGAATCACTGAAAGTTTCCAACTGGTTTTCCGGAAAAAGGCTAAAGTAAGAAGCATTATTATGGATAAAAAAAACTATATAAGGTTTCAGGCATTATGCGCGAGCAATTATACGAAAACAATGGATAGGCTGAGAGAAGAACGGCAGAAATAAATCCCATTGATCGGCCGAAAATGTTCTCACCAATCAGGAAAATAACAACACCGATCAGGCCATTTAACACAATTTGAAAAGCGACTATGATAGCGTATGGATTCTCGAAAAGGCTATAAAAAACGGATAAGACATAGATATAAAGAGGCGGCCTCCAGAGAACTGGAACACCCCCTTCTTTGAGAACAAACCCGTTACCAAGGGCAATATTACGTGCAATTTCTTTATATTCAGTGGTACCTGTGAGCAGATCGGTGAAATAACTTATTATAAGAATCAGGGCAAGATTCATAAGTATCGTAATAACAAATATACAAAGAGCGATATCGTTTCGGCTTTTTTCCCTTACGAAGGTTTTTAGACCATTTTTAAAGAGAGTATAATTGTTCAGCATCTAATCGCACTCCCATTCCAAGCCTTTATTTTATACGCGCCATAAACCGCAAACAAGATTACGTATGGCATTACCGGTATTGAATAACGAAAAGTTGAAGCCACGGCGGCATGGATAAGATTAAAATATATGATAATGATCAAAATGTAAAAGATTTCTTTATTCTCTTTGATTGAAAAATAAATCCCCAATAAAGATAATGATAAAATCAAGCCCTGAATAGGGACGAGAAACAAAGTAAACTTTTTGTGATCAGGATGGTAAATATAAAACCAAAAGCGAAACGCCTTTTTTGCTATTAGCACGATTGTAGCGTATGGGTTATCTTTGATCCCCCTCAATGCCTCTTCAAAGAATTTTTTATCGTTCTCTACCGTAAATTGATCTCCTTGCCCCTGTGTTACTCTGCTAATCGAATCTTTTAGTAACTGTAATTTTTCTCCATTCAGTTCATCATGGTCCTTTCCGGCGGTTGGAATATGGTTACCCAGCCAGAGATTATATCCACCGCCCGTCCCCAACAAAAAACTACCTGTTACATGATAATTTCTTATTATCCAGGGCATAATAACCACAAACAGGCCTATAGCTAAAGCAGAAAAGTTTAAGAGAGCTCTTTTCCTTTTAAAATGGATAAACAAGCCAAATAGAATAAAAAATGGGAAGTACTGCAAAGATGGCCTGCATAAAATTGCTATACCTGCCAACAGGCCGATGCCGAAAAAATCCCAACAGCGGCCAGTATATTGTTTTTTGATAAGATAGAACGTAACAAGAGAAATCAAGAACGTGAAAAGAGATTCCGAAAGCAAATGTACCGTATAATAAGAAAAAAATGGGTATAATATGAATGCGATCGCCGAAATTAGTCCTATTTTTTTATTATAGACCGATTTTCCAATAAAAAAAATAACCAAACAGGTAATAGAGTCAATAAGGATTTGAAATAGAATTGCATAAAGATTGGTGCTGCCAAAAAGACAGAATATTCCGGCCAAGAAAAAAGGGTAAGCAGGGGCTCTCCATAAGTTTGGAGATTCGCCCTCATTTATTACGTATCCGTTCCCGTTAATCAAATTTCTCGCAATATCATCATAAAATTCCTCGGCTATGTTAGGCTCTAAGAAATTCAAAATTATAATGCTAAATATAATTTTTATAAAGATAGCAAAGAGAAATAAAAATATGTTCGTTTTGTTTATCACTTTAAAGGTTTTCCGACCTTATTCTTTTTTCTATCTTTTCTTTTAAGTACCCATAGAAAAAAATAGATGTACTGCGAAATGAGGCTTCTAAACCTGAAATCATTCCAAAAGAAAGAATGAATAATTCTGGGCAGAATCGTAGACAAGAAAATTGAAGGGTACGAGAAAAAGCGATACCATCGCCTCCGAATGACCAGATCGACAATTTTGGGTGGCAGTAACGGTAAGTATCCAAAAAGGTATTGGAAAGGGTACAGTTTTTTGGGTTCTTGCACACTCCCATCCTGTTTATAAGAAATGGATAATCCTTCTTCGATTCTTTCAATAGTGTGTGCACTCAAAAGGCCTGCAGACCTGCTGATCTCAGAAATCTTAGTCTTGGGGTAGTGAGTAAGCCAAAAAACATCTATAAGAGGAGGTCTTAGTTCGTTGTAATAAATAGCAGCTTCGATGTAATGCTCCTCATTTTCAAAGGGAAAGCCTAAGATGTGATCAACATAGAAACTTATCCCTGATTCTTTTATCATAGCAAGTCCTTGTTTCAACTTTTCGTTGGTTTCTCGTCGATTCAAAACATCCTTTCTGATTTTTTCATCCATGGACTGGACACCGATCTCCATGTTTATACAGCCAGCTTTCTTAAGAGCAACAAGCATTTCTCTGTCCACTCTGGTGGGATGGATGATGCAGCGGAAAGGAATATCGATTATGTCCTTATATTTCTCACAAAACTCTAAAAGCCATTTTTTGTTGAACGTAAATATATCATCGTAAAAACTAACACGTCGGATATCATACTTCCCTTTGGCTTCACTTAGTTCCTGAATAACGTTGTCAACGTCTCTAAAGCGAAGGTATCTTCCTTTACCTTTATATGTATTCCTTAAAGAGTAATTTGTACAATAACTGCAGTTGAAAGGACAGCCACGACTCGCTGTAATAGTATATTCTTTTTCAAAGCAAGCGGCTTTATTATAGTATAAGTCCTTATCAGCAAATACCTGTTTATTAAGGTCTGCAATTAGGTTGCGTATCTCATTACGATAAACATGCCCATTCCATTTTACCCAGAGATTAGGTATATCCCTTGAATTTTCTAATCCCCCTTTCTCCATGCGCTCTACCAATTCAAGAAGAGCACCCTCTCCTTCACCTATACACAAAACATCTACGACCGGATTTTCTATAACTCTTTCTGGCAAGAGTGTAGGATGAACCCCGCCAAAGATGATAGGGACGTGCATTTTTTTCTTGATTTCTTTGGCTATCTTCGAGGCCCAGACATACGTTTCAGTAATTACAGAAAAAGCTACTAAATCAGGTTTAAAATCAATCACTTCATCGATTAACTGATCTTGATAATTAAAAAAATTGCTTAAC
>SDBV01012955.1_pt1 | contig 10650 bp, 11 predicted proteins | sample 2277081 | NCBI WGS metagenome assembly SDBV01 (sample SAMN10402039, study PRJNA504765) | marine sediment metagenome | isolation source: marine sediment core GS10_PC15, 223 cmbsf | place: Arctic Ocean: Southern Knipovich Ridge | collected 2010
CTGCTCGGAGCGGGGGGAGCCGATTCGCGTCTCGGCCGGGGTCCGCGATGAAGAAGGCGAAGGGGCCGAGAACGTCGAAGTCCACGCCAAGATCCGCAGTCCGGCCGGGCGGCCCGACCAGGTCACCCTCAATACGGTTCCCGGCCCGGGCGGCCATTACAGTTCAACCTTCGATCCCGACACCGCCGGAAACTACGAAATCGTCGTGGCGGCGCAGCTCGCCGAGCAGACCCTGGCAAGCGAAAAGATCATGGTGGAGGTCGGCCGGCCCAACATGGAATTCGAGCAGCTCGATCTGGATGAAGACATGCTCGGCGAGATCGCGTCGATCACCGGCGGCCGGTATTTTCACATTACCACGGCCGACTACCTGATCGAGCAACTCGATCGCAGCCTGCGGAAGCGGCGCGAGTCCTTCACGTTTCCGCATTATCGCTGGCCGATGCTGGTGCCGACCTGGCTGTTGTTCACCGCCGTGTTGACCACCGAATGGATTCTCCGCAGGAGGTTTCAACTGCGATGAGCCCCCAGACCGGATATCGCTTTCTCGAACCGTCGGCCTTGGCCCGGGTAAAGAATCTCTCGGTGGTGGCCCGGGGTGTGGTCGAGGGGTTCATCAGCGGCCTGCACTCCAGCCCCTACAAAGGGTTCAGCGTCGAGTTCGCCGAGCACCGCAAGTACACCGCCGGCGACGATCCCCGCCACCTCGACTACCGCATGCTGGCCCGAACCGACCGGCTGTACGTCAAGCAGTACGAGGAAGAGACCAACATGCGGGTGCAGATCCTGCTGGACACCAGCGGCTCGATGGGCTACGGCCACGACGCCGGCGTGACCAAGCTCCAGTACGGCTCGTACTTGACGGCGATCCTGTCGTACCTGATGACGCGTCAGAAGGATTCGGTGGGGCTGACCACCTTCGACACGGAAGTTCGGCTCGACATGCCCGCCCGCAGCTCGCCGCGGCACTTCAACGAAATGATGCGCTGCTTGGAAGGGATCCAGCCGGGCCGCCGGACCGACGTGGCCGAAACGCTCCACCGGCTGGCCGACCGCTTCAAGCGCCGCTGCCTGATCGTGCTGGTCAGCGACCTGTACGACGAGCCGCAGCACGTGGTCCGGGCGTTGCACCACTTTCGGCACCGCCGCCACGAGGTGATCCTGTTCCACGTGCTGGACAAGGCGGAGATCGACTTTCCTTTCCGCGAGGAGATAACATTTCACGACCTGGAGACTGACGAACGGATCCAGATCGACCCGGCCTACGTCCGCGAGGCTTACGTCGAGCAGATCGAGGCGTTTATCGAGAACTATCGCCGCGCGTGCGCCGAGGCCCAGATCGACTACGTGATCACCGACACCTCGGTCCCTTACGATTTCATGCTGTCGAGATACATCGCCAAGCGGAACCGGCCATGAGCTTCCTTGCCCTGCCATTCCTGTTCGCCGCGGCGGCCGCAGCCGTTCCCGTGGTGCTGCACATGGTTTTCATTAAGAGCCGCCGGAAGGCGAAGGATCTGCCGTTTGCCACGCTGCGGTTTCTGCGGATCAGCGCGGAGAAAACCCGGCGGCGCAAGCGGATCCACGACCTGTTGCTTCTGCTGGTGCGGATGGCGGTGCTGATTCTGATCGCCGTGGGCTTGGCCCGACCGACGCTCACCAGCCTGCCTTCCATCTGGGGCGGCGGCCACTGGGCCGTGGTCATCGTGCTGGACAATTCCGCCAGCATGGGCACCATCGACCAGGGCCGCAGCCGGGACGAGGTCCGCTTCCGATCGGCCCTGAGGGCGGCCGAGCAGATCATGGACCAGCTCGAAGAAGGCGACCAGGTCGCCCTGCTCTTGACCGGCGGACCCGAGTTGCCCGAGCAAGGAAAACTCAGCGGCGCCCATGAAAAGGCCCGCCAAATGCTGAATCAATGGATCGACTCGCCGTTGAAGACCAGCGGCGTAAGCTACCAACGGGCCGACCTGGCCTTGAAGGTCCGGCAGGCCCGAGAGCTGTTGGCCAAATCCGAGGCCGCCAACAAGCACGTCTATGTGCTGACCGATCTCCAGAAGCTCTCCTGGGAAGGCCTCGAAGAAGAATCTGCGGCGGAGCGAGAGGACACCGGTGCCGACGACGTGCCGATCATCCTGGTCGACTTCAACCGCGCGCCGAAGCCGAACGTGGCGATTACCGGCGTGGACCTTCTTGATGTTCTTCATCAAAGGTCCGCCATGCCGATCGCCGGCCAGCCGATCGTGGCCGCCGTCGAGCTGTTCGGCGCCGCGCCGGTCGCCCAGCCGCGACACCTGGAACTCTACGTCGACGGGGTCAAGCAGTCCAGCAGCCCCGCGCTGAACGTTCCACCCGGCGGGCGGCTGACGCACGAGATCCGGTTCACGTTTGAGCACAGCGGGCTGCGCCGCGGCGAGGTGGTGCTGGTCGGTGAAGATGGCTCGAAACTGGACGACCGGTGGTGCTTCACCATGGAAGTCAACCAGGGCATTCCCGTCGCACTGGTCAAGCCGCGCCGGCACGAGATCCCTTACCTGGAAGACACGTTCTACATCGAACAGGCCCTTGCCCCCGGCAAGTCGGGCGATTGGGCCATCCGGCTTGACACGATCACGGCCGCCGATCTGGCCAGCCGGCCGCTGGGCGACTACCGGGTGATCTTCTGCGTGAACCTGCCGGCGCCCCAAGGCGCGGCGGCCCGGCGGCTGCGCAGCTACGTGGCCGGTGGCGGCAACCTGGTGTGGATCTGCGGCGACAACGTCGATCCGGACGCCTACAACCGGATGAACCAACAGGCCGGGGGACAATTGCTGCCGCTGCCTTTGCTGGACGTCCGCGCGCCGCAGCCCGGCGACGGTCGCGAGAGCTTCCGCATCGGCTTCCTGGACAAGGAGCATCCGGCCTTGACCACGCTGCTTCAGCCCGCCTCGCTATACCGCTCCGTGCTGATCTACCGACACCTGCGGATGGCCGAAGACGACGCCTCCGGCGCCCGCGTGATGGCCCGGCTGGATGACGAACGAGGCGAGCCGCTGCTGGTCGAGAAAAGCGTTCAACGGGGCAAGGTGCTGCTGCTGGGCACCGGGGCCCACCTGCGCTGGTCGAACCTGCCGCTGCGTCCGATCTTCCTGCCGCTATTGGTCCATCTCACTTTTGACCTGGCCGGGGCCGGACAGGACCAGCACCAAACGCTGGCCGGCTCGCCGTTGGTGTTTCCTTTGGAAGACCCCGGCGGATCGGGCCACGTCGAGGTGCAGCGGCCCGACGGCGAGACGATCCGCCGGCAGGCGATCGACGAAGAGGGCCGCCCGCTGGAGGTCTTCCGCTACGAAGACACCCACCGGATCGGCATTTACGTCTTGCGGCTGCTTCAGGGGTCCCGGCCCGTGCAGATCGGCTACGCCGTCAACCCCGATCCGGACGAGGCCGATCCGGCCAAGATCGAACGGGAGCGACTTCAAGAGCATTTCGGCTCCACGTCGCTGGTGTTCGCCGACGATCCGGACGATCTCTCCGGCACGTTCGATTTGCTGCGCCAAGGCAAGAGCCTCTGGGAGCTGTTCCTCTTAGGCGTATTGATCGCGTTGGTATTCGAGACGTTCCTTGCCAACCGTCTGAGCCCCAAGCATGAAGAAGCCCCCGGCCAGCGTCCGCCGCCGGGGATGCGTCGCCTGGCACGAAGGGGCCGCGGGGCCGCGTAGTGATGTCCCCTTTTCCCGCCCTTTTCCCGTCTAATGCCGGCCTGGCCCCATGTCTCCCCAGCATGTCTCCCATTGGTCGGGGTGCGGATGGCATGGGGGGCTTGCCAGCCCTTGTTGAGGCGGGTATGATAGACAGTATGGCTGGTGGTGACAGCCCCTGCGACCGTTACACGTAGAGTGAAAACTGAAATGCACGGTTTCGCATGGCAAAGAAGATCCGGAAGTTGATCAGGGACCTGGAGGCGGCAGTCCGGGCGGCCATTGAGGAGTCCAAGAAATGAAAGCACAGGCACGCTACGTCAAGATCGTCGAGTGGTCGGAAGAAGACGGGTGTTTTGTGGGTAGCTGTCCCGGTCTGTTTTACGGTGGCTGCCACGGAGACAACGAGCAAAAGGTCTTTGCCGAGCTGTGCGAACTCGTTGAGGAAACGATCGAGGTCTACAAGAAAGAGGCAAAACCTCTGCCTCCGCCCACGTCCGGCAAAGACTATGCGAACAAGATGGTCGACGCCGCTGATCCGGGTCGTTAGGCCGCGGAGACAGACGGAAGACGGATGCGATTTCCGGCGGGTCGCCCAGACGTTTTTCCTGCAACGCCAACTCAGACGAGTAGTACGCGCATAAGCGAGGAGCTGACCATGCTGACAAAGGAACGGATCACCGAGATTTTGCGAAAGGAGCACTCGTTTCTGGCTTCCGAGTACGGAGTCAAACGGATCGGCCTGTTCGGCTCTTATGCCAAGGGCCTATCCACCGAAGCCAGCGATATCGACCTCCTGGTAGAATTCGAGCGTCCTATAGGCTTCAGGTTCATCGAGTTCGCAGAGTACCTCGAGAGCTTGCTGGGCAAGCCCGTTGAGGTGCTGACACCTGCCGGCCTTCAGGCAGTCAGGGTGGATCGCATTGGCAGGAGTATAGAGGAGGGTGTGGTCTATGTCTGAGCGGGCGGATACAGATTTCCTCACTGACATTGAAGAAGCCGTGCGACGGGTGACGGCATAGACTGCCGCGATGACGTATGAGGCGTTTCTGGCAGACATCAAGACGCAAGATGCAGTGATTCGGAATCTGGAGATCATTGGTGAGGCAACCAAGGGTCTGTCCGCGGAGCTGCGAGCGAACTATGCCGATGTTCCCTGGAGGGGAATGGCCGGGGTAAGGGACAGGCTGATTCATCACTACTTCGGCGTCAACCTGGACATCGTATGGCAGATTGCCGGCAGTGAATTGCCGGAAGTCGCGTCACAGATACAAGAGGTCTTGGAAAAGGAGCAGAGCGGCGGCTAACGCGTCGCTCGACCCAGCCTACGGCGCTTTGCCGAACCAGCGTCATCAAATGGCAATGTCCTCAAAGGGGGGGCAGTCACCTATATTTAGGCGAGAAATGGGTGACTGTCCCCGTTTTCAGTTTTCAAGCTGGCGAGATGGAGAGGCTGGCTGAGATCGATGTTGAAATGGCAGATCAATCCGTCAAGAAGGGCGAGCTTTTTGGCCCGGTGCGGGTCAGAATCGGCGAATTCAGGCCAATCATCGGCGAAGTGTTGTTCTTGGAGATGCAGCCCGACGAAAACGCGGAGTACGAGCCGCTGCTGGGCTACATCGCTTTGGAGCAGGCCGGCGCGGCGGTCGACATGCTAGGTCATCGACTCGTCCACGTGAAGCGAGTTAATTTGAAGTGATTGCCCGACAACAGGATAACGTGACGAACTGGGCGTGCAGTTCATCGTCGTCGACGCATCGTTTGGAGATGGAAGTATTGTCACATCGCCCCGCACGTAATACCATCCTCTTGTTGCGGTGCAACCCGGACACTTTGCCGAACAAGCGTCATCAGGTGGCCACGTTCTCTCCGGCAAAGTGTCCGTGACACCCGCCGCTCAATCGTCCAATGGCGGTTGCAATGGTGTTTGACTGCTGGTCAGCGGTGTCCCATTGGCGTTAGCTTGAAAGTGCTTCACGAGATCTACCTGCCATCCTTGGACGTCCCACTTGGACCAGAACACTCGCACCGGTGTGGTCGTCAATGTGTGGTAGAGAAACAGCAACGTTGGGGTCAATTCCAGAACGGAATTGCGACATGGAACCGTGTGCCAATCTGGGAACAACTCCTTGAACTGTCTAAGATATCGTGGGGCTGTCCTGGTATTGATTTGCTGCAGAACGTGGTGATCTTGCCTGAGGATCACAATACCTGGGTTGCGTCCGCGGAGAATTTCTCCCCATTCAGTATGGATACTCTGATCGAACGTGAACGTGACCACTTGCCGGTCGATAACGTATTCGAGGACTTTATCGTCGTCTTCATCTCTAACATTGCGGGGCAGAAAATCGCAGTCGACTATCCCCTGCTCTCGGCACTTAGTCCTCAGGCGCTTGTCGCTGGCGTTCTTGTCAAGCTGGATGAAATTCATCTGTGGAATGGCCTGTTGAGGCAGGCCGCCATCGCATGCAACACGGTTGCCAGTTGATCGCGATCCAGATCGAAGTTCTCTGCGAGGTCATCTATGGTGTCACCATCTCCAATCTGAGACAGTACCTGGGCAACAGAGAATCGCGTTCCTTTCAGCAAAGGCACGCCCCCCAGTTTCCTGGCGTTCACCTCAATACACTCTCTCAACGCGAGCGCGGCCTGCCGCAGCCTTTCCCTGATCAATTGTTCATTTGACAGCCATTGTGCCGGGCGCCATTCTATTGGGTCGTCCCAGTTCGCGTGGTCCTTTCTCTCGGGGATCTGCAACTCTGGTGCACTCCCGGAGAATCCATAGACATCGACCCGCAAAGGAGTTGGCAACATAGTCTCCTTGCGTGATGATTGCTCCAATTCCGGTTGAGGTTGATATCCATTCACGGCTCGTCCCTCCCTTGGATGTCTTCGGGGAGTTCTACTGGGTTGAAATTCTTCAATGTGTCCCGCATGGTATGTGCTTTTCGCTCGGCTCGTTCACATAACCTTCTAAGCTCGGCAATATCACCCGAGTCGAGGGTGAGCGCAATCCGGCTTGGCGGCGAGATTCCGTCGTAGTATTCAACAAGGAGCGTATGCAGAATAATCATTTCCTGTATCGTATTCGCCTCCTTGTCGAAGACCGGGCGAACATCGGTCATGATTCTCTGAGAAGAAACAATGTTCTGGTACGAATACGCGAGTGTCTCCGCCTTTTCCGAAACATGCAGTGGGTGGTCTTGATCGATGCTCTCAATTGCGTCTACGATCTTCGGACAGGCCTCCTTCCAGGCGTCATCATACTCACTGTGCCACTCGTTGGGTGCGTGCCTCTCCAGTGAAGCGGTCAGGATCTCAACCATACGCGCGGTATCTACTTCTCTCACACGCTGCATTCGGCGGATGTTGACAAGGGTACGCAGCACGTTCAGGGCCACCGTGGCATCCACGTCGCTGCTCTTGGCCACACGCGAAGCGAATCCGAGGACACTGCCCGCCGGCGGAATACTTGCCGCCGCCGTCACGACCGCGCCAAGCTGCTCCCGACTGGAAATCAAGTCAGTCAGGTCGGCAATCACTTCGGTGCCCAGGCGAATCGGACGAATGGGATCATTTTCCGGCATGAGCAAGATTCTCCGGTTAGTGTGGTCGCAAAACGCCTCTCAGAGAGAGACGTCCTCGAAGCAGGCGAAGCCTGCTTTCAGAGTCTATCATAACGAAAGGCTTTATCGCAGCAAACCCCTCGCAGGCAGGGGCGCGGCAAGGGTGAACCGAGTGTACCGCGACGGCACATCCAGATGCTCCATCGGCACAGAAAGGCGATCGACTCTTGAGGCACTGCCGAGATCCCCGATTCGAGCCCCTTTTACGTTACGGTTGCCGTGCTCGAAGTTCCTTGCGGCCGAGCGTTTCGGCATACCGACCGAGTTGCCCGCGGACGAACTTTTTCCGTCGCACGCTCGACTTCTGCTTCCACGGCTTTTGCTTTATGAAAATGGCTTAGCCGGCCCGGCTGGGGCAACCGGACTATGGCGTGGACGATGCAACCCGCCGGCAAACGGCAGGCAACAAGATGATATACTGAAGCATAACCTACACACTTGGCCCGGCGGGACGTTTCAGGGAGTAGCTCAGACGCCGAGTTCCTCCTTCACCGCGGAAAACGCTTCCATGGCGAACTGTAGGTCGTCTTCGCTGTGGGCGGCGGAGACCTGCACGCGGATGCGGGCCTGGCCTTTGGGAACTACCGGATAGGAGAAGCCGATCACGTAGATTCCCCGCTCTAATAGCGCGTCGGCCATGCGGGCGGCCAGCGACGCGTCGCCGAGCATGATCGGGCAGATGGGGTGCTCGCCGGGGGTGATTGCGAAGTTGCGGTCGGCCATGCCCCGGCGGAAGAGCCGCGTGTTGGCTTCGAGCTTGTCGCGCAGCTCGGTCGAGCGGCTCAACAGGTCGATGGTCTTCATCGAGGCGCCCACGATCGGCGGGGCGACCGTGTTGGAGAACAGGTACGGCCGGCTGCGCTGACGCAACAGGTCGATGATCTCCTGGCGTCCGCTGGTATACCCGCCACTGGCCCCGCCCAGGGCCTTTCCTAGGGTGCCGGTGATCACGTCGACGCGGTCCATCACGTCATGATATTCGTGGGTGCCGCGGCCCGTGCGGCCGACGACGCCCACGGCGTGCGAGTCGTCGACCATCACCATCGCGTCGTAGCGGTCGGCCAGCTCGCAGATGCCCGAGAGGTTGGCGATGATGCCGTCCATGGAAAACACGCCGTCGGTAGCGATCAGGCGGTGCCGGGCGTCGCCGGCCTGCCTTAATTGGGTCTCCAGATCGGCCATGTCGTTGTTGGCGTAGCGGAACCGCCCCGCCTTGCAAAGCCGCACGCCGTCGATGATGCTGGCGTGGTTGAGCTGGTCGGAGAGCACGGCGTCCTCGGGCCCCAGCAGCGTCTCGAACAGCCCGCCGTTGGCGTCGAAACAGGACGAATAGAGGATCGTATCGTCGGTGCCCAGGAATTGGCTGATCTTTCGTTCGAGCTGCTTGTGGATCTGCTGGGTGCCGCAGATGAAGCGGACGGAGGCCAGGCCGTATCCCCACCGGTCCAGGGCGGCGTGGGCGGCGGCGATCACGTCGGGGTGGTCGGCCAGGCCCAGGTAGTTGTTGGCGCACAGGTTCAACACGGGTTCATGCTCGAGCACGCCGACTCGGGCCCGTTGCGGACTGGTGATGATCCGCTCGCCCTTGAACAAGCCGGCCTCGCGAATCTGCTCGAGTTGGTCGGCCAGGTATCCTTTCACTGCACCGAACACTACGTTTCCTCCTTCCAGGTGAGGATGACCTTGCCGGAGTTACCCGACCGCATCACCTCGAAGCCCTGCTCGAAATGAGTATAATGAAAGCGATGGGTAATGATCGGGTCGATGTCCAGGCCGCTTTGGATCATCACGGTCATTTTGTACCAGGTCTCGTACATCTCGCGGCCGTAGATCCCCTTGATCGTGAGCATGTTGAAGATCACCGTGTGGAAGTCGATGGCCATCGGTTCGTCGGGGATCCCGAGCATCGCGATCTTGCCGCCGTGGCACATATTGGCCAGCATGTCGCGAAACGCATCGGGGTGGCCCGACATCTCCAGACCCACGTCGAAACCCTCCTTCATGCCGAGTCGCTGCTGGGCATCGGCCAGGCTCTTGGTCCGCACGTCCAGGGCCAAAGTAGGCTTCATCTTCTTGGCCAAGGCCAGCCGATACGGATTGACGTCGGTGACGACCACGTAGCGGGCGCCGGCCAGCTTGACCACCGCGATGGCCATGATCCCGATCGGTCCGGCACCGGTGATCAACACGTCTTCGCCCAACACGGGGAACGAGAGGGCCGTGTGTACGGCGTTGCCCAGCGGGTCGAAGATCGCCTGGACGTCGCGGGGGATCTCCGGCTCATGGTGCCAGACGTTGGTCACCGGCAGGGCCAGATACTCGGCGTAGGCCCCCGGACGGTTCACGCCGATGCCGGTGCTTCCCATGCAGAGGTGACGTCGGCCGGCCATGCAGTTGCGGCACTGGCCGCAGACCACGTGGCCCTCGCCGCTGACCACGTCGCCGACGCGGAAGTCCTTCACGTTGCTGCCCAACTCGACGATGTGGCCGACGAACTCGTGCCCGATCACCAACGGCACCGGCACGGTCTGCTGGGCCCAGGCGTCCCAGTTGTAGATATGGACGTCCGTGCCGCAAATCCCGGTCCGCAAGACCTCGATCAACACGTCGTTGATGCCGATCTGGGGGAGGGGGACCTCTTCGAGCCAAAGCCCGGGTTCGGCCTTCGACTTGACCAACGCCTTCATCATTTGCATCGGCGGTTCCTGTTCTGATCCAGCTATGGGAGGCGTATATCTTCCTACGCTTATCAGAATCCGCCGTCCGACGCAACCCCCCGTCAGTAGCCTGGTTCGGTCCTGGTTGAGATCCCTCTCGAAACACTTATAATCTATGGTGCGGTGCTGCTGTTGGTTAACTCAAACTGAAAATGGGGCGGCAATCAGATATCAGCGGTCAGCGGTCAGAAAGAGGCCGGTGAGACGTGTTTCCCTTGGCTGATACCTGACACCTGATAGCCACCCCCGGACCATCCCGAATGCCCGACTCCTTGCTGCCCGAGCGTTTCCTGTTCCGCTTTTCGGCGCCGTGCTTCTATTGCGATCCGCTGTGGACCGCCGACGGAGCCGCCCTGAGTGAGAAGTACCGCCTGGCGAGCTTTGCCGAACTGGAAGGTCGGGCGGCGCCGGCGGAAGTTCGCGCCGCATGGAGCGAGGCGGGCCTGGCGTTGACCGTCCGCGTCGAGGGCAAGCGGCAAGCCCCCTGGTGCCGCGCCACCCGGCTGGAGGATAGCGACGGCCTACAGGTCTTCGTCGACACCCGCGACGTACACAGCATCCACCGTGCCGGCCGGTTCTGCCATCGCTTGCTGTTCCTACCCCGTGGCCGCGGGCCGCGGCTGGCCC
>SDBV01012956.1_pt1 | contig 10650 bp, 6 predicted proteins | sample 2277081 | NCBI WGS metagenome assembly SDBV01 (sample SAMN10402039, study PRJNA504765) | marine sediment metagenome | isolation source: marine sediment core GS10_PC15, 223 cmbsf | place: Arctic Ocean: Southern Knipovich Ridge | collected 2010
AGCATCAAGTAGAAGATCATCAAATATTGTTCTGATTGGTCTATCATTCCCAGTGGCACTTAATAATACTCCGCCATCTCCACTTTGTGCCCATATGATGTTTCGAATTCTTCTTGTATAATTCCCATGAGGTGGAAGAAAAGAATCGTTTCTAATTACTCGAATTGCCTTTCCAGGACAAAATGTTACACATCTCTGGCATGCCACACATTTACTATTGTCTGGAATGATACGCTCACCGTTAAAACTCATAGCCCCATAGCTACAATGTTGAGTACAACGTTTACATTTTTTGCATAATTCTCTATCAACAATTACTCTGAAATAAGATGCAAACTCATGACTTAAAGACATTTTTTAACCTTCCATAACTGATAATTTTATTTTTTCAAATGGACGCTCTAACCCATTCCTCAAAAGTCCATCACCTAATCTTGCTATGACGGCCGTTCCACTTTTAGGATGCCATATTTTCTTGAATGAAAATAATTTATTGGGATCCATTATTAATCTTTGGAACGATGATTCTTCACTGCTCATAAAAATTGTATTTTCATCCTCTGAAATAGCAGCAACCATAGGTCTCAATTTTTTTCTGTCAGATAATCCAATCATCGTAGGTATAGGGTTTGAATGACCTATTATAACTGAAAATGGACCATTTAACATTGCTGATCTGTATGTAGCTCGAATGTTTTTTAGAGTAAATCGTTCGTTTTGGTTTAATTTTTCAATATCCTCAAATAAAGGTGGGGCTAACGCTGTGCTTGCTATCGGTATTGGAATATTATGTTTCCTGACTAGAAGGTCAAATAAATATGCAATCACTTCAGTATCTGTAAATAAAGTACATTTATATCCAAAAGATTCCAAATATCGCATATTAGTCCCATAGGATGTGATTTCTCCATTATGAACTACGCTCGTGCTTAATAAATTAAACGGGTGCGCTCCACCCCACCATCCAGGTGTATTTGTTGGAAATCGTGAGTGAGCTAACCACAGATATGCTTTATATTTAGAAATACCATAGTAATCTGCTATTTCATACGACCACCCGTTTCCTTTAAAAACACCCATATTTTTTCCCGAAGACATTATGAATGCTCCTTTAAATTTTTCATTAATTTCCATAACTAAATGAACAATTTGCTCATCATTATTAATAGTTTTCTTCTTTTTGGGCTCAAAGAACACTCTCCAAATTAAAGGCGGATTATCAAGATTATCTAGAGAATTTGTAGGAATTGCTTCTGATTGTATAATATATCCTAAACCATCTAAGTGCTGTAACACTTTTTCCTTACTTGGTTCGTCATCAAATAGAAAATGGAGGGCATAATAATCTTCATAGTCAGGATAAATACCGTAACCAGCAAAACCCGCACCAAGTCCATTTTCTCGATCGTGCAATATGCAAAGCATATCAACTACTTTTTCTCCTGACTCTCTCGTTCCATCTATATTTATGAAGCCAGAGATTCCACAGCCATCAAAGATTCTCTGATTTTTGAAGGATTCCGGCAAGGATGTATAATTTTCCCATCTCATTAATAATACCTTTTTTTTCTTTATTCTTCTATTTCATTTAATAACTTTTTTAAATCATCGAGTTCAGGTTTAGCAGATTGTAATCCCATTCTTTTCCTTACAGAATGAGAAAACAAAGGAACTATCCCTCGATCCATAAAAGAATTAAACTCTCCTTTAAAGCCATCAGTAACATGACCTTCTTTACTCGCTAAATTCCTTAATTTAGTAAAAACGTCGACTAAACCAGTTCTCATCGGACATAATTCATAACAAACATAACAATCAAGGCACATCCAAATGCTTGGATCCTTGATAATATCTTCTAATTTACCATCCAAAATCTTGCCAACAATATCTTGTGGATTGAAATCCGTAGTTTTTGCTACGGGGCAATCATTATTACAAGCTCCACAGCTGTAGCAATTCTTAAGAAATTCAATATTAAAATGCTCTTTAATAGTATCATATTTTTGTTGAATAAGATCAACTTTCCCAAAAATCTTATCAACTCGGGTTCGATGAAATTTTTTAATAATATTTTTTATATCCATTCCTAACGCGATACATAACAACTCTGAGTAATATAACACAGGGATATCATATTCATAGTCCAATTTCTTTAATTCACGTTGAGTGAAATCAAATTGTTTGAAACACTCAGGACAGGAGGTTACGATGGCGTCTACACCGGCATCTTTCATATTTGACAATTTTTTATTAATCATCTCTAAACCAACATTCCTATTTCCAGCACGATCCAGAGAACCTCCGCAACAATCCATTTTACGTACATATTCCACACTTATGGCCCCCAGATCTTCAATTAACTTATCAAAGATATGAGGTTCCATTGGATCATCCATTTGTATTTTTGCACTCGGACGTAGGAAGTGACAACCATAATGAACTGCAATTCTTAATCCATTTAAAGGATATTTTACTTTATCCTTGATAACATCACTTCCTAATTTATGGAAAAATTCCACTAAATGATAAACATCAGTTTTTCCCGTAAATTTAAGACCAATTTTTTCTAAATATGAGTTTACTTTATTCATTAAATGATGATCTACTCTAAGTTCACTTCGGACACCTTTCAGGGTTTCAAAACAACCGTTACAAGGTGTCACGATATGTTTGCCCTCAGTTTCGGCAAGAGCAAGATTCCTTGCAGCTGTCACAGTATAAATTAACTCATTGCTATTTTTAATTCCATTTGGTTCGGGACAACAAGAAAACTTAGATATTTCTGAAAAACTTATTCCAAAAGCTTCTAAAGCCTTTCTTACTGAAACTTCTAAACCCGGTAATCTATAGCTAATCATACACCCCGGAAACAATACAATATCTTGCTGAATTTTTAAAGACCTCCTTAATTTAAAGTCAAAAATATTTTCGAGAAGTTATAACATACTATTTTTAGCTATATTTTACAAATATTCTTAACTAATTATATTATTACATAAATAAAAATATTACTATAATTTATCAAAATTTAGTAAAAATGGAAATTTAAGCATTTTTATAATATTAAATAAGTTATATTGATATAACCAATAGAAATAAAAAATAATCTTATTAATGTAAGAAAATTTTTTTAAAAGGGCTTATACTGACGTTATGACGCACCTAGTTCTATTTCAAAATATAATCATACAATATTCAGCATCCCTAAGAAAAGGAATAAAATTAAATGTAAGAATAGATTTTGTGAATATAATGAGTTTTACCAATCTATATAACAATACAAACCTTAAGTTAGAATCCCGAAAGCGGCTAATATGGTTATTTTCGGTTATAGCTATCGGTATTTATTCAATAATTGTGTTTATACTCTTATTTTTAGTGCAATTACCCATTTGGGTGCAATTAGTTATAATATATAGTTATATGGTTATCGCACCATTAGCACTGTATTCAACCTGGTTCTTATTTTATATCTGGAAGACAAGAAAGTGGCCTCAGAGTGAGAAGCTTTTTGGAGGGAAATTCCACTATACATTGCTTCTATTATTGATTGGAGTCTGTGTTATCAATTGGGCAGCCTATTGGAATACCGGGCTTGGTGAGATTTGGTATATATTTGCTATAGGGGTATATGATCTTACTGGAAATGAGCTTCTTGCTTCGGTAATATATGTTATTGGCGCCAGTGCTATTACACCTGCATTAGGTGAAGAATTCTTAAAATCCTTACCTAGTATCATAGCATTTTTCGTAGTTTTACAAAGAGATAAAAACCCTGAGCAAAAGAGAAAGGGATTGTTAGGAAATGAGTTAGGAGGATTTCTTTTTGGGTTAATAATTGGAATTACATTTGAGATTATAGAACTATTGTACTACCTTTTATTTACTATGTTATCAGGTGGAGGCACTTTCGCTATATATCTTCAAGTCACCGCTAGAAATTGGGCCCCCATTCATATTCTTGGAGGTGCTATGGGTGGATTTGCTGCGGGCAGGGCAGAAAGGCTTCGTTATGAGCGAGGTGAAGAAAACTTACCAATGAGCAATCAAATAATGAATTTTATTAAACGTTTTACCCCCTTATGGTTAATACCGGTCTCTATACACTTTTTATGGAATAGTTCGAATGTTTGGATTTTCCTATTTATTTTAGCTGTTGGTGGTGGCATGTTGTTATATTTAGTTCTTGAAATCATTGTACTTGTTACATTGAGTGTGTTGTGTTTTATTTTACTACTTTTATTATTACGGCGTGCTAATAAAATTGCTACCTTAACCTTTCGTTGTCCTGAAACAGGGATGGTTGTTGCTAAGGAGGGGGTTATCTGTTCATCATTTAGTGACAAAATAGGCATTGCTCCAGCAAAAATCCCTTCAGATAGAGGTATTGTTAAACAAGGTACTGAAATCATCTGTCCAAATTGTAATAAGATAACTATAAGTAGATCTAAATTTTGCGTAAACTGTGGATACAACTTACAACATCATAAGTTTTGTCCAAATTGCAGTAGGTCTAATAAATTTGGAACAAAATTTTGTGTGCACTGTGGTTTTCAATTACGACAGTTAAAAGCATCCCAAATTTACCTCAGTTCTGATGATACACCCTCAAAGAGCTTACTTATCGTTTCACTAATAATAACATCATTTTTTCTATTTTACATTATAGCTTTCTCAATTTTAGTATTTATTATAAACCCTATAATGGGAATAATATATTTAGCTTTTCAAACGAGCATCGAGTTAGTAGCTGCAGGATTAATGTTTTATACTATTATAAAACTCTTTAAAATGAGGAAGAATTTTAACGGAAGAGAAAATATGTGGTATTGGCATATTTTACTCTTTAATTTAATTGGAATATTTGGAATGTTACTAATTTATGGGATATATGGTTTGATATATGGGGTAATTGCGCTAACATTCGGCGTTATTTCTATAGCGATGCCGTTAAGCATTCTTTTTCTAGCTGGTGCAACACTTCTCTTTATATTTCTTTTAAATGCAATATTAAAATCAAACCGAATTTTGCATTATCAACGAAATTATTGAGTATGAAATAATTGAATATTTATATTTCGTATTCTATATCTCATAATTATATACCCTTAAATATTATGAGTAAAGAAGGAATATTAGATTTTTTAAAATTTAAATAGTCAGTAAGAATCTTATTTCTAATTTTAAACATATAACCTTAAATTATGGGAATATTATCATATAAATATCATTCCAAATCAATAAATTAGCACTAATTATTAAGAATGTCATTATATTGAAGGTGATGAGTTAATTATGATAAATAATGAAATAGAAAATATTTTTAGAAAAAACAAGAATATTTTTCTAAACAGAGAAGAAGAAATGAAAGATTATCTTTCAAATTATTGCGGGAGGACATTTGAAAGGTTCGAAATTGAGAAAGTCGAAAGAATTGACGCGACTGAAAGAATTAAAGTAGCAGGATTTCATGAACGACTATCATCATGGCGTAATTATGGGGAAATTACTTTATGTTCATGCGAAATTGTGAAAGGTGTTCAAAAGCGCTATGATTATAAATTTATTTTTGTAGGAGAATTAATTGACCGAGGTACTAAAGAATCTTCAGAGATTGAAGGTTCCAGAGTTAAAAAAGGTTTTAAAGAGTTTACATATGAGGAACGGAAAGAATATCGAGAGCAAAAAGAAAAAGAAAAAAAGGAAGTTGAAGAGGACTTTCAGAATTTTCTCAAGAAACAAACAATTAAAGATATTTTTGATTTGATTGGCAAATCTCAGGAAATTCCAGGTATCAAACAAATTGAAAGTGAAGAAGAAATTGAAGGTGCGGTAGAAAAAGAGAGTTTTCAAGAAATTGAAGATTCACGAGAGATTGAAAGCTTCGATCAAATCCATGGTTATTCAATAAGAAACTACCTTTTAGTATTATCTCAGGCCAGAAAAAGGCAGGAAAAAGAATTTGTAGGTATTATTAACAGTTTTTGGGGTTGGAAAAAGCTGGGCGCAAATGTTTTGAAAAATCCTGATAAATCTAAACCATACAGCTATAAAATACTCGTTCCAGTTACTAAAAAAGAAACAGGGGCTTTATTAGGTTTCAAATTAGGTAGTGTTTTTGATATCTCACAGACAAATCGATATAAGGAATATTTAAATGAACGGAAGGAAGAAGAAAAAGAATTTGAGTGGAAGGATGAAATTGATAGCGATCAAGCGATTAAATTTGTAAAAGAGAAATTTCCTGAAATTACAATTAACGAAGATATTAAAGATGGAGATATAAGAGGTAGTTACGATCCTGAATCGAAAGTTTTAACCATCCACCAAAAAAGTTCGCACACACTGTTTCATGAACTTGGGAACCATATAGCATTATCAGAACTTAAAATCGGTGAAATGGATGATTTGGGTTCCAATAAAAATGAAATTCTTGCTGAAATTACTTGTTATTTGTTAATGAAGAAATTTGAGATAGTCGACGAGTATAAAATAAACTATGATTTTGGTTATAGCAATTGCTGGGCGCTTGATATTCTTGAAGAGTTTAAATTTCGAGAATTTGAGAAAATTTATCTTACTATATCAGATTATGTAAAAAATCTGTAATTTCATTCTTTCAAATATAACGAGACTTCCTTATACTTCAAGTTATATATTTTTATCCAAGTTTTTAATTCTTCATAAGTTAAGATATGAAATTCGAAGGGATGAACAAGTGGTAATCCCGCTTTTTCTTCAATTTTAGCGGTAATTTCTGCTCTTTTTAAGTGACTTTTTGGTACCTCTGCAATAATAAGAATATCAATATCACTTGCGGCTAATAGATTTCCTTCTAATACGCTTCCAAATAGATAAACTTTAGAGTCTCTTAAGACATATTTGATACTTTCATTAATATTTTTCAAATATTTCTTAAAATTCTCAATTATTTCCTTCCTTTGTTCCATCATTTCTAAATTTTTCAAAAATTTTTTTTATAACCGCTTCGATTTTCAAAGCTTCTTCAGCCGCTACTTTTTTTTTATAACGTTATTTTTTTAACTATATATGTTTTATTCAGCATTTAGATTTTTTTACCACTCAATTTAGATATACCTCTTTTTTAAAACTCTATAGTGGTGGTAAGGGTTTGCTTTGTTTTTCTAATTCCATTTTTCTTAATTTTCTTCGAAATATTTTACCTACAGCTGTCCGGGGTAAAGATTTCATAAATTCTACTTGACGGGGATATTTATACCCTGCTAATCGTTCTTTAGCCCAGTTAATGATATCTCTTTCAGAGACTTTTCCATCCCTATATTCTTTTTTTAGAACTACAAAAGCCTTAATAGTCTCACCAATATTAGGGTCAGGTACACCCACTACTCCTGCTTCCAGAATTGCCGGATGTTCAAACAGTTTATCTTCAACTTCCCTCGCCATCACTTTATAACCTTTATATTTAATCATATCCTTAGTGCGCCCCTCAATATAGAAATATCCATCCTCGTCAATTCTAGCTAGATCACCTGTCCTTAGCCAGCCGTTTACGATATCTTCTCTCGTAGCCTTAGGTCTTTTCCAATATCCTTTCATTACCTGCGGACCTTTAATCAGCATCTCACCTATTTCACCAAGCGGGAGTTCATCTAGAGTCTCAGGATTTACGATTATTACATCAGTATCAATAATAGGAATACCAATACTTTCTGATTTTATTTCTGGCATCCACTCTGCAGACGTATGTGAAAATGCAGATGTTTCTGTGAGACCGAAACCTTGTCCAACCTTAGTTCCTACAACCTGTTCCCATTTTCTAGATAATTCTGGAGCTAATGCGGCTGACCCAGAAGCTGCTCTTTCAAGACTTGAAAGATCTCGCTCTGTAAAATCCGGTGAGTTAATTAACATTTGGAACATGACAGGTACACCAACAAATAATTTAATTCGGAAATATTCAATAGCTTCTAAGACTTCTGATGGATTAAAAGACTCATATAAAACTCCCATCGCTCCCATATGAGATGTGCAAATCATTATTTCGAATCCCATAGCATGGCATAAAGGTAATATTCCTAAACCAGCTTCTTTACCAAAATCTTCCTCTAGATACATTTTTAAATAATCCTCTGACATATAAATCATTGATAAAGCACTATGTATTATATTATTATGTGTTAGCATAACTCCTTTTGGTAAACCAGTGGTACCTCCTGTAAACAATAATGCAGCTATATCATTGGAAGGATCTATATCAATTTCAAGTGGTTTTGTTCCCTTACCCTCAATTAATTCTTCAAAAGTAATGGTATTAGGTTTTTCATCCTTTGAAGCTATTACAATGACATTTGGTATTTCTACTTCTTTTCTTGTTCTTTTGATAGTTCTAAAATTATTTCTATGGACAAAAACGACTTTTATGTTACCAGCTTCTCGAATAATGTGAGTTACATCTGATTCTTTTAGAAGGGGATTAATTGGCACAACCATAGCTCCAGTTTCTAAGATGCCCAAGCAACAAAATATAAACTCAGGACAATTTACAGTCATGATACCAACAGCATCCCCTTTTTTTACTCCTAAATCATACAAACCGTTCGCAATTTTGTCCGCAAAGAATAAAACCTCTCGAAAAGTGTATTTTTTTTCGGTAGGTTTATGATAAATTGCCACATTATTAGGGATTTTTACTGAAGTTAATCTTAAGAATTCTTGGACTGGAATTGGGTCAAATGTTATTGATTTTGGTATTGTAGGTGGACGATATTTTAACCATGGTCTATTTGGATTAACATAAGGCGATTCATTCTCATAATCAAATTTTGGTTTCCATCCTGTATAATCTTTTATTTAAAACACCTTTAAAAGTTTTAAATAATAAAACGATAAATTTCATTAATAAATGTTTCGATGTCGCACTTATCTGAAATAACTTTTATAGGAAAGTATTTTGAATCTTCACAATTTATAATTTATATAATTATTTTTGAAAAAGAAAAATTCTAAAAATATCCTAATAACTAACATTTTTTTTTGATAATAATAGTATTATGCTTTTATAAAAGCATAGAATTGATTAAATAGACAAAGAAGAATCTCAAATGAAACCAAAGATAAAAAATTTTAACGCGGTACCTCAAGTAGAATTCTCCCCTGAAAAAGATCGGTTTATAAAAGCACGTCAAAAGGGAACAAGAGGTTGGATTTTAGCTCACATATTTTATAAATCTAATAAATATTACGTTTTCTTAATCTTTTTTATAACATTAGTTACAGTAAATTTATCTGCAGCTACAATGATTCTAGTAGGTTTAGCAATTTCAGAAATGATAGGTGGAAATAATTCTAATTTTATGTTTTATGTTGTTTTGATTTTAATCTTCGGGATTAGTGCCCCTGTTTTAAGATTATTTAATTCTTTACTAAGAGAGGTTTTAGCACAGAGATTAGAGAGAGATACTCGTAAGGAATTCTATGCTAATCTTATAGGAAAAAGTCAATCATTTCATGATAGGCAAAAAATTGGAGAATTAATGGCACGTGTAACAGATGATGTGCGCATGTTAAATTTTTTAATCAGCCCCGCTCTATCATTGATTTTTGAGTCCTTTACGGCTATGATAATTCCTTTAATATACATTGCTATATTTCTACCTGCCCAATTACTCATCGCTCCTATATTTTTTGTAATAGCTTTCTTAATTGCATTAAGAAAATATTATCATAAAATAGGACCAATCACTGGAATAATGAGGGCTGAGTTTGGGCAAATGAATGCTGTGTTAAATGAAACTCTAACGGGCATTGAAGTAGTAAAAGGCAGTACCCAAGAGCTTGCGGAGATGAAAAAATATTATAGTAAAGCTAAGAGATACAGTGATGCATACATCATGCAGGGTCATATTCAAGCGAAATACTTACCTCTCTTGTTTTTCGCATTAACTGTAACAATTGGTTTGACTCATGCTATTTATTTGAACACCCAAGGCATTATTAGCATTGGACAAATCATTGCATATCTCGGTTTACTAGCGCTATTACGTTTCCCTACATTTATTTCTATATTTGTATTTGCAATTGTTAAATTAGCAAGTTCCAGCTCTGAAAGACTACTTGATTCTATGAATCAAGAAACAGAAATTGATGAAAACATTGATGGGACTGAAAAAGTTTTGGAGGGAAATATAAAGTTTGAAAATGTATCTTTTGCATATTCTAAAAAAAATCAACAAGTTTTAAAGAATGTTTCATTTGAAGTGAAATCTGGTCAAACTGTTGCCATTGTAGGTACAACAGGGTCGGGAAAAACCACTTTAACTAAATTAATTTCTCGCCTTTATGACGTTGATGAAGGTCGGATTCTGATTGATAATATAGATGTGCGTAATTATGCCCTAGACTCTTTAAGAAGCCAAATTTCATATATTGAACAAGACGTATTTCTGTTTTCTGATAAAATAATCAATAATATCTCCTTTGGAAGGACCTCCTCAATGGACGATATAATAAGAGTAGCTAAACAAGCGCAAGCACACGATTTCATCGCTGAGTTCCCTAATGGTTATGAGTCTGAAGTAGGTGAGAGGGGAGTTCAGCTTAGTGGGGGCGAAAGACAACGTATCGCAATAGCTCGGGCATTTCTCACCAATCCTCAAATTTTAATTCTCG
>SDBV01012957.1_pt1 | contig 10650 bp, 13 predicted proteins | sample 2277081 | NCBI WGS metagenome assembly SDBV01 (sample SAMN10402039, study PRJNA504765) | marine sediment metagenome | isolation source: marine sediment core GS10_PC15, 223 cmbsf | place: Arctic Ocean: Southern Knipovich Ridge | collected 2010
ACAAGCAAAGCCGCTCCCGATCTTGAATTGTTATTCCCTGCCCTTACCATCAGTCGTCATCTCCTGAAAGCAACTGCCCCGAACCGTCGATAAGATTCTCCGCCGAACATCTGCGAGTAGCCGATATCTGGTAACTTTGGAGAACTTCATTTTCCATTAACTGAAAGGAAATATCCACGAGTTTGGAATTAACCATAGTCAACTGCATCGAGTAACACTCGGAAAACAGTGTGGTAAATCTTTCCGCTGCGACACTTATAAGCCCGCTCCTGGCCGTACCGTCTTCTATTTCAGCAATAGTTAAGGTCGCGGTTTCGTTGGGGAATTCAAGAAGTTTCAAAGAATTGTCCGATGCATCCGCCTCTATATAGACCAACTCATCGGCGTTTATCGCATTGTCTTCATTGTCATCACTGCGCCAAAGCGCTATATCGTTTGATGATGTGATCAGTGCATGTCGACTGTTCCTTATGAGGTCACCGAGTTTAATGGTAGTGAAACGCAAAGCAGCCTGATTTGCCGAAAGCTCGTCAGTCTCAGACACCCCTGAAGTAAGGGCAAATGCAAGCGTACTCACAGCCGACAGAATAATAGCTGTTACCATAAGCGCCATCAGCAGCTCGACCAGAGTAAATCCCGCCCTGCTGATATTCGTTTTATTTGGCTTTGCTCTCATCGTCATCGTCCCACCAAAGTAGTCAAAGTCACTGTTTCCTCGCCCTTGTAATATACAGTCACCGTCACCCACACGAGACTGACATCACCTAATGTAGCAGGGTCGGGGATCACAACTCGTCTAAAATCGGAGTATATGGGGTCATCGAGAAAATTGCCGTTTGCATCGGTCATAGATCCTTCGGATTCGTAGAGATAGTCAAAGACTTTATCATAGCCCGTGGAAATAACCTTTTCAAGCCTATCAGAGGCAAGCTTCGTCGCAAGTGTCCTGCGCGCTCCCTCCATCTGCGCCGATGCTCCTGCTGCAAAAGGCAGAAGTACCCCCGATGCGGCGATCGACAGCACAACCATTGCGATCATCGCCTCAGTAAGCGTAAAGCCTTTTCGATTTTGACATCTCGTTCTCATACATCCTCACATTCGTCAAAACTACAGATACACATTAATAGTTTATATGAGCGTTCAAATCGTTGGCACGGAACAAACCGGTTTCGCAATTAAAGTACCACCCGGTTTGAGCTGTTGCCATTTGCATATCTATATTCGTCACTTCGACAGTATTAAGATTGCTATAGGGATTCTTGGGAACACTGTCCAGATAGGGCCCGAAAGCTTTCTCAGCAGCTTCGGCCATCTCAGATGTATAAACATCCCCTTCGTCATTCGTCTGTCCTGTCATTGCCTGCACCCAGTCGGCGTTGCCGTTGCCGGGATAGCAGTCGTCATGATCGGTGCTGTAAAGAGCGATACCCGAACGAACCTCTTGAAGGGCATCGCAGAGATATGTACACTGTGCTTCCGATGCGGCCTGTGACAGCTTAGGCACTGCGATCGAAGCGATGATAGCAAGCACTACCATTACTATGAATATTTCCATAAGTGAAAATCCGTGTTTCTCAGTTTCCATCGCTATATTCCCTTCCAAATTAAAGGAGTGTATTTTCGGGGCTGTCACACGCACGGAACTCGCCCGTCGCGATGTTCAGCCACCATCCTGTTTCTTCGGTACCGGCAGGCACTGCTTGTTTATCGTTAACAAAGGTAATACTGTTTTTTGCGTTAAAGGGGTTCTTGGGTATCTTCAGCAGATAGGGTCCGAGTCCCTCGGCATCTCGGTTAGTAAGAGCTTCCGTGAAATCCTTACGCCGAATGCTGTCGCCGGGATACAACTGCCCGGGAAACAGATCGTTGTGCTGGATCTTATACAGTTCTATCTGGCTGCGAATAGTTTGCAAAGCACTGATAAGTTCGGTGGTCCTGGCATTCGTTGAAGCAAGAGAGTATTGAGGTATAATGATAGCGGCGATAACTCCCAGACATACTGCTATAACAGCAACTTCGATCTTTGTAATTTTTTTAGTTTCATTTTCCATAGTTCTTTTCCAGAGTGAAAAACAGAGCCGGCCAGTCTAAACCAGCCAGCCCCGTTCTGCGTTTTACTTCGGTTTATGTTGCTCGCCGAAGATTTAATGTACATGTCTGACTGGTCTTAGTACTCAATGTGAGGAGTAAGGTCAGGAGAGACCTCATCGTCATCCGCATAGAAATCGCCATTCGAAGTGTCATAGGTCCATGAAGTAGTATCGGCACCAGCAGGAAGTCTTGTACCAGTAGCTACAATCGTAACGGTACCATCTCTATTGGCATCCATAAGCTGGTTAAAGGGATTCAAAGGAATTGACCTCATGTAAGGACCATAAGCAATGCCTGCAGCCCATACAGCACCATTAACATCTGTCTGTCCTGTCATGCACTGAACGAATGAGGCTGTACCAGTACCGGGCTCGTCGTCAAGATGCTGCATAGCGTACAACTCGATCTGTGCACGCATAGACTGCAAAGAACTGGTAAGGTTAGCTTCACGGGCCTCAGTACTTGCCTGACTGAACTGAGGTATTACGATGGCTGCCAGAATACCCAGGATAACCACCACGATCAGAATTTCGACTAATGTAAAACCTTTTCTCGCTTTCATAATTCTACTCCCATACTAAATTAAGTTTTCTTCCTTCGGGGTAATGTTTTGAACCGTTCAAAACAAGTTGACATCCTTGAAAATTTCGCGTAATGATACTCAAGCTTAACTCGTCCAATTTAATGCACTAAAGTAGATGCCGCTGTCAAAGCCGTGGAGAACGGTTAGTTCTTCGCCTCGAAGATGCATAAGCAACTCGAAGTATCGATAGGTACGGCTCGGCAACCGGCACAAACTTGTACAAAAAACTGTCTTGAGTTTTCAATGAGCACCACATTTGCTACAGAAAGCATAAGAAACAAAAATGGGGATTCAAAACGAGATGGGAAGATTTTTGAAAAAATTCGATATGCCGATAATACACCGCTAACTAAACACTAAAAACTCAACACTCAAAACTGATTTTGCGCTGATTCTCGGAAACGTGCGATAAACGTATCGTAATGTGATCTACGTTCTTCAGAGCAGGCAATATTTTATCGGCCCATTCGATCAGCACCACCGACGTTGGATAGCACAGGTCATCAAAGCCTAACCCCTCAAACTCGGCAACCGAATCGATCCGGTACGCATCTATATGATATACCACAAGCGACCCTGTCTCCGACGAGTATTCGTTCACCAATACAAATGTCGGGCTATTGACGCTGCTCTCATCTGAGGCACCGGTTCCCTTAGCTATCCCTTTAATAAGATGCGTCTTACCCGTCCCGAGGTTGCCGATTAGCGCAATAACCTCACCGCCCTTTAGCCCGGCTCCGATTCTTTCGCCTAATTCAATGGTCTCTGCCGCCGAATCCGTTACCACTTCCCAGTTGTTGTTATCCGCTAATTCGTTCATAAGTGGTCAAACCCCCCCGGCTCCAATACCCTCTCCTGCCCGTCATATCCAATTATCCGCATCCGCCCTGCTTCCCCCCCTGCCACCACCTGCCCGATCTTCGTGATCACCGTCTCATGATCCCATTTCTCGCAAACCCGCTCATAGCCATCGGCGCTAAGCGTAAACAGCAATTCGAAATCCTCACCGTCATTCAATGCCGCATTCAACGGATCCGCCACCTTCTTCCCCTCGTCCGATACAGGTATCGCCGCCGCCTCTATTAAAGCCCCAACGCCCGACTTGGTGCATATCCTGTTAAGGTCCGTACTTAGCCCGTCGGTTATATCGATCATAGCGGTTATAACGGTTATCTCCGTCAGTCTAAGGGCCTCGTTCACTCGCGGCACAAACGTCAAATGTTTCCCGGCTAATGACCCGCCTAACGAACCGGTCACACAGATAATGTCCCCGTCCTTTGCCCCGCTTCGTCTTACCGGCACATGATGCCCCGACGGCTTACTCAGCATAGTAGCGCATATAGCTAATCGCCCCTGCCTGCCCTGAGCACTGTCGAAGGGCCATTTCGTAATATCACCACCGATAAGCTTGCAGTTAAACGCCCCCCCTGCCCGGATAATACTGGCGTGTAATTCCTTTAGCTTCTCCCGGTCAAAATCCGGTGGCAGCCCCACAGCGACAACCGCACACATCGGCACCGTCGCCATAGCCGCACAATCGCTAAGACTCGCCGACATAGCCTTATATGCCGCTTGTTCAATGGTCGTGGTATTCAGGTCGAAATGACTGCCGTCCAGCAGCATATCCGTAGTAACAAGAACCGACGCATCTTCCGTTAGCCTCACCTGCGCCATATCATCGCCTATCCCGATAGGAAAATTATTTAGCCCTCCCGCTGCTTCCGCTTGCTCTGCGAACCAATCGGTAATATTATCTTCATTACTCATATGAGGAATATATCAATTTGGTATTAAACATCTGTTGCTGGTGTTTATTTTAGTCTATGTTTCCAGTATTCGATCTGTCGTTTGGCCTGTTCGCCGCTTGCCGCCCCTTCGGTTGCGTATTGTGCTGCTACGTTTTGGGCTCCGAGGCAATCGTAAATGTCCGTATCGATCACATCACAAGCTGCCTGGAATTCTTCTATCGTCAGGTCGCTTAGTGTTTTGTCCTGTTTTTCGCATTCGGCAACGAGAGCCCCTACTATGCCGTGGCCCTGCCGGAACGGAACGCCTTTTTTAACAAGGTATTCGGCAAGAGCGGTCGCGTCGAGGAAGCCCCGGTCGAGTCCGGCGGCGATCGCCTTAGTGTTAAATGTTGTGTTCGAAGCTATAGCGGCAGCCATATCGAGGCAGGCGCTGGTTGTGTCGGCTGCGGCGAATGTATGGATCTTATCTTCCTGCAGGTCGCGGTTATACGTCGACGGCTGAGCCTTGAGGATAGTGAGCATTGCCATCAGGGCTCCGTAAACGGATCCGGTCTTGCCGCGGATAAGTTCGAGCATGTCAGGATTTCTTTTTTGCGGCATCATCGACGACGATGTGCAATATTTATCATCGGTTCTGATAAAGCCGAATTCCGTCGTTGAGTATATGATCCAGTCCTCTGCCAGGCGGGAGAGGTGGGTTGCGATGAGTGAGCATATAAAAATAAACTCCGCGCAAAAGTCTCGGTCGCTGACGGCGTCGATGCTGTTGTATATTATATCGGCGAAACCTAAAAGTTTTGCCGTAGCCGCTCGGTCAAGCGGCAGGGTTGAACCTGCGACGGCGCCGGAGCCGAGGGGCGAAAAATTTAATCGCTTTCTGCAGTGCTTTAGGCGATTAAAATCTCTGGCCAACTGCTCGACAAAACTGAGCAGGTAGGACGCGATGGATATCGGCTGGGCACGCTGAAGGTGGGTGTACGCCGGCATGAGCGAATCCGTATTTTTACCCGCGAGTTTAACGAGGGCTTTTTGCAGTTTATTGATGCGGACCTGGATGTTCTCGATCTCGTCACGCATCCAGAGACGCATGTCAGTTGCGACCTGATCGTTGCGGGAGCGGCCGGTATGAAGCTTTTTGCCGGCGTGGCCGATCTTTTTGATGAGAGCTGCTTCGATGGCCATGTGGATGTCTTCGCAAATGGGGTCGAAGCGGAACTTGCCCGCGGTGATCTGGTCGGATATTTCGTAGAGCCCGGCTTTGATCTCAGTAAGCTCAGCTTTGGTAATAAGAGACTGGTCGGCGAGCATCTGCGCGTGGCCGATGGAACCTGCGATATCGTACTTGTAGAGGCGTTTGTCATAAGATAACGACTGCACGAAATCAATTGCAAGCTGGTCGGGGGTGCCTGCGAGGCGTTTTTCCCAGTTTTTTTCTGATCTGGCCATTTTATTTGCTCCGTCAAAAAATTCGATAACCGTGTGGGCGATGCCCATTCAGTACGAATGATACGCCCTTGCAGCGGGAGTGTCAAGCGAATGTGTCGGCTATCCGTAGTTCTGACGAAGTTTTGCATTGTTATGGCCTTATTATAATTGATGCCCAATGGGCATATATCCTCCGTGTTGGTAGATTGCGGGTTTCTGCAACAAAGGGTTTCGCCACGAAACATGTACCGCAGATTGGGTTTGTTTGGCTTTGCTTTGGGTCCGTATTGGGTTCGAATTGGGTTCGTATTGGGTTCGTATCGGGTTCGTATTGGGTTCGTTTTTGGGGTGGTGGTTTCGGTGTGATCTGTTGTAATTTCTTGTTATTTCGTGAGTTAGGGTGTAGTCCTCCTTTCTAAAATTGGGTTCGTTTCGCGAAAAAAGGTTTTTTTGGAAGACGGGGGATTCCACAGATTTTTTAGTATTTGTAAATAGAACCACACCGACAGGTCGGCGGGCTAATCCTCCTTCGGCGGACCTTCGGCACGAAAAAAGCTCCGCGCTAAAAAGGGGTTTGGGGGTAGTGAAAAAATTGGGTTCGTTTGGGTTCGTTCCGTTTTTGGTTTTTGTTTGGAAAGCGTTGTAAACTACTGTAATACAAGAGATTACAATGATATTTGAGTGATTGAAATTGGGTTCGTTCCTCAAAAAAAGGTTTTGGGAAAGCGCGGGTTTTCCCATTTTTAACCGCGGATTACGCAGGATTTCACAGATTTTATCCCGCAAAGGCGCGAAGGCGCAAAGGAAAGACGGATTTAATCCTCCTCCGCCAAGGCTCCGGCGGATCTTCGATTTTGTTTTATTAAGTATCATTATTTTAGCCTGATTGTTATGTGAACATTATACTTCTTTCCATGTTATTTGTCAAGTGAATTTTTATTTTTTTTACCACGAAGGACAGAAGTATTTAGGGGTTAGGGGCTAGGGTTTAGGGTTTAGGGGTGGAATATTTCTGGTTTTAATGAGGAATATGTTGATCCTCCTTGGTTCGGCTATGCTCACCACAGGTCGGCGGACCTTCGGCATGTTTTTTTTGTTGATCCTCCTTCGGCGGACCTTCGACATGTTTTTTTTGTTGATCCTCCTTCGGCGGACCTGCGGCATGTTTTTTTGTTGATCCTCCTTCGGCGGACCTTCGGCATGTTTTTTTGTTGACGTGGGGGTTTTGGGGGTTATAATGGCTGTTTTATGGGGGAATTACTTTAAATTGAAAGGTAGAGTTATGAGAAGTGCAGTTTGTGTTTTATTAGCTTTTTCAGTTTTACTTTCAGGTTGTGCGGGTAAAGAGGCAAATCTAGTTCAAATTCGTCAGTTGGGAGATGAGCAAAAAACTTGTGACCAGTTGCGTTCGGATATGTATTTTATTGACAATGAGATTACCCGTTTGCTGCCTAAATCGGATAAGACCGGGAAAAATATTGCCCTGGGTGCGACAGGAATACTCTTTATCGTCCCACTGTTCTTTATGGATTTAAAGCAGGGTGAGAAAAAAGAGATCGAGGCATACAGGCAAAGATATAATCATCTGCTCATGATAACCCAGCAGAAGGATTGTAAGTTACCCAATACCATTGTTAAAGAAACGACAACGGAAGCACCCAATGCAGCCACGCAGTTGAAAACTTGCTTGAATTGTGGCGAGAAAATAGGGGCACTTGAAGAATCCCATGTTTTTGAAGATAATGTTGTTTGTGCAACTTGTTATCGCAAACTGGAAGAACAAAAGGAACAAGCCAAACAGACGAAGTCTTCCGATACGGATAACAAAGGTTAAGGTATTAGAAGTTTTTGTTAAAAGCTTAATAGATGATCTGCAGGGCTGTGGGAGCGATCTTGCAGCCCTTTTTTTGTTTTTGATCCGTCTTTGCCGGACCTTCGGCACGGTTTTATTTGTTAGCGGGGAAAAGTCTTGACCTGCCATCTGTAAATGGTAGAATGGCTCTGAAAGCACGGAAACAGCTATTGTAACTCCATTGGAAAGGAGAGTTATGGCAATAAAGGGTTTTAGTGTAGGAGTCAAAGCAGCAATTATTACAAGCCTTGCAATTGTAATTGTAGCTGGAATGAATATCTTAAATAACCGTTCGCAGCTTAAACAGGAAAATACAAACTATAAAGCCACGATAGGTACAAAAAACACGAAAATTAGTGAATTGCAACAAAAACTGTCGAGCAAAACTGCGGAAATACTGCGATTAGAAACACAGCTGATCCCTTTCAAAACGATCGCTCTTGAAAAATACACCGGTTCAGAACAGGAAGCTTTAAGAAAACTTGCCAATGAATTGGAAAAAGTAAAGAATTACATAAATCCTTTTAAAAAACCCATAGCATCTGCATCAGCCAATGTTGAAGTAACGATTAAATCTGAAGAACAAGTAAATGTGAATCATGCATTCAGAGGGGGATTCCTTGCTTTTGTTAAAAATCGCAAAAGTTTATTATTAACTTCTGACACAAAATCAACTGAACGTCAAAACGGAAAAGGCGAAGTTGTTTATAAAGGAAATTTCCAGATAAAGCCTGAAAAATCAGCCATAGGAAAACCGGTTGAAATACTACAGGAATCTAATTTGATTCAGATTAAGTTTGATGTGATTCCTGAAAATAGTAGTGTATTAAAAGGCAATGCATCTGTTGTTATAAATGGTGAATTGAGATTAGACTTTGAAATATTACCACAACAGATGAAAGGTGAGTACATCTTTATTCATGACATAAAAAATAAGTTCCAGTAACTCAATCCATCGAGTAGGAGTGTAAATTATGGTAGGTCTAATTTCAGAATTGCAGAGGGAGGCGTTAGATGTAAATATTAAGGCTTCTGATTTGCTCCGGAAGGCATATGTTGTTGCTACAAAGCTTAACATTCCAGACTTCAAGGAATGGATTCAAAAAGAGTTGAATGGTTATGATGATGAGAATATTCCTGATTATAGGATAGTTAGCGGAGAGATAAAATATTACAATCCTTACCATGGTTTACAGCCTATAGTTGTTAAGAATGTAGAGTGGGCTGAAGCACTTCAAAATCGTCCCACACGTCAATCAATACGTGAACTTGAAGACTTGATGGACAATCCGGATACCAATGGTTCCCTGTGTATGCTTTTTTCGCAGGAAACTGAAAACTTGCTGTATAAACATATACCAAGGCTGGATACTAGGCCCTATTTATTTTGTTCTCGCACTACGATTTCAAAGATAATTGATGTTGTTAAAAATACTATTCTTGAGTGGTCATTGAAACTTGAAGAAGAAGGAATAACGGGAGATGGGATGAGTTTTTCCGAAGAAGAAAAGAAAAAAGCAGCAGGCAACCAGACTATTAATATAGCAAACTTTCAAGGGGTCCTGGGAAATTTCACTGATTCAACTGTGAATCAGGATAATACGATTAATATTCAAAAAGGTAACTTTGAAGATTTAGCAAAATTTCTTGAGAGCAGTGGGATAGAACGGACAGATATTGGAGAATTGCAGGAAGCGGTTGAAAAAGAAACAAAAATTGAACCATCAAAAGGATTCGGCAAGAAAGCAAGTGCATGGATAGGGAAAATGATTTCTAAGGCCGCTTCTGGTACATGGAAAATAGGAGTGAGTGTTGCAAGTAAGTTATTGACCGATGCTTTAATGAAATATTACGGCTATTAGGGTGGCAATGTAGAAGATAATCAAAGCTACGAACTGGAGATTTATAAGATGGAAGAACAAGGTATGGAAGAAGCTGGCGTGGATCTTTCGCCGGAGGTACTGAAACGGGCGCTTAAGGCATTTAAGAAGCGGCTTAAGCTTACGGCGCTGGATGAAGACTCTCGTCTTGGCCGGGGGCCGTTTTCAGGAGGATCCACCGGTGTTTGCGCGATCCAACCGCCGAATCAGTATCCGGCTGAAGTGTGGCAGGAATTGCACCGACAGGGCAAGGTCCGAAACATCGGGCACGGTTTGTACGAATTAGGGAAACCAAAAAACGATAAACGGAGATAAATTTTGACCCGGCTTCGCCAAAGGCTATGCCGCGGCAGGCCAGGCGGGGCTAAACGATATTGAATCGCGTTGCGATGTTTATTTTAATGTGGATACCCGCCAGAAGCATGCCACTTCGACTTCGCTCAGGGCCGGCGGGAATGACCCGTCTTCGTTGGCACTACGACGCGGCAGGCAAAAGGGGCGATGGGATAGCGGAAAGGGTAATTATAGCGAAGGGAAATACAGATGCATTTTTTGGTTAGGGTATTAGGTGGTTTATTTTTTTTGTGGCTTATCTGCAATTACGTCTATTCTCTGGGCCGAAAAAGCGGGATAGAGCAAGGGGATCGTAAGCGGAAAAAAGTGGATTCTTCTGTAGTGGAAGAGGAAGATTGAATTTTGAGTCAGGGTTAGGGTGAGTGTACACTGCCGTTTTGATCATTTGTTGGAAAAAAACTCGATGGTTGGGTTTTTATAGTTGACGCTGGATAAAGGGGGTGTAAGATATGGTTTAGCGGTCAATGAGCTGTAATAAGGCTTGTTTGGGTAATATAGTTGTTTGTCGGATCAGATATGAAGATCAAGAACAAGATCTTTCTGCTTAATTTGCTTATCCTGGCAGTTCTAATGTCAATCGGGACCTGTTTAACTTTCCGTCTTTCTTCCCGAAACATAAAAGAACAACTTTACGATCATTTAACAACAGCCGCAAAAACCAAGGCGATCTGGCTTAATACCTACATCCAGGAAAAAAAAGGTGATCTGGCCATTTTA
>SDBV01012958.1_pt1 | contig 10649 bp, 10 predicted proteins | sample 2277081 | NCBI WGS metagenome assembly SDBV01 (sample SAMN10402039, study PRJNA504765) | marine sediment metagenome | isolation source: marine sediment core GS10_PC15, 223 cmbsf | place: Arctic Ocean: Southern Knipovich Ridge | collected 2010
TCGCTAAGTATCTTGAGAATCGGGCCGAGCCGGGGGGGCGCCCGGTGGCTGTCGGGGAGTTGGAGGGGATTTCGCAGGTGGTGGCGATCCCGATTCTGGCGGAGAGTGCTGAGCTGGAGGCTATGCTGGCGAGTCTGGCCGAGAACCCGCAGGAGGATCTGCAACGCACGTTAATCGTGTGCGTGGTCAATAACCGTAAGCCCGGGCTGGTGGATGAGGACGCGCTGGCGGACAATCGGGAATGCTTGGAGTTTCTGAACGGCTTGGCGCTGGGCTCCGATGCCCGTTCGCTTTCGGGCCTTCGGTTGGCCTGTATGGATGCTTCGTCGCCGGGGTTTGAGCTTGGGGACAAGGAAGGCGTGGGGACGGCGCGGAAGTTGGGACTGGATTGGGGGCTGGCTGTGCTTCGGCGGGCGGGGAATGCGCGGGGGGTCATGGTCTGTCTCGACGCAGACACTTGGGTGGAGCCGAATTATCTGGCGGCTGTTGGCGAGCATTTTGCCGGGGGCCCGGGCTGGGGGGCGGTGATCAATTATGCGCACCGCTTCGATGGCCCGGAAAAGCAGCAAGCGGCGATCGTCGCCTATGAGCTTTTTCTGCGGTATCACGTTCTCGGCCTGCGCTACGCGGCGTCGCCGTATGCGTTTCACTCGATTGGCTCGACGATGGCTTGCACGATGGAGGCGTATGCCGCGTCCGGGGGGATGAAGCGGCGGCGGGCGGGCGAGGATTTTTATTTCTTGCAGGATGTGGCGAAGACCGGGTATGTGGACAGGATTGCGGGGACGACGGTCTATCCGTCTTCGCGGGGATCTTGGCGCACGCCGTTTGGGACGGGCAAGCGAGTGGAACGGTTCTTGGAGGGCGGCCACGAGGAGTATCGCGTGTATCACCCGGACTCGTATGTGATAATTCGGGCGTGGCTGGGAACGGTGCGTTCTCATCCGGAGGTGGACGCGGAATATCTTCTTGCTGAGGCGAGGGGGATAGCGGCGGAACTGGGGAGCTTTTTGAGTGGACAGCGATTTGAGACCGTTTGGCCGAAGTTGCAGGCCAATGCGCGGGACTCTGAAATGCTGCTTCGTCAGCTTGACCGGTGGTTTGACGGGTTCCGGACGATGAAGCTCATTCATCATCTGCGTGATAACGGGCTGGCCGAGCAGAACACTTTCGATGCGCTTGCCGCATTGACCCAGATGGCTTGCGGGAACGCTACTCCGATGGCGGACGAGACCGATTTGAAGGCGCAGAAGGGCGTGTTGGCGTTGCTTCGGGAATTGGATTGATGGGCGCGGTGGCCATAGAATGTGCGTCATGTTGAGTTTGATTCTTAGTGTGCTGGCCGGGGCTGGGCCTACGGGCCAGATCGCTTATGTTTCGGGAGCGACCGAGTCGGATTGCCGGGTGGTCGTGATGGATGTGGCGTCGCGTACGCTTAGCGAAGTGGGACCGGGCAAGCGGGACGGTCGACCGAGGTGGTCGCCGGACGGCGATTGGCTGGCTTTTGATACGGAGACGGCGAAGGGGAGGGCCGTCTATGTCGTCGGCGCGGATGGGTCGGAAGGCCGGGAGCTGCGGCATTCGCGGCCGATGAACCGCGATCCGGTCTGGTCGCCGGACGGTCTTAAGATCGCTTACACGGCGGGTGTGGCATCTGACCGGCAGGTCGTTGTCTATGATATCGCGTCTGACCGGGAGACGGTCTGGGGGGGCGGCCGGAAGCGGCTGGTGACGCCGGCATGGCTTGCGCGCGGCCTGGTTGTGTCCCTGCTTGCGGGTGAAGACAGGAATACGCCTGTTGTGAAACCCATTTTCGCGGAGGCCCTGGATGAGTCGGTGGGGCTGGTGGCGATTGGGCTGACGGAGGCGGACGGCGCTCTGACTTCGGATCTCTTTTTGGTGACGGCGACGGAGACCGTTGCGATGCCGGATCGGGTATTGGCTTCGCGGGGGGTGTATGCGGAATGGCGGCCGGCGCCGGCGCGGCGGCGTCATGCAATTGCGTATGAGTCGGACGATGGTGGGGACCGGGAGATTTTCTTGTATTCGCGGAAGGGCACTTGGGACTTGACGAACCATCGGGCGGCGGATTGGAACCCGGTTTGGGGGCCGAAGAATGACTGGTTGGCATTTGAGTCGTTTCGCTCGGGCCGGCGGGGGGTGTATCGGGTGCATCTGGAGACGGCGCGGGTGTATCCGGTGGCCGTGACGGAGCGCGCGTCGAATTGGTGGCCGACTTGGTCGCCTGACGGCGAGTGGATTGCCTTTGTGTCCGACCGGCGGGGAAATCCGAGCTTGTTTATTGCGGATTTGGACGACCAGAACTTGACGCGGCTGACGGATAACGCCTCTGTGGATGGCGCTCCTGCATGGCGGCCGAAGCCATGAGACTCGTCTTGGCGGCGGCATGTTTGTTTTTCTTGAGTGCGGCGGCGTGCGCCCGGGAGGCTGATGGGAGTCTCGGGTTGGTGTTGCTTCCGAATGACGCCCGGCCCGCGCTGGTGAAGGGCGGCGGTTCTTTCTCAGTGCTTACGCGGGCGGAGGCCAAGCTCCGATTGGTGTCGGATTTGGACACGCATTCTCTCTCGACCTCTTGGGTGCGGCTGCCGGATGGCCTCTTCGAAGGGGTGAGTGTGGTTCCAGTGGAGATCACGGCGGGCCCCTATACCTTGGAGGCGGTTTCGGACGGGGGTGAGGACCGGAATTCGAGGTCTGTGTTTGTGTATGGAGCTTTTCCGGAAAGCTATCGGATCGCGCATCTTGCGAACTTGCAAATCGGCCTTCAAACCGGCCGGGATGCGGGGGTACAGCGGAGCGTAAAGGCGATAAATGAAGCGGATGTTTCGATCGTTTTCGTTACGGGCGACCTTACGAGCACGGGTTCAGGGGCGCAGTTTGCGCAGGCGCTGGATCTGCTGAGCAACTGCCGCGCGCCGACGTTTGTGTGTTTGGGGAATGTGGAGGCGGCGTCGGGCCTTTCGCGGGATTATATGGGGCCGACGCCGTTCGTGGTCCGCTTTGGTCTGGACGGTTACCTTGGGCATTACGTTTCTGGGCCGGGGGAAGTCGATATGCGCGGGCGGGCGGGGAAACTGCATCGGGCGCGGCGCTCGATCCGTGACGCGCGCTGGTCGGTGGGCTTCACGAACCGTTATGGACTGGATAGCGGCTTTAGAGACCAGCTCGTGCTTTTTCGAGACGATCCTTTGGACTATGTGATTTGCGCTGGGCGTTCCGGCGGGGGTGAGGGGCTGTTTTCTGTTCCGTGGGGGCAAAGGACTGGTGGACGGACGGTCGGCTTCGCCATGCCGGCGTCTGCGCGTGGGGCGGTGCAGATCTTTGACGTGGGCCCGGGCCCAGGGGGGCTGCAGCTTGTACAGGGCCCAGGTTCTGAGTAACCCGTCGCTGACGCCCGGTTTCCCTGGGATTGGGAGTTCTAGAGTGCTCCTCCGGAGATGCTCTCGATCATTGAAATCAGGGGTAGGAACATGGCGAGTACCATGCAGCCGACGACGGCGCCCATGCCGACGACGAAGATGGGTGTGATCGCCTCTTTGATTCCGTTTACGGCGATTTCGACCTCTTCCTCGTAGATATCGGCTATTTGGTCGGCGACCTTCTCCAGGGAGCCGGATTCTTCGCCGGTTACCAACATGTCCACCACGATGCCCGGCATGTGCCCGTCCCTTTCGGCTTGGCGCAGGGGGGCTTCAAGGCCTTCGCCGCTCTCGACGGAGTCGCGCAGGTCCTGAATGACGCCGATGTAGGTGTGGTTGCTGACGGCGCTCTTGCAGAGGTCGAGCGTGGGCATCATCGAGATGCCGCTACGGAGGAGCATTGAGAGGGTACGGGTGAAATCTGCGATGACGCCGCGCTGGATGATGTGACCCCAGATAGGGATTTTGAGTTTGAGCTTGTCGGATTGAAGTCTCCGCAGAGGGTCCTTCACCCAGTAGAGCTTGTAGATGGCGATCAGCCCGATGAGGATGGCAACAGGGAGCCACCAGTAGCTGGAGACCCAATCGGCCATGTCCATAACCAATAATGAGAAGCCGCCGATCTCGGCGTCCGCCATGGTATCGAAGACATCCTTGAAGGCCGGGAGGACGTAGGCGGAAAGGATGATCACAAGGGCTACGGAGGCGGAAAGCAGGAAGGCGGGATAGATCATCGCAACCTGAATATGTTTGTCTAGGCGGGCTTTCTTCTCGCGGTAGTCAGCGATGCGTCTGAGGACGGCGGTTAGGGTGCCGCTGGCTTCGCTGGCCTTGATGAGGTTCACGTCGACGGGCGGGAAGTGCTTTCCTTCTCGCGCGAAGGCCTGCCAGAGCGGGTTGCCGGACTCGACATACTCAGCGATTCCTCCAACCATGTCGCGGAGGGCTTTGCGTTCGCCACGGCGCGAGAGGGCCTTGAGAGACTTGAGTATTGGCGTGCCCGCGTCGAGCATCATGATCAGCTGGCGGAGGAAAGCCGTGATGTCCGCCTTGGGTACGCCGCCGCCTGCGCGTGAGAGGATGGTATCGGGTGCGGCGCTGACGCTGGGTATGGCCGACGCGGAGCGGGGCTTGGCCTCGGGCCGGTCCAATTCGGCTTCTATCAGGTTCTCGACCTGCCGCAATTCGGCGGCGGCCTTCGTTGCCGCCACAGGCTTGCGTGCGGGCCCCGCCGGCTTGGCGGCGGCCTTCCTCTTGGCCGGTTTCTTTTTGGCCGGTTTCTTGTTCGCTGGCTTCTTGTTTGCCGGTGCTTTGCTTGCCGGCTTCTTTTTGGCTGCGCTTTTGGTCCGCGCTTTCGTGGCCATGTCCCGTTACCCTCCGTACCGTCCGTGCACACCGGCGCATGGGTTCGCGCTACGGTGTTGCTTTGTTTGTTTCGTTCTCGGGTCCATCTGGTGATGTCTCTTCAGGCGTCGGCGGGGTGTCGGGCGACGCGCCCGTGCCGGATGCCTCGTGGGCTTCCAGCGCACCTTCGCCTGCCTGCGTGAGCCTTGGCTTGCGCTCGTTCCAATAACGGATGGCGTAGCTTCCGTCTTTCTTGAAGAGTACGACGGCCTCGACCGAGGCGCTCGCCTGGCGACCGGCAATACCTTCAAAACCCATTCTTACTTCGCCATGGAGGCGGAAACAGCGCGACGTGAAGGCCGATTCGAGTGGCAGTGCGACGTTGAGAGTGCTGGGGCCGCGTCCTGATTTGGCTACGGCGTCCTGCCATGATGCGAATGGCCTCTTGGCCATCAGTTGGCTGAGTTCGGCGGGATCGCTTATGCCGAAGATCGCGGCAAGGATGTCTGGGTCGGCGGCGTTTAGATTGAGGAAGTGGGTGGGGGCGCTGTGGTCTTCGACGGTGTAGGTGGTAAGCAGTCCCGGCTCGATGGCGTTGAATTGCCTGCGATTGAGGATGTTGCGCGTGAGGAGGTCGTCGACGCTGTATAGCCATTGCCTGGACCCGGACGCCGGGCCGGTGGGCGCCGGGATGGCCTTGTTGAGCTTGTCGATGGCCTGGGCGTCGAATCCGATGGCGGCCAGGAGTTGGGGCGGGGCGTGGTTGATGTCGATCCGCCCGGATTCGTCGATCACTGAGACCTCAATTTCCTGTTCGTACGCGACGCGCTTGCCGCTTTCGTAGCGATAGGCGTTTGCCTTGATGGTGTATTCCTTCTTGAGGGCTTCGCCGTTATCGAGCGCGGCGCCGATCTCTCCGATGGCGGCGTAGATGCCGCCAGAGGCCAGGTGTTGGGCGCGGATTTGGTCGAGGTGTTGCCGGGTGTCTTCAAGCTCGATCATCATGTAGCGGACGTAGGCGGTGCCTAGGAGGGCGAAGAGTGCAAGCATGCCGATGGCGCCGATGAGAGCGAAGCCGCCGGCCCGCGGGGCCTGCGCTCTCGTTCTTGGCTGGCAGGTATATGGTGTCAGTGTGTTGTTCATCAGTGTACGTGGATCCGTAGCACGGCCTTTCGGGAGATTTGGAAGCCGGGCCGGCCGGGATCCTCCAGGGTGAGGCTTATTCGTAGAGCCTTGGGGTGGCCGGGGCTGTGCCATTCGGCCTCCCAGAGTTGGTCTGGGTCATCGCTGAGGTATTCGGCCCGGAATGCGATTGTGCGCGCCCCCGGAATGACTTCCTGGGCCCCGGTGGTGGGGAAACCTGCATCTAGGGCGCCGATGGTCCGCACGAGTGAGTGTTCGTCGGCGCTTCGGTCTACGCGGTAGCCCACCTTTGCCGCCTGCTGGCCGGTGGGGCCCTCTACGGCCCCTTGAATGGGGAAGGCGACGCGGTCGTCCGCGTTGTGTGCGGCGGGGACGGTGCCGGTATCGATGGCTGCGCGGCTGGCGCCGCTGAGGGCGACGCCCGACAGTTCGTATGAGAGTGTGTCGGCCAGGTCGCGTCTAATGGCTTCGAAGGCCTCTTCCGCTTGCGCGTCGAGTTCGGTCAGTGCTTTGCGTTCGTTCCACGCGGTGGTGACCGTGACGAAGGCGGATATGCCAAGGGTGGAGACCACGGCCAGAATGCTCAGTACGATGAGGATTTCGAGAAGTGAGAAACCTGCCCGGCGGCCGACGCGTTGACGTTCTTGTGGGGGGTGGCCGTTCATCATGAGGCCCCGCCGCTTCGTGCGCGCGGTACGGCGGAACCGAGCGAGAACCGGCGCAGTTTGCCGTCGTCCATCCAGCTGATCTCGACGGTGAGCTGGACGTATTGTGCGCCTTCGTGCGGCAACACGGTGAAGGCCGCCCACGTGAAGTCTTTGTACAGGTTTAGATCTCTGTCGTAGGCGCGCCTGGTTGTGGGCATGGTCTGGGGGGGATGGGTGAAGTTCTCTTCAACGGCGCCGTTGTCGATGGGCTTGAGGGTGTGTGCCTTGCCGATGGGTGCGTCGTCGTAGTCGGGCCAAACGAACCGTTCTGGGTTGGCTTGGATAGTGGCGAGGTACTCCTCGGCAATGTTGACAGCGATTTCGTGCGATTGGCTGGTGGTGGCCAGGGAATTGCTGCTGGTGAAGAGGCTGAAGAAGATTGTGGCCGCAATGCCGATTACGGCGAGCGCGGTCAACATCTCAAGGAGCGTGAAACCAGGACTTTTCCGCTGCTTGGTCTCGCAGGAAATCCAGGAAATTCCAGCCACTGCTGCCCCCCCTCCCTCCTCAAAACTGCTGCCAATACCGGTAAACCGGCCCTTTGCTGCCCATTCTGCAATGCGGGCAGTCGGCTGTCTTGACTGCGTGAGTGTCAGCCTGGCGATTCTATAGCAGAGATTGCAGGTCTTTCAACAAACTCCCGCAGGTCCGGTTTGTCAAGAGATTCACCCATTGCCACGTTCCAGCCATGCATCTCTCACGCGGGTGGGGGGGTGCTGGGTGGGGGCAGGCGTTTGGCGAGCTCGTTGTCGAGCATGAAAAGCCCGGCTGAGTCGCTCGCTATGAGCTTGAGCTTTTGGACGACTTCGTCGGCAGAGGCCTCTTCTTCGACCTGTTCGCTGACGAACCACTGGAGCATGGTGTTGGTTGCATGGTCGTTTTCTTTTAGCGCGAGGGTAACGCATTCGTTGATCATCTCGGAGACGTTGCACTCGTGGCTGTAGACGTTCTGCATGGTGTCAAGCGGTGAACTCCAATCATGGGGAGGTGCCTCAATGGGCATCATTCTGGGTCTTTCGCCCCTGTCGACGATATAGCTGTGTAGTCGATGGGCGTGTATGAGTTCCTCTTGGACCTGGATCTCCATCCAGTGTGCGAAGCCCTTGAGGCTGATGGACTCGAAGTATCCCGCCATGGAGACGTAGAGATAGGCCGAGTAGATTTCCCTGTTGATTTGGTTGTTGAGCTTGTCGAGCACGGTGTCTTTTAGCATGCTGTGTCCTCTCGGCCCGAAGGCGTTTGGGGTTGGCTGTGGTTGGCAGCCCACGGTACAAGTATAACGCGGCTGCTGCGGATCTTATTCACGGGTATCTTCGCTGCGAGATCTTGGCCAAGGGCCACGCCTGCTTCAATTTGGCGTCTCGTTATCGCGGTACTTCTTGGGTTGACTATAGGGCCTTTGCCGCTTCGAGCACGGCGTCGTAGTTGGGGTGCTCGGCGATTTCCGGCACGTACTCGGCATATTTAATCACATCGTCGGCGCCGATGACAAAGACGGCCCTGCAAAGTACCCTGAGGGCGGGAACGAGTGTTCCGTAGGCTTTGCCGAATTCGGTGAGCTTGTGGTCGCTGAGGACGTGCAGCTTTTCGGTGTCGATGCCTTCGGCGCCGCAGAAACGTCCCTGGGCGGTTGGCAGGTCGCAGCTGATGGTGACGAATTCGACGTCGGGGAGATTGGCGGCTTCTTCGTTGAACCGCTTGGTCTGTAGTGCGCAGATCGGGGTGTCCAATGAAGGTACGACGCTCAGTATGCGGGTCTTGCCGTTGAACGTGCTCAGTTTTTCGTCCGAGACTAGGTCCTTTCTGAGTGTGGCGTCGGGGGCCGGATCGCCTATGGCGAGTTCGGGGCCTTCAAGGTCTAGAGGATTGCCTTTGAGTGTGGTTGTTCTGCTCATGGTCTCTCTCCTATTCTAAGTACGGGCGGCGGCCGCGGCATGCGGCGGGCCGCGAGGTGCATTGTGCGTTATGTATGGTATTCGATGAACATGGATGATTCAAGACGTCAGCTTGCAGGGCCTGGGAGGGCCGGGGCCGCCTCGGCTTCGAAGGGGAAGCGTTCGCTTAGCACGGTGTTGGAGGAACGCTATGCGGCCTTCAATCATAGGGACTGGATCCATCCCGATCCGCTTGAGGCCGTCTACCGGTACGACGGCGAGGGGGACCGCGAGGTTGTGGGGCTGATCGCGGCGTGTCTGGCCTATGGGCGTGTGGCGCAGATACTGCGGAACCTTGATGGGGTGCTCGAGGTCCTGGGGCCGTCGCCGCGTGAGTGCCTGGTGCGGGCGGATGCGGGTTGGCTGGGCAAGCGGCTGGGAGGTTTTAAGCATCGATGGACGACTTCTGATGAGTTGGTTGCTTTTCTCTTGGGGATAGGTTCGGTATTGAACCGGTATGCCAGCCTTGAAAGGTGTTTTCTGGAGGGTCATCAGCGGGATGCTGCGTCAACCGTTCCGGGCCTGATCGGGTTCGTTGGGGCGCTGCGCGGCTCCGATGCGTCGTCGAGCCTTCTTCCGGATCCGGAACGAGGAAGCGCTTGTAAGCGGCTGCATCTGTATCTGCGCTGGATGGTGCGGCGCGACGCTGTGGATCCGGGATGCTGGCGGGGGGTGTCTCCGTCACAGCTCATTGTTCCGCTCGATACGCACATGCACCGCATCGCGCGCGGGCTTGGGATGACTGTTCGAAAGCAGGCAAGTCTTGCGGCGGCGGAGGATGTGACTCGTAGCTTCCGCGCGCTGTCTCCGGAGGACCCGGTGCGGTATGACTTTTCGTTGACGCGGCTTGGGATTCGAGGTGAGCTGGATCTTGATGGGTTTCTACGGGCTTGCCGGGGGCTATGACAGGCGCTGGACGCCGTGCGGCACGCTTGTGACGACGGAGGTGTCGACTCCCGTAAAGCCGGATGCGATTTCCTGGGCATGGTCGCGGTCTTTGCAGATGCCGAAGAGTGTGGATCCGCTGCCGCTCATGAGCGCCGCGGCGCAGCCGGCGTCGAGCAATTTTTGCTTGAGGACGGCGAGTTCGGGGTGCTCGGCGAAGACGACGGCTTCCATTGCGTTGTGAGGTATGTCGGCGATGGAGCCTTCTTGCAGCATGCCGATCGCGAGCTTCAGGGAGGCCGTCATGCCGTCGATAGGCTCTTCGCCGCTCTTGGGCAGGAGGGGGTGGCTGTAGACCCTTCCGGCGCTGACCTGGATGGGTGGGTGCACGAGAACGAAGGCGGTTTCCGGCAGGGGGTCGATCGGCGTGAGGCATTCTCCGCGGCCCGTGGCGGCAATCGTCCCGCCGACGAGGCAGTAGGGGACGTCGGAGCCGAGTTCAAGGGCAATTTTGTGCAGTGCCGGGCCGGAAAGGCCGAGGTCCCATAGGTGGTTGAGTGCCGCGAGCGTTGCGGCGGCGTTGCCCGACCCGCCCGCCAGGCCCGCGGCCACGGGTATGCGTTTGTGGAGCTCGATGTGGACGCCTTGATCGCAGCCGCATCGTTCTTTGAGGAGGGCCGCGGCCTTCCAGGCGAGGTTTTCCTCTTGGCCGCCAAGGGCGGGTGAGGAGCATTCCAGGGTCACGTCTCTCGGCTTTAGGCTGAAGTGGAGCTCGTCGCTGAGGTCGACGGTTTGGAATATGGTCTCGATATTGTGGTAGCCGTCATCTCGTCTGCCAAGTACTTGGAGGTAGAGGTTGATTTTGGCGTAGGACTGAAAGGCGAGTGTGGTGGACACGGCTCCGTGTGCTTTCACTGTCTTGGTCTTGGGCTTCCTGGTCAGCGTAACACCTTCAGCCCGCCTTGCTTGGGCGCGAGGCTAATCTTGGCGATTTCGCGCCGGACCTTGCGTTTGGGTTGGCCGATGTATTCGACCGGGCCGGCGAACTGGCCAATGGCCTTGGCGAGGTCGGGCGAAATATCGCCGAGGCCGTCGACGCGTAAGCGGATCGGGCCGGCGACAAGGCCATATTCTTCGTAGAAGGCGGTTGATATTGCGGCTTGCCGCCACTTTGGGAGATCGTCGCCGAGGGTGAGGTC
>SDBV01012959.1_pt1 | contig 10649 bp, 7 predicted proteins | sample 2277081 | NCBI WGS metagenome assembly SDBV01 (sample SAMN10402039, study PRJNA504765) | marine sediment metagenome | isolation source: marine sediment core GS10_PC15, 223 cmbsf | place: Arctic Ocean: Southern Knipovich Ridge | collected 2010
GGACCAGGCATGCCTGGTCCCTACGAAGGATACTGCTGACGCCGAACCTCATACATCATTATGCCGGCCGCAACTGAAACATTAAGAGAATCTACATGGCCTTTGGTTGGTATGGAAACCAGATTGTCACACTTATTCCGGGTGAGTTCGCGCAAACCCTTACCTTCTGAACCCATTACAAGAACAACCCTTCCAGTAAGATCAGTTTTACTTATACTATTACCACTCATATCTGCACCGTAGATCCAAAATCCTGATTTTTTCAGCTTATCCATGGCACGGCTGAGATTTGTAATCACATCAATATTAACATAGTTATCTGCCCCTGCAGAGGTCTTTGAAACAGTTGCATTATCTCTTGCACTATTTCTTGATGGGATTAATACAATATCAGCATAAAATTGATCTGAACTTCGTATTACCGCTCCAAGATTATGAGGATCTGTAACACCATCAAGAATTATTACCAGAGCATTAGGAGAACTAAGGTTTTTAAGGTATGAATCAAGACGTAGTGGCGACCGGCCGGTCGCCCTTACGTCAGACCCTCGTTTAATATTCTTATTATTTTCAGAAGAATTTACAAAGACAATTCCCCTGTGATCAGCACCTTCAGCAATTTTTGAAATTTCCAGTTCTGACACTTTTACTGCCCGATATCCTTGTCTCTTTGCAAGATCGATTACAGCTAAAATCCGTCCTGAAGATCTTGAATAGTAAATAATACCATCTGATTTCTTTTTTTTTAGAAGTTCCTCTATGCTGTGAAAACCCGTGAAAACCATACCTTTCAATGTTACTACTCACCTCCAAATATCTTAACCTTGTCAATAGTTCCATCAAAATCCAGGTCCTGTTCATATTTTTCAATGAGGGACCCATCTTTTATGTAAACCCATACATCAATTTTCATATCGAAGTTAGAGTCAATCTCTCGTCTGACAATGATTCCTTTAGAATAGAAGTAAAGATCATCCATCTCTCCATCATGATTAAAATCGATAGATTCCATCACTTTAACACCATCTATGTTTATTCTTACAAGATGATCTATATCGCCATCAGTATTGGAATCAAATTCCTCAACCAATGTATCTTCTGAGTGTTGTCCAATCATGCTGATAATATCAGCTACATCTATAAGACGGTCTGCAGAAAAGATATTCCCGACTGCAATAAGCATAAAAATCAATAATAAATAGTATCCAGGCTGATTCATTCTTAAACTATCGGAGAAGGAGTCTATAAAAAAAAGCCCCTTCAATAATTATTTATCAAAAGGGCATATTTATTATCTCAATTCCTTTAAAGGAATAGGATCGGGATTTTCTTTCCCACCTTCCAGTTCAGATATCTCCTTTAAAAGGTTCTTAACTTTGATATTCAGTTTTGTGGGAATATTAACCCTGATTTTTATATACATATCACCCCGTCTACCTGCATTATGCAGATAAGGAATTCCTTCACTTCTAAGGCGTAATATTTTATCATTCTGGGTTCCTGCCGGAATCTTAAGTTTAGCTTTTTTATCATCCAGTGTAGGAACCATCAATTCAGATCCAAGAGCTGCCTGTGTCATAGATACAGGAATAACACAGTAAATATCTGCACCATCACGCTCAAAATATTCATGCGGTGCTACAGTAATGTAAACATACAAATCACCAGTCAACCCTCCATTAGGGCTGGCATTCCCCTGACCAGGAATATTTATACGTTTACCAGACTCAATTCCTGCAGGTATAGTTACCTTTATCTTCTGATTTTTCTGGGCTAAGCCCGTTCCCCTGCAGCTCCTGCACGGGTTTTCAATCACATAACCGTCTCCATTACATGTTGGACATGCAGATGCAATCGAGAAAAATCCTGAACTTCTCCTAACCTGGCCGCTCCCTCCACAGGTAGGGCACATCTTTTTACCACCACCGGTTTCAGCACCTGAACCACTACAGGATAAACACTCAATTTGTCGATTATAGCTGATCTGAATTTTCGTTCCAAAAACAGCATCCTTAAAAGGAATATTAAGATTATATCGAAGATCAGATCCCCTTGGCTGAGAGGAACGACCACTTCGTCTCCCACCTCCACCACCAAAGAATGAATCAAAAATTCCACCAAAATCACCAAAAATATCCTCAAAGTCCCTGAAGACGGAAGAGTAATCATGCCTGCCACCGCCATTAAGACCTTCAACGCCGGCAAACCCGTACTGATCATAGACTTGCTTCTTTTTAGTGTCGCTTAGAACTTCATAGGCTTCAGTACCCTCTTTGAACTTTTCTTCAGCATCCTTATTTCCCTGATTCTTATCAGGGTGATACTTTATTGCGAGCTTTCTATATGCCTTTTTAATTTCATCTGCCGGGGCTCCTTTAGAAACCCCGAGCACTTCATAATAATCTCGTTTTGCCAAACCATAGACTCACTATCTAATTATTTTTAGAATCTTCATCATCGATTACTTCATAATCGATATCCTCTACTGTACCACTGGCTGAAGGGGACTCCTCGGCGGCAGCTCCACCTGCATCCCCTGATGCTGCATCACCCTGCCTTGAGGCATCAGCACCAGTATTCTTATAAACCTCTTCTGCCAGCTTATTGGCAGCCTGTTTAAGTTCCTCAGATTTTGCTTTGATCTGCTCCAGGTCTCCTGACTCCAGAGCTTTTTTCAGGCCATCAACACCAGTTTCAATGGCTTCTTTATCAGAATCTGATATTTTTTCACCAAAATCATTAAGAGATTTCCCGGTTGAATAGATAAGGGAATCTGCTTCGTTTGTAACCTCTACCTTTTCTCTTTCCTTCCGGTCTTCTTCTGCATGAAGCTCAGAATCTTTAACCATTTTCTCAATCTCTTCTTCAGATAATCCGGATGAAGATTCAATTCTGATCTTCTGCTCCTTACCAGTTCCAAGGTCTTTTGCTGATACATGAACAATACCATTTGCATCTATATCAAATGTAACCTCAATCTGAGGGACACCTCTTGGTGCTGCCGGCAGACCTACAAGATCAAATCTTCCAAGAGGTCTATTCTGAGAAGCCATCTCTCTTTCACCCTGCAATACACTTATTGAAACCGCTGTCTGATTATCTGCAGCAGTTGAGAATATCTGACTTTTTCGTGTCGGGATAGTTGTATTTCTTTCAATGAGCTTTGTAGATACGCCCCCCAATGTTTCGATACCAAGAGATAAGGGAGTTACATCCAGAAGAAGAACATCCTTAACATCTCCACCAAGAATACCGCCCTGTATAGCTGCACCCATTGCTACGACTTCGTCAGGATTAACACCTTTGTGAGGTTCTTTCTGGAATAAATTCTTAACAATTTCCTGAACTGCAGGAATTCTTGTAGATCCGCCTACCAGAATAACCTCATCAATATCTGCAGGAGAAAGGCCAGCGTCCTTTAGTGCTTTTAGACAAGGCTGTTTGGTCTTTTCTACCAGTTCACTCACCATCTGCTCAAACTTTGCACGTGTCAGAGTATACTGCAGGTGCTTGGGACCGGATGCATCAGCTGTAATAAAGGGTAGGTTGATCTCTGTAGAATGAGTACTGGAAAGCTCAATCTTAGCCTTTTCAGAACCCTCTTTCAACCTTTGTAAAGCCATTCTATCCTGAGATAAATCTATTCCAAAATCTTTCTTAAAACTTTCTATCAACCACTCAATGATACGCTGATCAAAATTATCACCACCAAGATGGGTATCACCATTTGTTGCCTTAACTTCAAAAACACCATCTCCAAGTTCAAGGATTGAAATGTCAAAAGTACCACCACCAAGATCGTAAACAGCTATCTTTTCCTCTTTTTTATCCTTATTAAAACCGTAAGCAAGAGATGCCGCTGTGGGTTCGTTTACAATTCGCTTTACTTCAAGTCCTGCTATTTTACCGGCATCTTTAGTTGCCTGACGCTGTGCATCGTTAAAATAAGCAGGAACAGTAATTACAGCATCAGTTACAGATTCACCCAGATAATCTTCGGCAGTCTTTTTCATCTTCTGCAGTACAGCTGCAGAAATTTCCTGAGGAGAAAAATCTTTACCATGAATTTCTATTCTTGCCTCGCCGCCGGAAGAATCCTTTATCTCATATGGAACCATTCTGATCTCATCCGGAACTTCAGAAAAACGACGCCCCATGAATCTTTTAATTGAATAAACAGTGTTCTCAGGGTTGGTTACTATCTGATTTTTGGCAGGCTGGCCTACAAGACGTTCATCTTTTCCGGTGAATCCTACAATAGACGGAGTTGTTCTCTGACCTTCAGCATTCTGAATTACAACTGGCTCCCCTCCTTCCATTACAGCTACACATGAGTTGGTTGTCCCAAGGTCAATACCAATTATTCTTCCCATTATTTTATCTCCTCTAATACATTACAATTAAAATTTAACATGGACACTACCATGATTACTTCTCGTTCACTATTTCAGCTTCCGGATTCACCGCAACTGGCATTGCAACCTTTACTTTAGCAGGACGAAGCACTCTATCCTGAAGTATGTATCCACTTTGATAATCTTCTATGACTATTTGCGTATCATAGTCAGAACTCTCTTCCATTCCTATGGCTTCATGCAACTGAGGGTCAAATTCTTCACCCACAGAAACCATCCTCTTCAAGCCCCAGTTTCTATCCAGCATACTGACAAACTGTTTCTCAATAAGCTCAATACCGGAATGAAATTTATTAAAATCACTTGATTCCCGGGTTGATTTAATTGCCCTCTCAAAATCATCAATTATGGTTATCAGATCCATGAGTAAATTAGAATTCGCATATTTAATTGAATCCTCTTTTTCTCTCAGGAGGCGTTTTCTAAAATTATCTGACTCTGCCTGCTTTCTAAGCATCTGATCTTTTAATGAGCTGTTTTCATCCTCTAAGGAGGAAACCATATCCTGAAGCTTTTCCTCTTCAGATTTTTCAATTACTTCTTCTTTGCTATCTTCTTCGGAAACATAAGCTTCCGGAGAGGAAGATTCTTGCACAGATTCTTCCTCTATTATTTCATCTTGCAGGTTTTCTTCTTTTTCTTCTTTCTGCTTCTTAGACATACCACCCTCATTAAGTTTATTATATTTGCTGATCTTTCATTGATTTATCGTATGCCATAAAATACTAATCAACATGAGCACCGTCAAGCTTTTTAGTAAAAAGTTGTTTTGGCCGTAGGCCGTAGAGACGCCCAAATTGGGCGTCTCTACGTTTATTTCTTCGGAAGGAGTTCGAGAATGAGCTCTACTTCGCCTCTGGATAGTTTTGTTGTACTGGCAATTTCCTGAATAGACCAACCCTGATGGGCAAGACGGGTAACCACATCTCTTGCGCCCATAGAAGGTGCACCCTTACTTCCCGAACCAGCTTTGTTCCCCTCTTTGAGAATACTGCCCAGCAGTTTGACCTGCTCCTGTGCTTGTTTGGAAACCTCTTCCATACGAGTTTCCGTTTTTGCCAGCCATTCCCGGGCTTTCTGCATATTTTCGATTCGATCTTCAATATCTTTGAGTAGTCCATCTAATTCTTCAACCTGTTTTACTGTCTCATCAGCCTTCTTCTTATTCCTGGACAATAGCTCTATTTTTGAAGATATAACATGTATCTTCTCTGGTATATTTGTAACATCTTCACTAAGGGACCTTATTTGATCATCCAATTCACTTAACTGCTGGAAATTTTTGTCTACACTGGCAGTAGTGTTCTCAATTATCTGATCTTTCTTCTCTAAACGTTCATATTTTATAGAAACCTCTTTTTCCAGTTCTTCAAGGTTTCTAATTTTAATCTGAATGGCTTGCAGATCATCATGGGAATTAGTCACTTGTCTCAATTTGGTATCGACAGACTGGGAAATTATTATTAGCTTCTTAAAATCACCCTCCATCTCTTCGATACGTCTTTTCTCAGCTAAAAATCGACTCAGTTTTACATTTACCTCTTCACCCAGCTTTCTTATTGAACCAAACTTACGCTCTGTCTCTCTTGCTTCATTACTCTGAGCCTCCACCTTAACAAGCTCAGACTTAAGATCCTCAATCGACTCCTGCAAACTGATCTTAAGGGAATCTGCACGATCAAAGATCTTTGTCTGGTTAATAAATCCCTTTTGTCGTTTATCTATCTCCTGAAGGTTAACTGCAAGAATTTTATAATTCTCTTCTATCTTTCCATAAAGTTTTTTCTGAAGCTGATCAGTCTTATCCCTGGTTTCAGCAGAGATCAATCTAAAATCCTTTATCCTCTTATCAAATTCAACTTGCATATCCCTGTTTTTCTTCTGGATTTCCAGGATAAAAGACTCATACTCTCTGTTAAAATTTTCCATTGAGGTTTCTGTTTTATTACAAAGGTCTGTCTCCAGCTGGATAATACCAGTTGCATTCTCCTTCAATTCATTCTTTATTCTCGCCCTCTCTTCCTGGGTACTAATTATCAAATCCTCTTTCTGAGATTCAAAATCACCCTTAATTTGGGATATATTATTAAAAACATTCTTTTTCAAATCTTCATAACCAGAGGTCATTTCTGTTTGTGCTTCTTTCAGTTCCTGAAGTATTTTTGCCTGCCAGACGGTGACTTCTGACTGTGCATTCTCTGTAAATCCAAGAAGTTCCTTCCCTTTCTGTTCTACTATCTCTTCTATACTCTTTAACCGGGACTCAACTTCTCTGTCAGATTTCTTAAGCTGTGCACTTATACCTGAATTAAATTCAACAAATTCTCTGGAAAACGATGCTTTCGCACTCTCTTGTATATTAAGAAGTTCCTTTTTAATAGACTCCTCAGTAGCCAGTGTAGATGAATCTGATTGACTCATCCGATCTTCTATACGGGTTTGAAAATCTGCAACCTGACTTTCGAATTTCAGCTGATTTGAAAATACTCTTTTCTGGAGCTCCTCTAATTTTTCTCTTAGTTTTTCACTATACTCTTTTTCAATTTCAAATCTCTTTTCATCCCCTGACTGAGCCAAATCCTCAAAATTCTTATCAATACTTCCCTGCCATTCAATTAACTTCTCTTCCATGGCTACATTTCTATTTTTTAGATCAGAAAAGAAATCATCTTCAAAAACCTTGAGTCCTTTTGCTACATTTTCATAGGCTCTATTCTTTAAACCATTCAGCTCAACCTCAAGGTTATTCAGACCGTCGTTTAGTTCCTTCATCTCATCGGATATCTTTTGTTTGTATTCCTGCTGAGTCTGATCCTGCTGTTTCTCATAATTTCGAAAATCTGATTCTATTCTGGTTGTTGTCTGTTCCATTGAAATTCTAAGATTTTTCTCAAGTGAATCAAGATCACCGCTAATATCTTCTAATTTTGTAAATCTATAGTTCAGGTCGTTCTCGTATTCATAAACTCTGGACTCCACATCTGCAATACGGTCCCGAACTGCACTATCAGAGTTACTCAGCTCTTTTGATATCTGTTCCAGATCTTTTCTGCTTTTTTCGGTAACTTCAGCATAGTTACTGCCAAACTCCGCCAACTTAGTGCTAACACTACTGTTTATTTCTATTAAACTCTGATCAAACTCTTTTCTAAGCTTATCTGCATTCAGTGATATTTTTTTCTTTACACTATCAAATGCTTCATCTTCAAGAGCTTTACCTTTTTCTGCTGCAGTGCTTAGTGATTCTGTATAACCGGCTTCAACAGTCCTTATCTGTCCTCTAAACTGATCAATCATCTGATCCATTTCTTCCGAAACAGCAGTAATACGTTCAGAAATCCTGTCATAAGATATTTTCATACCTGCATCAATGGATTCTGCTTCCTCCAATCTCCCGGCCAGTATGATATCGAATTTTTCTGATAAATTTGTTGTAAGCTGATCTGCTGACTGCTCGATTCCGGAAACCTGATCATCCAGGTTTTTCTGAATTGAGCTAAGCGATTCTGTATAACCGGTTTCAACTATCCGAACCTGATCCCTGAACTGAATAATCTTCTGGTCTGCTTCACCAGCTGTTGATGTAAAATGTTCCGAAATCTCCTCAAAAGAATCCCTCATGCCTGCCTCAATAGATTCAGCTTCTTCCGACTTCCTCGTTAGAATAGCATCAAATCTGTCAGAAAGTTCTGCTGTAAGTTGTTCTCCGGACTGCTCGATTCTGGAAACCTGATCATCCAGGTTTTTCTGAATTGAGCTAAACGATTCTGTATAACCGGTTTCAACTATCCGAACCTGATCCCTGAATTGAATAATCTTCTGGTCTGCTTCACCAGCTGCTGATGTAAAATGTTCCGAAATTTTCTCAAAAGAATCCCTCATGCCTGCCTCAATAGATTCAGCTTCTTCCGACTTCCTCGTTAGAATATTATCAAATCTGTCAGAAAGTTCTGCTGTAAGTTGTTCTCCGGACTGCTCAGTCCTGTAAACCTGTTCATCCAGAAATCTCTGTATAGACTCAACAGTTTCTTTTTTCATAGATTCTTTGGTATTTTGCAATGACTTTACCATACTTGTAAAATCATCTATTCGGTTTTCACTGGCAGATATTTCATCACGTATACGTGAAACTACTTTCTGAGTATCTTTCAGGACCACAGCCCTGACAATCTTAAGCTCTTTAATATTCTCTTTTGCAAACTCAGTTTTTAAACCTGGAATCTCTTTTTCAAGTTTTATAATGCTAAGACCAGCTTCTTTTACCCTTTTCCCAACCTTGTCTACAAATTCTGATTCTTCATGAAGTCGGTCAAGATTCTCCTGAACCCTGACAGTCATTTGTGTTAGTTCATCCAAAGCTTTATCGTATTCATTTATCCTTTCATACATTTTCTCGATATAGGAAGCCCGGGATTCCAAATGTTCTTCCGCCATAGAAATTCGATTCAGAATTGCTTTTCCAGTCTCCTGATGTACATCCAGTTCAATTGCAAAATTTTTCACTTCTACAGTTTTACTGTCCACATACGCATCAAGCTCATCCTTAATCTTTTCAGAGTAGCGCTTTATCTTTTCAAGTGAACGATTATTTTTATCCAGTTGCCTGTAGATGGCCAATACTATGGCAACAACAAACAGGGTTATTATATTTCCAATCGTGAATTCCATACATATCTCCCAGTAGTAGTAGAGACGTAGCGTGCTATATAGCACGCTACGTCTCTACACCATTATTGTTACCCATGAATGATAAGTTGTCAATTATTTAACGTTAATATCCAGTCCCGCAGATCTAAAAATGAGTAGAAGGAAAAATCTGCCAAACTACCGGACTCAGGCTTCCTGACCAGATGTGCTGTACGCAGGCCTGCTTTTTTTGCACCCACAATATCATACTTGTAGTTATTACCAACATAAAGAATTTCATCCGGACTAATACCAAATCTGCTTACCATATTATTAAAAGGAGCAGAATGGGGCTTAAGATGACCAGTCTCCTCAGAAGAGAAGGCAACTTCCATTAAATCTGAAAGACCAAGAAAATCCAGCTTTCTTTGCACTGGGAAATCAGAAAGAACACCTAGTTTAATTTCCTCACGTTTTAAAGATAGTAGCGCAGGTCGAACATTCCTAAAGGGTTTAACCCCCTTGAAAGAATACTCCCATGTTTGATAAAGATGACGCTCTATCAAATCTGCTGCTTTCTGCTGGGATATCTTCATGGAATATCCAAGCAACTTTGCCTGAGTCTCTCTAAAATCGCCGGCATACTCAGTTCTGCGTATCTCTTTTCTTACCTTACTAAAATGAAAGACTAAAAAGGGATGGCCGAAAAAAGATGCAGATGATCTGATATACATGGACAGATTTGGATAAAGTGTACCGTCAATATCAAAACCCACAGCTTTTATCTTCATATAGTCTTATCTACCCTTAAGTAATATTGTAACAGTTCCTCCCACATCGTCTGATCCGGGAGCCCTATCAAACTCCCATTTTCGAAGCTCTGATATGATAGAATTGTCTATTGCAGGATAACCCGAAGATTGCTTTATTTTCAAGTAGTACAATCTACCATCCTCATTTAGAGAAAACCCGACAATAACAGTTCTTTCAGATGAGATCATACTTAAAATATCGGAAGGAATTGAAATAGAAGGTTCACTTACCAGATATCTGTTGACTCCAGTACTGCTGAACTCAACGGGGAAGTCTTTAAATGTATAAAGAGTTCTATCGGTTTCTATCTTATCAATCGGTTTGCTGGAATCCTGTTCTCCGGAATTTGCCAAAGTCGCTTCAAGGTTATCAATTTTCTCATCTGAAATAACCGGAGTAACCCCTGTATCAACAATATCGTCAGACGAATCTTTTTCCCTAACATTTAAAGAGGTGGAATCAAAATCATTTACATCATACTCAATTATACTTTCCCTGGGCACATATTCTACCCCTGTTACATCCGGTTCATCCTGAAAAGGAGCTGTAAAAGGAATGGGGGAATCATCACTGATTGGTGGGAATTTGTAGGGATCATCCTCAATAACAGAAGGTGTATAATCCTCTGTAACAGCTTCAGGTGGCTGCTCTCTACTCTCCGCGACTGGTGGCACTTTATCGGGTTCCAGGATTTTCGGAAGTGACGAGTCTATTTCTTCTTCTATCAATGGAGGAGTGGATGAAGGGCTGCCCTTTTCTATCCGCAGAGTAATAGGAGCAAAGCGCTCGATAATA
>SDBV01012960.1_pt1 | contig 10648 bp, 7 predicted proteins | sample 2277081 | NCBI WGS metagenome assembly SDBV01 (sample SAMN10402039, study PRJNA504765) | marine sediment metagenome | isolation source: marine sediment core GS10_PC15, 223 cmbsf | place: Arctic Ocean: Southern Knipovich Ridge | collected 2010
AGCACGTGTTCTAAAGGTTGAGATGTTTGACGAGACCGGCAGACCGGCTCGGGCATTCAGGGTTGGAGATAATGTCAGGATCAACTGCCATATTATCTTCAACAACTCCATGGAGAATCCCACTGTTGGTATTTTAATTCGGGACCGTTTAGGAAATGATGTGTTTGGCACAAATACATATCATTTGAGAGTCGGGGAGCATTCCTATAAGGCAGGGGAAAGTGCCAATGTTGTATTTTATTTACCACTTAATTTAGGATGCGGGAATTATTCTCTAACTGTTGCTGTACACTCACGCGATACCCATTTGGAAGATAACTATGACTGGTGGGACCAATGTCTGGTTTTTCAGGTCATAGCAAATGATTCTTTTTCATTTATTGGTTTGGCGGCCATACCTGTTGAGGTAAGAATACAAAAGGAGATGAATAGATGATTGAAACCAACAATCCGGAAATTAACGTAGATGAACTTATGGAAAAAATCCGCGATGAGGTTGCCAGGCGGCGTGCGAATGTAACTATACAATCCCCAAATCGCACAGGCGCAGGAAGCAGTGGTTATGCGTTCAAGTGGTCGCAAATCAGGGCAAGCCTGAATGAAGCCGAACAGAATGCTGATGTGGGAACAAGTATTTTGCCAATGAGACGTTTCAATAGAGCAATTCGTTGGTTAGCTAAATTGACGGGTAGGATAGTGATTTATTTGACTGAAGTAATCACTTTTCCACAAAGGCGGTTCAACCAATCTATTGTGCAGGCATTACGTATCGCCACTGAGGCATTAGTCGAGCGCGACAACCGGATTGCGGGATTGGAAGAGTCAATGAATCAGGCCTTGGCCGAGCGGGACAGCCGAATGGCAGGGTTGGAGAAAACAATTTCCTACCTAAAAACCAGCTTGATTTTACAAGAACGTCGCCTAGGCATGCTTTTGGAAGAGGCCAGAAAGCGTTTACCGGAGCCTTTCGACCAGGAGCAGTTGGAGACTCTTGCCAATGAGGAGCTTCACCTTTTGGATCCTCTTTACGTTTCTTTCGAGGATCAATTCCGTGGTACGAGGGAAGACATAAAGGAGCGACTCAAGATCTACCTTCCTTTTGTTCGAGAGGCCAATGCAGGGACGGAGCAATGTCCGATATTGGATGTCGGGTGCGGACGAGGCGAATGGTTGGAACTGCTTGAGGAAGAAGGATTGACAGCACGCGGCTTGGATATAAACCGAATATTGGTCGAACAGTGTGGTGAGCGCGGGATGGAAGTAGTAGAAGGTGATGCCATTGAATACCTATTGACACTTCCAGATGCCAGCTTAGGGACTGTGACAGCTTTTCACCTCATCGAGCACCTGCCCTTTGGAGCTCTGATAAAGTTTTTGGATGAGACGGTTCGAGTACTGAAGTCAGGTGGTCTTGCAATTTTTGAGACACCGAATCCCGAAAACATTCTTGTAGGTGCATGCAATTTTTATATAGACCCTACACATCGTACTCCACTTCACCCTCAGATGATGAGATTTCTTGTTGAAAGGCGTGGTTTTTGTCGAGTGGAAATTCATCCTATGCACCCATTTCAAAAAGAACACAGGCTGGTGGAGAACGGTTCGGAAATCTTAAAGAAATTCAATGACTTTTTTTACGGCCCACAGGATTACGCTGTAATAGGAGTAAAGCCTTGATTCGCATTGCTATATGTACCCCTGACGTTGCTCCAGGCGATGCTGTCAGTAATGATGTTATTGGTATGTATCATGAACTCACTGATAGTAGATATGAAGCAAGAATTTTTGCGGTAAATGCATATGTAAACCGGCCTCAAGTGCATAGACCGGAACATATCAAAGATTTTCTCCAAAATTCTGAGGACATACTTATTTACCACCATTCGGTGGGATGGGATATAGGCATTAATCTCCTAAGAGAGTTGAAATGTAGGAAAGTTATCAAATACCACAATGTCACTCCTCCTACTTTTTTTGAAGGACTTGCAGAAAACTATGTTACTGCTTGTAAATCTGGTCGCAGACAATTGAGGGACATTACGCGAGTCAAGGCTGATATATACCTCGCTGACTCTGAATACAATATGAATGAACTATTTGAAGTAGGGGGTCGAGGAATTCAGTGTGTGGTTGTACCTCCATTTCATCACATCGATCGCCTGCAACGACTTGAAGTAGATAAGAATGTGATCAAGCAATTTGATGATGGGAAAACGAATGTCTTGATGGTGGGAAGGATAGTGCCGAATAAGAACCATCTGGCCTTAATTGATGTTTTTAATGTGTATCATCGAGAATATAATGGTAACAGTAGGCTTTTAATTGTGGGGAAAGAAGACCTAGGGTTGATATCCTATAATATATCTCTACATTCTAAAGTGAGAGAGCTTAATCTGGAAAATAGTATTTTATTTATAGGAGAAGTGTCTGATGCAGCTCTTAAAGCCTACTACCTCGTTGCTGATGTTTTCACGATTACAAGCAGACATGAGGGGTTTTGCGTACCTCTGGTAGAAGCAATGTCCATGAAGATTCCAATTGTTGCCTATGCCTCAAGCGCTATTCCTGGCACAGTCGGGAAAGCGGGCATTGTCTGGGATGAATATGATCCAGAGCTTATGGCCGCTTCTGTGGATAAGATTGTCAGGGACGAACAGGTACGGATATCCCTGGGAGAGATGGGGTGGAGACGGTACCAGAATATGTTTACTAATGATAAGATTAAAGAGAGTCTTTTTGAAACATTGAGAAATTCTCATTTGATAAATTGATAAGTTAAATGTTCGTATGGGAATAAGTTTAGAGTGAAACGAATTGCAATATATAATACAAGCGTTGAAACAGGAGATGCGGTAAGCAACGATATGATAGGAATGTATCATGTTCTTGTTAATCATGGACATAAAGTATGTTTATTTGCTGGAGATTGTACAATAACAGAGCCGCATGTTAAGCCTGTGGATAAAATAACACAGTTCGTTAAGAGCCCAAACGACATTTTGATCTATCATTATGCAACAGGATGGGATTTAGGGCTGAAACTTTTAAAAGATGTGAATTGCCGTAAAGTAATTAAATACCACAATGTTACCCCCCCTGAATTTTTTGAGGGAGTAAATTCAGACTATGTAAATGTGTGTCGAGCCGGACGTTATCAGTTAACCGAACTTACACGTGTTGATGCTGATTTGTATGTTGCTTGCTCTGAATACAGCAAGCATGAACTAATTGCAGCAGGTGCTAATGAGAACAAATGTGGGGTTGTGCCTCCATTTCATCATATCGATCGCTTGCATAAAATAGAAGCGGATTTGAATGAGCTTGATCGATATAATAACGGAGTTATTAACATGGTGATGGTAGGTCGCCTGGCTCCGAATAAAGGGCACAACGCTCTGATAGATGCTTATATTTTTTACAATCAACACTACAATCCTAGCAGCCGGTTGTTGATCGTTGGGGGCGAGGATCCAAAACTACAGGTCTATACCAAGACTCTCCAAACCCGGGTAAAAATTTCAGGTTTTGCAGACAGGATAATTTTCACAGGCAAAGTTTCTGATGCAGCCCTTAAAGCCTACTATCTCGTTGCTGATGTTTTCATGATCACAAGCAGACATGAGGGGTTTTGCGTACCCCTGGTAGAAGCAATGTCCATGAAGATTCCAATTGTTGCCTATGCCTCAAGTGCTATTCCTGGCACCGTTGGAAAAGCGGGCATTGTCTGGGATGAATATGATCCAGAGCTTATGGCGGCTTCTGTGGATAAGATTGTCAGGGACGAATATGTGCGGATATCACTGGGGGAGATGGGGTGGAGGCGGTACCAGAATATGTTTACTAATGATACGATTGAAGCAATTTTCTTAGAAACGATCAATAATCTGCTATGAACAAGCTTGCCATTGTCACTCAACGGTCCCACCAAAGTGTTCTTGGAGGTTCTGAATCCCTGGCCTGGCAGTATGCAATGCTTCTGAAAGATGACTATCAGGTTGATGTGTTAACAACAACCGCAGTCGATGCTACAACTTGGGCTAATGCCTTACCAGCGAGAACCGAACAAAGGAATGGGATAACCATTCGCAGATTTAGGATTGATCAGGGACGCACACCTTACTGGCATGCATTACATGAACGCTTATTGAGAGAATTTGAACACAGAAGTCATACTGAAACATCATCAAATAATCAGAGAAAACAGATCCGCTGGACCTTAGCCCTTCAGGAAGAATTTATCCGCAAACAGGGCCCTTATTCTGACGATTTGATAACTTTTCTTTCCAAGCAATCTCACAACTACAAGGCGGTGATTTTTTTTACCTATCTTTTTCCTACTACTTATTTTGGCATACCGCAGTGCTCAAAGAAGCGCTGTCTTCTCGTGCCAACATTACACGATGAACCTCCTGCCTATTTGTCAGCGTATACCTATATGGTTAGAAAGGTACGGTCTTTATTATGGAATACAGAGGCAGAGTTGAGATTAGGTTCTCTTTTATGGGGAGAGTTACCCGGGCGGATTGTGCGAATGGGGATTAACACTCGGGAATATGCCCCTGCTCGTCAGGAGTATCCCTATCTGTTATACTGTGGACGTATTGACCCTTATAAAGGCTGTGATCAGTTGGTAGAATATTTCTTTCGGTATAAGAAGGAAAACCCTTCTGATTTGCGCCTTGTTTTTACTGGTAAAGATGAAATGGGGCTACCAGCCGGCCCGGACATCGAGTTAAAAGGATTTGTACCTGAGGAGGAAAAATTCCGATTGATGGCTGGTGCACTTCTTTTTGTTATGCCTTCTCCCTATGAAAGCCTAAGTATTGTAACTCTGGAGGCAATGGCACAACGCACACCGGTATTGGTGAATGGTGGATGCAGAGTTTTGGTGGATCACATCACGAAAAGTGGCGGGGGCATGATTTATAAAGATTATGAGAACTTTGCGTCCTCACTAAATAGCTCGCTTTCTGATCCGAAAAGGCACTGTCAAATGGGGTCTCTCGGTAGAGAATACGTGGTTTCAAAATACCAATTTGACGTTGTTCGAAATGCCCTAATTGAAGAGATTGAAGCCTGTGGATGACTTGCAAAAAGCTTTGACTCCTATGACCCATCTACCGGTATATCTCACAGGGTCCTAATTTCTATCCAAAATTGCTGTTCGAGACCTTTGCAAAACATCCTCTTTTGCCCAATTTCGGTGCCTGCCTTGTGGAATACGTTGTCTATTCCTCCGGGGTCGGGCTCAGATTTTAATCCTTGAGATACTCCATGTATCCCTGCCTGCCCCGTGGAATGCGAAGCGAATTCATCTGGGGTGGTTAATCCCGCCGAGGCGGGATCGCCCTCTTTGAACTTGAACAAAATTGAACATTTTTCAAAGGTCTCAGTTCTTGAATATCGGTAAAGGGAGCAAGCGTGTTCAAAAAGACAAAAGATAGGTGGTCTCGATTGATACAGCACCTGTGTGTTCTGTTTGCTGGCGTTTTTGTTTTTTTTACTCAGGGCCCGAAATTTGTATGGCATCTATGGGATCACCTTTATGAAGGAGGAGACTCCTTCATAAATTCATGGATTTTAGCTTGGAATGCCCACTGTCTGTTCCGGCCAGGAGTGTCTATTTGGGATGCGCCCATATTCTATCCGGTAGAGAATGCTTTGGCTTTCTCCGAGACGATGTTCGGTAACCTATGGTTAACGCTTCCTGTTCAGTATCTCACTGACAATCCTACCTTCACAGCTAATATGCTGCTTTTGACCTCTTTCGTTCTTGGAACGTATTTCGTATTCCTACTAGTGCATGATCAAACAAAAAATTTCTGGGCAGGGTTAATTGCTGGTGTCGTTTTCAGCTTCAGCCCCTACCGTTGGGGACACGCGGGTCATCTTCAGCTTCTACCTTTTTTTTGGGCGCCGCTTGCACTGATTTTTGCCAACCGTTTTATGCAGGAGCCGAAAAAAGGCTACCTTTTTGGAATGGTGATTACTACCTGCATTCAGTATTATACATCAATCTATCTCGGAACGATGCTACTAACCCTATTGATTGTTCTTTTTCTTGTAAATCTTATCCTTGAACGCAAGGGATCTGAACGATGGATCTATTTTACTAAACCTCGTCTTCGAAACTCGCTTATTACCTGTTTCGTTTTTAGTTTCTTAGTGCTTCTTCCTTTGGGTATACCCTATCTTAAAACAGCGGAAGCCTGGCTTTTTGTTAGGACTTTGGAGGACAATGTCACCTATTCGGCGGAACCATTAAGTTTTTTATTGCGGCCATTTAACTTCGCCAACTATGGTTGGTTAAACCGAATATTTGCGGGGCAGATCCGGGGTGGAGAAGGAGCTGTATTTTTAGGGCTTACTCCATGGATACTTGCTGTTGTCGGATTGGTAATCATTCGGGCTCGAGGGTCTTGTTTGACCACATCACAAAAACAAGTAGCGTACCGATACGCATGGACCGCACTGATTATGGGTACCCTGATGTTGGGCCCATACCTTATCTTCTTTAATCACAATACCGAAGTGCCAATGCCTTACCAGTTGGTTTACTACCTCTTACCGGGTGCAAAGGCCATTAGGGTTCCAGCCCGCTTCGTTCAACCTCTTTTGCTTTGCTTGGTAGTTGTGGGAGGTTTTGCGATAGCTGCTTTGTTTGACAGGTGTAAACGATGGTCAGCAGTTCTAAGGGTACTGACAATCATTGTTTTTTCTATATTGTTCAGCTTGGACTATGCTGTACGTGACAATGCAGGCGTGCTTGCAGAGACCAAAGATCGGTTCCCACCTGTATACAGCTATCTTGCGAAGGGTGCCAGCAACCGTCCGGTGTTAGAGCTGCCTGTGGGTCAAGCCGGCCGCAGTTGGTCTGCTTTTAAGTATCTCCACTACCAGACAGCACACTGGAGGCCCTCTCTTAGTGGGATGAGTGGTTGGCACCCTTCCGGCCGATGGGCCTTATCTGAGTATACAGTGAATTGTCCGTCGGGAGAGTGTTTCAGATTCATAAATATGACACCTGCGATGACCCTGGTGGTTCATTTGGACAGATATTCAGATGCTGAGAGACTAGCTTGGCAAGCAGCCGATCTGAGCCCGTACGGTTTCAAATTTGTGGATCAGATGGGAGATTCGCTCGTATGGGAACGGGAATATGACAACAAGCAGTTCAGTGAAAAACTTGCTCTGGTATGGGCACAATGGAGCACTGAGAAAGATGGTATAGATGTGAGTATTATTTTGCAACCCGCCGAAAAGGACAAACCTTGGCGGTATCTCGTCAAAGGATGGAGTGATATCTCTATTTTAGTAACAACGAAACATGGGAAAAAATTTAAATACACTAAATCATTCAAGGTTCCTCCATACATTTTACCTGGGAAACGAGTCATGGTAAAACTACCCAAAATAAAAGCAGTTCATGAAGATATAGCAAAGATTCAGTTTGAAGGGGTACTGCTTGTTGATTATGATTTGGAATATATTGGTATGCCTAATGCCCTTAGGGCTGCCAACGGTCATTATGTGTATGCAGAGGGTGGCGGGGGCAAGGAATTGGTTGCCAACAGAGATGTAATCGGCGAATGGGAAATCTTTAATTTAGTTGACCTGGGCGATAGCCGAGTGGCTTTTCAGGCGGCCAATGGACAGTATGTCTGAAGATGGGAAGCTGGTTGCGAATCGTAATTCAATCGGAAAATGGGAAACCTTTAATCTAGTTAAAACTAACAAAAATTAGCGCTTAGCGGGATTTTTCAAGGGCGAGTATCCCGATGCAAACTAATATATGCTCCTCATAGTACATTTCTTGACAAAGGTGTATGAAAGAGGAAATAAGACGGTGTGAGGACTGAGAATGAAACTTTCTGTTGTTATACCATGTTACAATGAGCTTAAAACGATAGGTGCAATCGTTGAAAATGTCAGGGAAGCGCCGGTCAGCGAAATAGAGATTATTATTGTGGACGACTGTTCAACGGATGGCACCAGAGAACTCCTGAAGAAGGAGATTGAGCATCTTGTAGACAAGGTTATTTATCACGAAGAAAATATGGGAAAAGGGGCAGCTCTCCGGACTGGATTTATGGAGGCCACAGGAGATGTTGTCATTGTTCAAGACGCTGATCTGGAGTACGATCCACAGGAATTCCCACTGCTGCTTGAACCTATCAAGAGAGGTAAGGCAGATGTCGTATTCGGTTCTCGTTTTATGGGGGGAAGGCCACACCGTGTCGTGTATTTTTGGCACATGGTGGGCAATCGATTTCTTACGCTATTGTCAAATATGTTTACTAATATCAACCTCACAGATATGGAAACCTGTTACAAAATGTTCCGTCGTGAGGTTATTCAGTCTATCGAGATTAGAGAAAATCGGTTTGGCTTCGAGCCGGAAATAACAGCCAAGGTTGCTCATGGAGGGTATCGCATTTATGAAGTCGGTATTTCATATTATGGACGAACCTACGTGGAGGGTAAGAAAATCAGCTGGAGGGACGGGATCAGAGCAGTTTACGCTATATTGAAGTATAATATTTGGCGTCGCTGAAGAAGGGTAGAGTCGTATTTTTGGGCTGTGTCGTAATGCTGGGAGGGTCTGGGAGAGGCATATAGGATTGAGGAATATGTAGGGAAATCAGAAAGCCCGAAGGTGCGAGTGCCGAAAAAGTGGTGTGTGCGTAATGCGAGGTATGGAGTGAACTTCAAAAGATTTGCACTGAGTGCTCAGGATTCTCTGTGATTCTGATGTGCAAGCATTCTAAACCGGCGTATAGACGCTGTTGTAGAAAACTGTTAGGGGTAATAGATTAGATGCGTATAGGTCTGGATGGTATCCCTTTATTGACACCGAAAACGGGGGTTGGGAGGTATACGTTAGAGCTTGCATTTGCACTGACCCGACTTTCACAACCCCCAGAGCTTGTTTTCTTTTATGGCAGGCATTGGAGCAAACGCTTGAAGGCAACCACGGGGACTAATACCGGGGGGAGTTATGAGACTGTAAGAAGTGCGGTATCAGGATTGGTGCCAGTTCCCTTGAAAGAATGGGTCAGGAAGAAAGTCTTTCAAGCAGGGCTTATTGGATACAGGCTGGACCTATATCATGCAACAAACTATGTGGCTAGTTCCTTTGATGGCCCCTTGGTTGTAACGGTCCATGATCTGTCATTTCTTCGATACCCGGAGACCCATCCTCCTGAACGCCTTACCTGGTTATCCGAGGGGTTGCCAGATACACTGCGGAGGGCTGGGCGGATTATTGTGGACTCGCGATTCATCAAAAACGAACTTATCTCGCTGCTTGATGTACAGGAAGAGCGCATCACCGTGGTGTATCTGGGAGTAAGGGAGGACTACAAACCAAGGGATAATGAGGTACTTGCTCCAGAACTGAGAGAGTTTGATCTCGAGCCGAAAGGCTACATTCTTTCAGTTGGAACGTTGGAACCGCGCAAGAATATTTTATCCTTACTCCAGGCATACGAGTTATTATCGGATTCCTTAAAAGCGGGTTGGCCTCTTGTTGTGGTTGGTATGCGTGGATGGAAAGACCAAGTCATTTCCAAACGCCTGGATGTCCTGGTGAGCAGCGGAAGAATAAGAGCCCTTGGGTACGTTTCAAGCGACGAGCTTCCGGTCATCTATGCTGGTGCAGCGCTATTTGTGTATCCTTCCATATATGAAGGCTTTGGCCTGCCACCTTTAGAGGCGATGGCAAGTGGGGTTCCTGTAGTAGCATCGAATCGTGCATCCCTGCCAGAAATAGTAGGCAACGCTGGGACGCTTATTGATCCCGAGGATATTGAGTCACTGGCTCAGGTGATTGAATCATTGTTAGATGACCAGGGGAAACGTGAGCAAATGGCGAGAATGGGATTGCAACAAGCTAAGAAGTTTACGTGGGAAGCATGTGCAGAGAAGACATTTAGGGTTTACCAAGATGTCTTGATGAGACAAGACGGAATCTAACGTTGATATTAGGATGGATGCAGGCCAGGTACCCATCCTTGCATCGAAGTTTATTGGATTTGAAAGCTTGCTGATATGAGGATAGCAGTAGATTCCAGGGCTTTAATGAACCCACCAGCAGGTGTTGCAAATTACCTTATGACAGCGATAAACGGGATATCCGCGCAAAACCCGTCATGGGTCCTCTATCTACTAGTCAACAGAGACTTACACAAAGAGGCTAGGAATAGAATTAAGAAAAGGGGGAATGTCATAATTGTAAAAAAGCCCCTTAGAATTTTCGGTGGAATTGGAATTCTCTGGTACACAGTGAAAATTTATTCCATCCTGAAGCAGCTAAAGCCGGATTGGTTTTGGACCCCGGCTAATGTGCTACCACCAATGGTACCTGAAGGTATAAAGACTGTGGTTACGGTTCAGGACCTTGTATCAAAACGATATGCAAACACAATGATGTTAATTGATAGGTTTTATTACAGTATTTTTTTCAATAAATCAGTTAACAATGCTGAAATACTCTGGACATTGTCTAATTATACGAAAAATGAGGTGGAAAGGAATTATCCAAATAGGAAGTGTCGAGATATTCTGGTCGGAGAGTGCATTGACAAGGAATTATTTCACAAAGAAAATATTAGCACGCAAGAAAAAAGAGAAATCTTGCAACGACTCA
>SDBV01012962.1_pt1 | contig 10648 bp, 8 predicted proteins | sample 2277081 | NCBI WGS metagenome assembly SDBV01 (sample SAMN10402039, study PRJNA504765) | marine sediment metagenome | isolation source: marine sediment core GS10_PC15, 223 cmbsf | place: Arctic Ocean: Southern Knipovich Ridge | collected 2010
GCGATAGTGGTTACACAGAAAGTACAGCGGTTATCACACCCATCCTGGACTTTGATGAAGGCGCGTGTTCGCAAGCGTGCACCGGGTATCGGTTCTCTGGCTATTGGTTCGAGTTCAAAATTCTCTCCCGGAATTTGCAGCAAGTTTGGCACTAAATGAGTTTTATCCACATTGGGTACGACCTGGCTTACCCCAGGAATTTGTGCCGCAAATTCTGGATTTAATGTTGACCAGCATCCGGTAACCACAACCTGTTCTGTCCCGGCACGCACCACCTGGCGGATTTTCCCCCTCGAATCTGAATCAGCCGCATTGGTAACTGTGCAGGTGTTGATCACCGCCAAATCTGCTTCACTTGCAGTGGGCACGAGCGTATGACCTGCCACGCGGAATTGCCTTGCATAAGTCTCAATTTCACTTTGATTTAGCCGGCAGCCGATCGAGTCGAGATAAATTTTCATTGCTAATAAAATAAACTTACTTTTAAATTGAAATTGACGGCAGGGATTAAGGATTTATAACCGAGAAATTATCGAAAAGAACCACATTTTCGGAGGTGTCTAAATTGCCTGCCAACAAACCGACATCTCCATTGGTTAGATCAAAATCGCTTACTCTAGCAAGCAGTTGGCCGTTGATGCTGAATTCCAATTGATCTCCGATGCAATCAGCGCGGAGATGATTTCCCGTCATGCCTTGGGATATGACCTCACTGGGAAGCATTCCTCTTGTATCGATCATCGATTGTAAGCCATCGATCATTTTTCCAATACCATAATAACCATCGCTGCTAATAATGAAAAAGTAAAAATTATCATGATCCGTCGCTCTGCAAACCAATCCGAAGATATCGTCCGTGGAACCGATCACTTTAATCATATCTGCTTCCAGGCGCACATCAGTAAAGATCATACCTGGACCCGCCCAAAGCATTTGTTGTTCACCCATAACCTGGATGCGGTAATAACCATCGAAGTAATCCAGAGTGCCAAATTGATCGTATGTGAGATTCTCCCAACCGCTCGATGGATCGGAGAAATTATCCTGAAATAATACTGCTCCTGAGGGTGTATCGAAAAAGCCAGAGGTCAGGGAAGATATCTGGCAGGCTGTTAACAGCGCCATCAGTAAAGTAACCAGGATAACAGAACGCAGCATAAGCCCTTCTTCAACAAGCGCATTCAAAAGGTGGTTATTGTAGCATAGGAGTGATTTGATCTGGGAGTTCAGGGAAAGTATGTTTCCAGCAAACGGGTGGCTTGTTCCGCAGTCTGTGAACCAGGGGGGGATAAAGTCTTTGCGATTGAGAATTGTTGGAAAGCTGCTAAAGTATCTCCCTCTAAGATATGGATCAAGCCGAAATGCAAATGCGCAGGGGCGAAATTATCATCGGCAGCTATTGCTCGTTCCAAAAAGCGCCGGGCGATGAATGGGCTATCGAGAAGCAGATATATTTGAGCAATCGCATCTAAGGACGCTGGATCTTCAGGATCCTGGATCACTGCCTGTCTCGCAGCTGCCAAACCTTCTGCCCGTATTTTGGTCTCGTATTTAATGTAATAATTCGCCAATATTCGCCAATAGGTAGAATCATTTGGTGCGAGCGCAGCCGCGCGTCGGTAATGGGATTCTGCAGCAGATATATTTCCTAAGAGGCCGAGGGTATTCCCAATTTCAGCCTGCAGGGCTGGATTGAGGTCATCGAGTTTTGCAGCAGCATGTAAATAGATCAACGCCAGAGCGTATCGGTCTTGGCGCTGCCAATACAGACCCATGAACGTGTTAGCAGCCACGGAATAGGGATCAATGGATAAGGCTTTTTCGAGTTCATCTAAGCCATTCTGTTCAGTATGTTGAAGAGCTTCCCCAAGATACGCCCAGGCGTCCGCATATTCGGGATTGAGCTGGGTAGCCTTGGAAAGGGCGATCTCAGCTAGCTCCCACTCCTCTATCGAAGCTAGTGATTGACCAGCGGATATAAGAGGGTAAGACGGATCGTCAACGTTTCGAGCAAAGCGAATATTATCTGTAAGAGCCTTAGTCTTGCTGGATAGCTCTGGGTCTAACTCGGCTGCAAGGCGGAGGTATGCAAGCGACGATTGCGGTTGTGTGGCTGCCAACAACAAACCCAGCTGGTAAATCGAGACACTTTCACCGGGATTGAGTGTGACCAATGCTGTTAAATGTTGAATGGCATAATCTAAATCCCCGAGCTGCCGATATGCTTCTGCCAGACGAGTGTGTAATTCGATATCTCGATTCCCAGCTGTTAGCGCCTCTTCCCACAGTCGAACCGCATACAGCAGATCACCCTCGAATTGTGCGATATCCCCTAAAGCAGTTAAACCTGCGGTGGACAGATCACCAGGATTGTCAACACTCAAAAAGTAAGATTTTGCAGTTTGATGCTGGCCATCCTGTAAGGCATAGATACCGGCTTGTTCCCATAAATCATTTCTCCAGGGAGCATATTGCGCTGCTCGTGCCAGGGCAAGTGAAGCTTGCTGACTGTCGTTGGCCTCTATTGCCTTTCGGGCTCTATATAGCTGGCGATCGATCATTCGCCAACCGCTCGATACTCCAAGAAGCATCACAATAATCAAAGGAACAAGCACCTGAATCACGATCCGCAAACGCGCAAGATAATTCACAACAGAAATTATAGTCGACCGGGGTAAAAAGGTGACATATATCAGTTGTAATCCGGCAACCGAGTGGCTATAATTGACAGAAATAATTCTATTTGGAGAAAATATGGATTTCGCATTGACCGATGAGCATCGCATGGTGCAGCAAATGGTGAAGGGATTCGCCCAGAAGGAAGTGTCTCCGGTCATCAAAGAGTATGATCGCAAGCAAGAGATGCCACCGTTTATCATATCTCGCATGGCAGAGCTCGGCATTCTAGGGATTTGCCTGCCGGTTCGTTACGGTGGGCAGGGGATGGATTACATCGCATTGGGTTTAGCATGTGAGGAGTTGGAGGCCGTTGACAGCACTTTACGTGTGGTGATGTCGGTGCATATAGGTCTGAACAGCCTGGCATTGTTGCAGTGGGGGACCGAAGAGCAAAAAGAAAGGTTCCTGGTTCCCCAAGCCCGGGGTGAGAAGATCGCATGTTTCGGTTTGACGGAACCTGGTGCTGGTTCAGATGTAGCCGCAATGGTCAGCACTGCGAAACGAGACGGAGACATATATATTATCAACGGGGAAAAAATGTGGATATCGTTAGCGACCAAGGCTGATCATGGCTTGATCGTAGCCAGAACGGATCCAGATGCAGCTGATCCCCATGATGGTTTGAGCGCCTTTATGGTTGAACTCAATCGTGATGGAGTCACGAGTGGGGATATCCATGGGAAATTAGGAGTCCGAGCTGGATCAACAGGTTGGATCGCATTTCAGGATGTCGAGATTCCGGCTGAAAACCGGATTGGAGAAGAAGGAGAGGGCTTTAAAATTGCCATGTCCTGCCTGGATAATGGGCGTTATACTGTAGCAGCTGGAGCGACTGGTTTGATCCGGGCAAGCCTTGAAGCGAGCCTAAAATATGCCCAAGAACGAAAGGCTTTTGGTCGTGAGATCGGGAAATTCCAGCTTGTCCAGCAGAAAATTGCCTACATGATACAATCCTACGAAGCTGCTAAATTACTGTATTTACGTTCCGGTTGGATGAAAAATCAGGGGATACGCAACACTCGCGAAACTTCATTGGCGAAGTGGTTTGCAACGGACGCCTCTTTTGATGCGGCGTCTGAAGCGATTCAAATCCATGGTGCCTATGGATACAGCGATGAATATGATGTCGAACGTTATTTACGCAACGCAAAAGGGGCTATCATATATGAGGGGACAAGTGAAATTCACCAATTACTGCAGGCAGGATATGCACTTGAGTATCGAGATGATGTTCCTTTACGATGCGAATTACCAGCCTTTGATTTAGAAATCTGGCAGAAAGAACAATAATTCTGACCCAAACCACAATTACAGGAGGTTACTTTGAAAATCGTAGTGTGCGTCAAACAAGTACCCGACACTGCAGCGAAGGTTGTAGTAGAAGATGGGCAAGTTACCTGGGGGGATACGCCTTTGGTGATTAATCCATGGGACGAATACGCCGTCGAAACAGCATTGCTGCAGCAGGAAGCTCATGGCGGAGATGTAACTGTAATCAGCGTCGGGGGTGAGGAGGCGAAAGAAGCTCTCAAACATGCCCTGGCAATGGGTTGTGGTAATGCGATCTTGATCTCTGATCCAGGGCTCGAGAATGCAGATAGCCTCGTTACTTCACAAGCTCTGGCGGCGGCCATCCAGAAGATCGGCGATGTTGACCTGGCATTCTTTGGCAGACAGGCGATCGATGGAGATGTGGGTGTCACGGCAGCGCAAACTGCTCGTGTTTTGGGATGGCCCTCACTTACCTTAGTGTCCGCGATCTCAGAACTCGATCCAGGGAGCAGCTCAATTCGTGTTGAAAGGTCGATTGAAGAAGGGCGCCAGGTAGTGGAAGGAAAACTTCCCGCGGTTGTCAGTGTGGTCAAGGATATCGGTGAGCCACGCTATCCATCTTTCATGGGTATTCGAAAAGCCTCACGGGCGGAGATTCCAGTCTGGAGTGTGGTGGAAATGGGAGCTGAGGTATCTGAATCGGTTGTGACCTGGCCGGAAATCTCCAACCCGCCCAAGCAGGAAGTGGTTAATGAAATAATTAGCGGTGGCTCCACCGCAGAGATCGCAGAGAAACTGGCTGAAAAAATTTTAGAAGAAAAGGTGCTCCGATGACTGATAAAGTGTGGGTATACATCGATCAATTCAATGGGGAGGCGATCCCATCATCTTGGGAAGCTATCGATGCAGCTCGGATGCTCGCTGATGAATTTGGTGGCGGAGTGACTGCAGTCATCGCTGGCTCAGAGGTTCAACAATTAGGTGAACAGGCCATACAATATGGGGCAGATCAGGTTTACCTGTGCGATGATGGAACTTTGCAGGAATTCCGTGCAGAACCTTATGCTAGTCTTGTGAGTGGATTGGCAGGTGAACATCAACCTGAGGTGATTTTGTTCCCCACTACCAGCCGGGGACGGGAACTGGCAGCGATGGTGGCTGTTGACTTGAAGACTGGCGTACTGCCCGATGTAACTGCCCTTGAAGTCCAGGATGGAAAAGTGCTTGCCACCAGGCCAGTCTACGGCGGAAAATTACTCGCAAAAGCTGTTTGCAGCGCTCGACCACAGTTAGTCACCTTGCGGGTGAGGGCGTTCTCGACACCTGAAGCGGATAGTTCAAGGACAGGGAATGTTAACCAAGTCGCAGCGGCTGTTTCAGAGGATAATATCTTTACCAAAGTAAGTGGATACACTGAGAGCAGTAAAGGCGTTAGTCTGAATGATGCAGTGGTGATCGTTTCGGGAGGCAGGGGAGTCTCTAACAATCCTTCACTTGAACCACCTGATGGGATGGATGAGAATGAAGCTGAAATTTGGCGAGCTCAAGAGGGTTTCAAGTTAATCGGAGATCTAGCAGGAGTTCTGGGAGCAGCAGTTGGTGCCAGCCGCGCCGCGGTTGATGCGGGTTACATCCCGTATGACCATCAAGTTGGCCAAACCGGGAAGGTTGTGTCGCCGGATATTTATATCGCTTGTGGTATTTCTGGCGCTATTCAGCACCAGGCTGGGATGCGCACCAGTAAAGTTATCGTGGCGATCAATAAAGATCCCGAAGCACCCATCTTCAAGATGGCACGTTTTGGAGTTGTTGGTGACCTGTTCGAGATCCTTCCACCATTAACCGAATCTCTCAGGAGCCGTTTGAGCTCTTGAATGTGGCAAAGGATTAACGAAAAAGAATAGGCGAGAGATTATTTGTCTCTCGCTTATTAATTTCCTTCAAGAATTCATTTAATCGATTGATAGGCAGCGAATTAAAACATTCCGCCTGTGCGGTCTGGACCGGTGTTCAAAAAGATACAGACCCTGCCAGGTGCCGATGCTGAGATTTCCATTATCAATTGGAATTGACAGGCTGGTATGAGTTAACATTGCCCGCATGTGGGAGGGGGAGTCATCTGAACCTTCGAAGGTATGGCGGAACCAGCTCTGGTTTTCAGGCACTATGCGCTCCATAAATTCCTCCAGGTCGATCTTTGCTGTCGGATCATAACTTTCACTGACTACCAGAGAAGCGCTGGTGTGCGGCATATACAAATAACACATACCTTGCTCAACTGCCCACTCTTGAATCAGATTATTCACAAGATTAGTGAAAGGATAAAGGCCTTTTCCTTGGGTAGCTATCTCTAATTGATCTTTTTTCCATTTCATGACGGATTTTCACCTTCGAAAACCGGTTTTTTATCAAGCGACAAGGTACTCATCTCCGATTATACGATATTGATCAGATTAATTCAGACAAGAATTAGTCCGCTAAAATTTCCTTGACATTCTAGTAATTTGCTCGTATAGTTAACCGCCATTAACTAATTAAGGTGCTTAACTATGACAAGATCTGATAAATTTTCCTTGGTTCTGCGTAATTGGTCTGAGATATTCATGCGTCGTTCGATGCATGAATTTATCCAGTTTAGTAAGGATTCAGGCTTATCAATGACCCAGATGACTGCGTTATTTCACCTGCACCACGGCAGCAAATGTGGCGTATCAAATATTGGAGACCTGCTGGGAGTAACCAATGCGGCTGCAAGCCAGATGATTGATCGGTTAGTTCAGCATGGGTTGATTGAGCGGACTGAAGACCCCATTGATCGCCGGGTGAAGCAGTTGAGATTGACAGATAGAGGGCGATCCATTGTTCGTGAAAGTATTGAAGTCCGCCGGCGGTGGATGGAGAAGCTGACCGATGCCCTGACCAAAGAGGAACAATTGTCGATCATCAATGCCTTGACCATTCTAAAAAATGCCGCCCGGGACTTGGAACCAGAAAAGAATCAGATTGAGAATATTAGGGTAACTAACATCCTTGAGGAGAAAGTCCCAGCTTCAGATTGACCTTTTCTCAAGGTCTGTACACCGGATTAGGAGATTAAAATTTGCAAACTTCAAGAATGGATCGACGACAAGCTCAGGTTGATCGAAAAACATTGACTCGAGCTATTCAATATCTGGGGCGCTATCGTTGGCAGGCGATTATGCCTTATTTGTTCCTGGTTATTGCAACTTTAGCACAATTGATGGTTCCCCGCATGTTGGGGAATATCATCGACGCGGTAGCCCAAGGGTCGATAGCTAACGCCATCGTGCCACGCATAGATACCATGCCCGTAGGAATACTGGACCAGATTTTAGAAGGATTGGAACTCACAGAAGCACAGCTGATCATTAACTACGAGAATGCAGAACGCATCTTGATCACATCTTCTGTTGCAATTTTGATCTTCGCGATCGTGCGTGGGGTGTTCGCATTTCTGCAAACCTTTACTGCAGAACGCAATTCACAAAGCATCGCCTTCGATATGCGAAACGAATTATTTGCCAAAATACAGGGATTGTCTTTTTCTTACCATGATCGCAACCAGACCGGTCAGCTGATGATCCGCGCAACTGATGATGTTGAAAAGGTACGCCTGTTCATCGGTCAGGGATTGTTGATGGCTGTAGGGGCTATTGTCTTGCTGACAGGCACGCTGGTGATCTTATTCTCAACAAACGTCAGGTTGACATTCATCGCTCTACCGATTTTACCTATTGCCCTGGTCTTGTTTATGATTTTTGGGTCCAAAATGGGACCACTATTCCTAAAGATCCAAAAACGACTGGATAAAGTAAATACTATCTTGCAAGAGAATCTGTCTGGGATCAAAGTTATCAAGGCCTTTACCCGTGAGAAAAGTGAGGAAAAGAAGTTTGACTTTGCTGCGGATGAACTTATGGATCAGCAAATTTATGTCGTTCGATTTTTCAGCATTCTATTTCCAATCGTAATTCTGATAGCCAGCCTCGGTCAGGCGATGGTTCTCTACTTTGGTGGTAGACAAATGATTGGGGGAACACTTACCTTAGGTGAGTGGCAGGAGTTCAGCCTTTACCTGATATTTCTGTTTCTACCTGCAGCTCAATTGGGGATGATCATCACTCAGATGTCTCAGGCTTCCGCATCGTCGACCAGGATATTTGAAATTTTGGATGTTGAAAATGAGGTCGCGGATAAGCCGGAGGCGATATTTCTGCCTCAAGTAGAAGGACGGATCAAGTTTGCTAAGGTTACTTTCCGTTATTTCAGCAGTGGAGAAGAGGTCTTGAAAGGTGTGAATATTGATGTGGAGCCAGGTCAAACTGTTGCTTTGTTAGGTGCGACCGGCTCTGGAAAGTCGACGATCATTAATCTGCTGCCCAGGTTCTACGATCCAACTGAAGGATCGATAACTATTGATGGGTACGATTTGAGAGATGTCAAGCTCGACTCACTTCGCTCCCAGATTGGAATTGTCCTGCAAGAGACAACCCTATTTGCAGGGACCATCCGTGAAAATATCGCTTTTGGTAAGACAGATGCTTCTTTCGATGAGATCGAAGCCGCGGGAAAGGCTGCCGCCGCACACGAAGAAATTATATCTTTTCCCGCAGGATATGACACGATGGTTGGCGAGCGGGGAACGACATTGAGTGGCGGCCAGAAACAACGGGTGGCGATCGCGAGAGCATTGCTTCTCAATCCAAGGATTCTTATTTTAGATGATTCGACCAGCAGCGTAGACCTGGTGACCGAAGCCAAGATTCAAAAGGCCTTGGATGAACTGATGATAGGGCGCACAAGTTTTGTCATTGCTCAGCGGATCAGCACGGTGATGAACGCTGATCAAATCCTGGTGTTAGATAAGGGACAGATCGTCGCCAGTGGGGATCATGAACAACTACTTGAAACAAGCGAAATCTACGCGGACATTTACAGCTCTCAGTTGATTGGTGATGCAGACGAAGTAGAGCTGGTTGATCCGGATTTTATTGGAGGATAAACATGTTTGGTGGACCTCATGGCATAAGCAGGGCGATGGGTCGGGATACTCTCAAACCCAAACGGGTTGGTGAGACACTCAGTCGATTTGGGAAATATTTTCGTCCATATTGGCTAACACTTGTCCTGGCTGGGGTGATGCTGATTGGATCAACATGGGCACAAGTTGAGGCGCCCAAGTTGATCGGACAATTAGTGGATTGCTATCTTACACCAGCAGCGGTGACTGCTTTCGGGAACCTCCCGCTGGCGACCGAAGGGGGTATTGCCAGCGGGGCGGTCAACAACTGCACCATGGAATCCGATCCGGCGGTTTTGACTGCCGCAGAAAGACTTGCAGGTTTAGGCCGGGTTGCTCTGATGATCGTCGGTTTGTACTTATTAACCGCAATATTAACTGGGCTGACCGTTTATTTAATGAGCTGGTCGGGCCAGCATATATTACGCCAACTGCGAGTTGAGCTTTTCAATCATCTGCACCGGTTGTCGTTGGGATATTACTCAGAACAAGAAGCGGGAAACTTGATGAGCCGCATCACCAACGATACTGACACTATCCAGCAGGTGTTCAGCTTTGGGCTGTTTAGCGTTCTAAGCGGTGCATTATTGATTATTTGGGTTGGATACAGCATGGTTCAAGAAAGTGTCGTATATGCACTGGTGAGTCTTTCCGTGCTGCCGTTCATGATCATCGCCACAATGTGGTTCTCGTCGCAAGCCAGGAAAGCGTTTCGCCAGACAAGATTGGAGATGGGTAGTGTCAACGCAGAACTCCAAGAGACGATCTCTGCAGTTCGGGAAGTCCAGGCTTTCAGTCGTGAACAGGAAAACATCGATAACTTCATGATCACTAATGCCGCCAATCGAGACGCAAACATTCGTGCGGTTTCGTACACCAGTGCTCTTGCTCCAACGCTCCAGGCTTTGGGCTACCTGGCTTTGGCAATTGTCGCCGGAGTGGGTGGCATCCTGCTGCTTCGTGGCCAACCGCTTTTTGGAACTGTCCTTTCCTTAGGTCTGGTGATCACCTTCTTGAATTATGTCCAAAGGTTCAACCAGCCGATTCAGCAAATCTCCGTCATGTGGACGAATATCCAAAGTGCTGTTGCTGGAGGGGAACGAATATTCGGGCTATTGGATGAAGAGCCTTCAATCGTGGATCTCCCTGATGCTCAGGAGATGCCGACCATCAAAGGAAAGGTGGAGCTGCGGAGCGTATTCGCGGCCTACAAGGAAGATGAAAGTGTATTAAATGGGATCAGCTTCAAAGTTGAACCTGGACAGACGATTGCGATTGTCGGTCCAACCGGAGCAGGTAAGACGACCCTGGTCAACTTGATTCTCCGTTTCTATGATGTAACCGGGGGCGCGGTGCTGATAGATGACCTGGATATTCGTTTTGTGACCAAGGAATCGCTGCGGGAGCAGATCGGTATCGTGCTGCAAGACACATTCCTTTTCAGCACTTCGGTGATGGAGAATATTCGTTTCGGCAGACCAGATGCCACGGATAAGGAAGTGATCGCTGCAGCGGAATTAGCACATGCGGATATATTTATTGAACGTTTACCAGAAGGTTTCGAGACAGTATTAGGTGAACGGGGTAGTGGTCTCAGTCAGGGTCAGAGGCAGTTGATATCGATTGCTCGCGCGGCGTTATCCGATCCACGAATAC
>SDBV01012963.1_pt1 | contig 10648 bp, 15 predicted proteins | sample 2277081 | NCBI WGS metagenome assembly SDBV01 (sample SAMN10402039, study PRJNA504765) | marine sediment metagenome | isolation source: marine sediment core GS10_PC15, 223 cmbsf | place: Arctic Ocean: Southern Knipovich Ridge | collected 2010
GTTGTTCAGTGATAGGGGGATGGTTTACACGTTATACAGACAAACACTGCCGGGATTGTGGTATTAAACTAAACTAGGAGGGGTAAATGGAAGGCAAATATAAACCACACGCAGAATATGCGGTGGAAAACTTCAAGGCCGTCTTAGACGATTTAGAGAAGCATAAAGAGAGGATGATGTCAGGTCTTTTTAAGGAGCAAGATTATAAGAATATCCCCGTGTTCGCTTTCGCTAATTTTGTAAGACCGGTTGACAAAATTTACACTTTAGGCTATAGACTTTTTCTGAACGTAACGCCGGGAACCGAATTAAGCGGATTTGAGATACTGGAATTAAACAGAAAAATGACGGAGGAAGTGGGATAAATGAATTACAAAGTACTGTTTTTAAACGGTGATACGCTCACCATTGACGAGGTTAATTACAAGCGGCTTAATAACCCCAGGCGGAGTATGGGAGGGCTGCTATACGCCCCTATGAAAGACCAGGAGCTTGTTTTTTATGATAATATACTCCTGGTTATCCCCGATAACATTGAGATTTTGCCCGATTCATGGCGAGATTCTCCCTATGTGGTGCGCTTTACGGATGGGTTTACGCTGGGGCTTACCGCGGACCAGTGCAAGAGTTTAAAGGGTGCGCTGGGGGAGGCGGCCAACAAGAAGTTTATTTCACTGCGAAACGGGGTGTTGGTTTATCCAAGCCGGATTTGGTTTATCGCTCACCGGGGGAGTGATTTGTTGGAGGATAATTGTCCGGATGTTCTCGGCTTCCCAACCGAAAAAGATGCTGCGGAGTACGCGGAGACGCATTTAACCCCAGCCTCCAAAGAGTCTACGGTCGTAATTTACGATGAACTTGCTGTCTGCTGCGACACAAACTCCGAGATCCGCTGGAAGGTCGGCAAGGACAAGAAGAAGCGGTACATGATGCAATGCACCGTGTGCGGCAAGAAGGGGAAGATGGTGAAGACCGCGGATGTTGAGAAGGCCGGTGAGGTTTTAGAGGTGACGGGATAGGAGGGTGTAATGGCAGAAGTTGATGGGGATTTAACGGGTTGTAATGTCTGTGGTGGGAAAACTGTATGGATACGTGGCCGTTATCCTAAAGAACCGAAACGAAAAGTATGCCCTACCTGTTTACAGGAAAGACTCGAAACCATACATGAAATGGCATCTAAAGACTATGGCGTTGCAGCACAAGAAGTGAACCCATAAGTAAGTTTTATAACAAAGCGAGGGGAATGGAACAATGTTGAATGTTCGAAAATCTGACCAAGAAGCAGCTCCTTAACAAAGCAAAGGCCGCTGTTGAGAACGCCCGGAATGCAGACGTAAAGTTCGTCAAGGCTACCCAGAAGGCGTTTAAATATACCGACTCCGCGTCCCAATGGACCGATGAAAAGCTCGACCAAATGGCCGAGGAGGATAGAACTGCCCGGACATTTAACATGATACGGCGCAGGGTGGACTTGGTATTAGGCGTGAGCGAGGATGACCGTGTTCGGTTTTTCCCGGCTCCCGTTGAAACGAATGACGGCTTTCTATGCGAGATTCTGGGTGCCGCTGCCGATTGGATGATAGAAAAATACAAGGTTGATGATGTTCATTACGAGGCTAAGGAAGCTGCCACAATCTGTGGCAGGGGGTGGACTGCTGTTGATTTCAGCCTTGACCCAAAGCGTTTAGGGCATATCAAGTTGGATATAGGTAATATTTCTGTCTATGACGTTAAGAAAGACCCGGCTTCAAGAGATAAGAAGGTCGAGAAAGATGCCAGTTATATCGATTGGGACAGGTGGTTGACAATGGAGGATTTCAAGATGAAATTCCCGAAACACGCCAAACACGCAGAGATGGTGATGACAACCGATATGATGCTTAATGAACCGATAGACATACCTGGAGCTGAGGATACGCTCTACAGTGAAGTAGACGACTTAGGGGGGCCGAATTTGATGGATTACAACACGCCCCTCGACATGCACTATTATGATAAGTCTAAGCGGCGGGTTCGATTTGTGCATAAGGAATACTGGCAGACGTTTGAGCGGTATTACCGGGAGGATCAGGCGACGGGCGAGTTAATAGAATTTGATGGCAAGGAGAGAAAGAAACTGGAGCAAATATATGCCGGTATCCATGGGACTCCATTCGATTACTTCCATACCACAGATAAAAAGGTGAAGTGGCTGCAATTCCTGGGTGATAAGATTTTATATGACGGCGATGCCCCTGTGGACTTTGGTGGATTTTCTCTAGTGCTGACAATGGGCGGGCGGGACGCATCTCTTAAAACCCCGCACAATTACGGTATTGTCAAGGATCTGATCGACCCGCAAGACGAGGTAAATGAGCGCTGGAGTCAGACAAGCGATTGGATGGAAAAGTCTGTTCAGACGGGAACTATTGTTGAGGAAGACGCTTTTGTGGATAAAAAGATGGGTGAGGACTCCCTGCGTGTAAAGGGGAGCATAACGTGGGTCCGGAATGGCGCTATAAAAGACCAAGCGATTAAAGAACGTGAAATGCCCAAGATGCCCACCGCCCCAATGCAGATGGAGCAGATGGCGCAAGACTTGTTTGACAAGATTTCAGGCATTAACCCCGACCTGATGGGTGGCGACCGAGGCCGGCAAGATTCAGGGGTTGTTGTTAACATACGCCGGGAACAGGGAACAAAACTGCTTGTTTCGCTATTTAAGAACTTCAAATTATCCCAACAGGCTATTTATGAGCGGATATTAGCCATTATATCCCAGTGGATGCCCGAAGACCAGCTTGCCGCTATATTGGGCGAGCAGGGGGAGAAATATCGGATACAGGACGGTATTGTATACGACTTAGAGCACGGGTTTCAAGCTAATTATAAAGACCTAAAGAATTTGCAGTATAACATAAAGTTTGAACAGCGGCCGGGCAATAAGACGCTGGAAATGCTGGAGCTTGCAACCTTCCTTGAGATGCAACAGTACGGTGTTGTGGTGGATCCCGACGTGCTTATTGAGAGGACGACATTAACGGCAACCCAGAAGGAAAAATGGAAGAAATATATCCAAGAGCAGAGAGAGGGCGAAAAAGAGGCCGCGGACCAGCAATTTCAGCTTGAGATGGCGAAGATTCAGGCGGGTGTCAATGATACTGGTGCCAAGATTCAATCTACCGAGGGTATGGGGATGGCTAAACTGGCTGAGGCTAAACGCAAGGGTGATATGAAGCATTACGTTGATGTGGAAAATCTGGATATTAAAGAGAGAGGGCAGAAGCTTGACTTCATTGCAAGAACAGAACAAACAAAAGCCGCAAAAGAACAGCAACGAAACAAAGCGACCGAAAAATCTGCATGAGCTGTTTGAGTATTTGAGGAGTTTTTATGCGGATATTGCGGCTAAAAAGCTTACTGTGAAAACCGTTATTGAGGTTATTTGGGTTGACGGTGGTATATGGCGTGTTGAGGTAACAAAAACAGAAAGAATGAAGGAATAAGGAGGGCTAAATGGGGTGGCCTAAGAAAGATAATAAACTTATTGGGATGCACTTTGCTAAAGACATGCGGGTTATCAAGGACTCGTATCGAGATGCGTATGACAAGGCGTTCGGTAAGAGGGATATACTTTTTCATACCAAGCGTTCCGGTAAAAGGATTTACAAAGGGTTTGACAAGAAGAAGGGATGATGCAAGCTGAATATACCATAAAGGGCAAGCGCCATGTGGGTAAAAGCACCGGATGGCAAGCTCGTAAAAAGGCACAGGGTAAAACATAACGTAGTTACACACTAATTACGACTAAAATTTAGAGTTCAACAGGTGCTTACCTGGAGCGGATAACATCTGCTTACCAAGGAGCCCGATTTGAGAGTCAATCTCTCTGTCGGGCTTTTTACGTTTTTACGGGAAGGCCCTGAAACGACGCCGGTTATTCGGGCGATATAATAGTGACGCCGACTGATAAAGGGCGCAAGCGACGCCAGCTAAAATTGGGCGCAAAAGGAGAATAGGTAAATGGAAACAGAAACAGAAATCAATTTGGAAGAACAGGCATTAAACACAAACGAGGATGAACAAATCCTTGATGAAGGCGATAAGGATAAAGACCTTACCGGTGACGAAAAGAAAGAAGCCGATAAGGAAAAACCTTCGGAGCCTTCATTAGAGGACCGTATTGCAGGTTTAGAGACAGGGATAAGCAAAGAGCGTGATAAACGCCGAACAGCAACGACAGAGTCCGCTACCCTGAAAGGACAACTTCAGGGCATACAAGACGTACTTGCCGAGTCAATGGCAAGGCGTGAGGAAACGGAAGCCGCCACTGGAAAGAAACCCGAAACCGACGCTATTACCGACTTGATTGTCGAGCTTAATGACGACGGCGGAGCGGTTCTACCCGGGAAGGCTTTTGATGCGGCTGTAACTGCCAAGGTTAAGGAGATTCTTGAATCTCAAGGCATAGCTTCTAACAAGAAGAATGTTGAGGAGCTAAGGGAAGAGATTCTTCTTGACCAGGAAGAGCAAGCGCAGACCCGGGATTTCAAAGAGCATAGAGATTTTCTCCTTACGGATGAAGAGAATGTGCCTTTCGCCGGGAACTATCCGAAACTGGATATAGCGCAACGGTGGTTTAAATCTCAGATACTCAAATACCAGGGGGACAATCAGATTCAAAGGTCGTTTTCCGCTGGTGAGGCAATCGATGTAGCCATGAAAGAAGGCATATCTGAGACCTTTGCTAAGAAATTTCCCACTCTGGACTTTGTAAGCGTAGCCAGAATGTATGAATCTGATTACGACTTTGGGCAGGCGCTTAAAAGCCTATCCGGAGGCAATACGGATAAAGGCAAAGCCGACTTGAGTAAGCTACAGAAGCTGGCCAATAAAGCCTCGAATCTATCAGGTGTTCCAAGCCAGAAAGCTGTGGGCGGTGACCTAACGTTGGAATCAATAACAGGTATGACCACAGCAGAAATGGAGAAGTTGACACCTGAAGATGAGGAAAAAATTGAGAAAATCCTTGCAGGACCAAATGCCTGATTCTCCCGATATAACTTTAAGGAGAATAAATAAAAATGGCTGATACATCATTTGCAAAAGATTCAGCACAGGCCGTTCAGTGGTACAGCAAGAAGACAATGGTTGAAACGCTGCAAAAGGCCTATATCAGTAAACTTATGGGTAAGCCGGGCGATCTGGATGCTTGCATAGTACGCCTGGAGGACCTTGATAAGAGTGCTGGTGAGAAAATTCGTTACGACCTGTTGATGGCCCCCGTAGGAACTGGAGCTACTGGCGACGAAGTTCTGGAATATTACGAGGAAGCGATGGTTTACCATCAGGACAGCGTTTATATTGACCAGAAAAGAAACGCACATGCTTGGGGCCGTATGACTCAACAGAGAACGCTTCATCAGTTGAGAGGTGATGCTAAATCGAACTTGAGCGGGTGGATGGGAGAGACGATTTACGACCAGTTCATGTTCAACAACCTTTGCGGCGACACAACCCATAATTTCGGGCAAGCGGCTGTTGCTCCTGACGGCGAGCATTACATCGTAGCTGGTGACGTTACACATACGGGCGTGATTGCGACCGATGAGGTATCTTTAGGCAGTAATGACCAGATCGGTTTGGTTGATCTGGACTATGCCAAGGAGAAGGCGGAGACGATTTCTCCAAAGATGGTTAAAGCAACATACGATGGGCAGAAGTTCTTTGTTGTTTTGCTCCACAACTATAGCGCGGTCGATATTCGTCTGAACACTGTCGGTTCAAGTTATACGAAGTGGCAGGACATTCAGCAGTACGCCAATAACCGAGGGTTGAAGAACCCAATTTTCACCGATGCACTTGGTGTTTATAACGGAATGATCCTCTTGGAAGCCCCGAGGATCGTTGGGTTTGACGGTGCTGCGGCTGATACGGTTCGTAGAAACCTGTTCTTGGGCAAGCAAGCGGGTGTTTTTGCTGTCGGTTCTGCTTATGACAAAATGGATGAGCAGAAGTATGGCAAGCTCCCGATGAGCTGGGACGAGAGTGCAAGGGATTACCGTAACCGTAAGGGTATCGCGGTTGGAAGTATCTTTGGAATCAAGGCTTGTATTTTTAATAGCAAGCGTTTCGGTTCCATGGTTATAACAGCTTATTCGGTACAGCATTAAGACCGGATCGGATAGCACACAACGGGGGTAGGTGACCGTAACCCTACCCTCTTTCAATCAATAAACGGGGATCGTAACCCCTGTAAAGGAGTACTTAAAAATGGCACAAGTAAGTTTTACAGCTTCAGGCGCTACGACCTATGACTTGACTTTGGTTACTGTCAATCCGGGCGCTGTCAACGAAGCAACGGCAAGACCGGGTGGGCATGTCGCTCGCAATAGAATCAACTTTGCGAATGTGACCGCACCCACAATAACAAACAAGGTGATGAACGTCCTGAGACTGCTCAAGGTACCACCGAGAACAGTGGTAACGGGCGTTTATTTGATTTCCCCTCGCGGTACGGCGGGCGTTGGTATCGGCTTGAACAGCAAGGCTGTTTCGTCCGGTACGGCAGGTCTGGGGTTCAGTGCGTTCAAGGACGCATCCCTGTCCAGTGCATCCACAGATACGAGTGGTTTCGGAAAGGCCACCTTGTCCGAGTCCAAGATTCATACCAGTTCCATACTGGCGCTTCCTGCCGATCCTGAGACCTCTCCAAAGGGCTCAGTTCGGTTCGTGGCTGCCGGTGTGTCGGGTGGAAATCACGGGTGGGCCGATGGTGCCGATGACGCACAGATAGGGATACAGTACCCTTATGGCGGATATGTCACCTTCCAGCTTTTGGCCGGGAAGGGTCCGTCCGGTACGTCTGCAGCGTCTTTGGATGGTGCTTTGACCGGAATTTTGGAGGTTGCGGCAGTCGGGTTTAAAGTTCCTGAGTAACCTAACAACATAACCAAAGGGGAGAGATTGGGTTCTCTCCCCTCAACTAGGAGGGGAAAATGACTCAATTTATTCCGGGTGTTCCAATAAAAAGGTATAATCCATGTTTAGACCCACAACAGAGATTCATACCCCATGTATTAAAACCTATTAAGGTAGAAGGCGGGGTAGTTACTAGGCCTAATGTCTATGTGCCAAATCATGGGTACTATCCTGAGTGGGTAGATTTGATTCAAAAGTTTATCGATCATAAGGAGGGTTAAATGCAATACAACAATATATTAGAAGTAGATCCAGCAGTATTCGGTATCAGGAATATCAATCCGGGCAGTTATTACGCTGAGTGTCAGAGGAAGGACTTAATAACACCGTGCCATAACGTGCTCAGACAGCTTGGCTATTACCCCTCTTACGAGGGTGTATATAAAAGAATGGGGATTGCCGTAGGAATTGACACCCCCTGGCACCATGTGAAGCACCTTAAAACAAAGAAGTGTGGGGTAGATAATCACTTGAAGTTTGCTGTATTTGGTTTCGTCCCCCCCCGGTGTGCGGAGTGCTGGAAAGTGTGCGTAACCATTAAAACCATTGAGGATTTGTTTAAACTCCTCCAGGTTCAAAAGTCATTGGAGAGACCTTCGAAATGCGGCATAGAACTCAGGTGGTACACCCCGAAATTGTATGGCGGTTACTTCTATAATAACAGCTTGGACGAAGGCCGGGAGTGCTACGAGGCGGTGCGTAAGGCTGTTGATGAGCATATCGGTAAAGATACGCATATAATTCTCAAACGTGCCTGTACTGAGTATGAGCTTATTAAAGGCCCGTCTGCCGGGTGGATAATGACGGAAGACCAGTATAGGATTGACGAAGATTTAGAGGCAATGGTTGATACTTATTCCCCTGCCACTGAGGGGCAGACCGATTCGATGTTGGCCCAGGTTCATTCTCGTTGGATAGAGTGGGCGTTTAAGCATCAAGACCCGACAGTGGGGCAATATATTGGGGAAACCCCTTTGTATCCGGGCTGTATGGCATATCACGAGGGGGATATTGGCGAGATAAAGGCCGACATTATCAGGGCAAAAGCTATCGTGAAGCATGACATTCAACCGGAAGTTGTAAATAGCGTTCATGCCGCATTGAGGGGTTTCAATATGACTAAAAGCGTGGACTTTAGCAAGATGGGCACGCTGCTTGGTTTTGACAACATCAATCCGTTATTTCATGGGGAGGGTATAGAAATTGGGTAAGAAACCGATAAAGAAAACAACTAAAAAGCCGAAAATAGTCCTAACCGAACAGCAACAGAAGTGCTTAGACTGCCGGGAGTGCTGCGAATACGTTGAATACCCGATAACAATGCTCAGTACAGATGTAGTCGAGTATTTTCTAATCAGAGGAGACCAGTTTTATATCAATAGCGCGGGTGTGTTGTTTATTCGGAAGCACTCCCCGTGCCAACACCTATCCGAAACTGGCGGTTGTCTTGTCTATAACGAACGGTCTTTTACCTGTAGAGATTTTATGTGTGACGAAAAAGACAAGAGGGTGAAAGAGGTAAAGGACGCAGCCTGCAAGAAATGCCTCGCAGAGGTAAAGATTGTTATTGAAAATCATAACAAGAAGAAAGCGGAAGAAGAGGAGGGTAAAAATGTTGGAGAAAATTAGCGGGTTAGTACCCATAGCAAGAGCGGAGCTTAAAACATCGAAAAGAACCTATGCGCTAAAACTCTTAAAAGCTCTCATGCTCAAGGCTGAAAAAGCACTGGTCGATAAAGACCAAGAGGCGCTGGAGAAAGCGGTAGCGAATCAACACCGGCTAGAGCAAATGAACGTCAAAGATGTGATGGATTTTGTAGAAGAAAAATAACAGATACGGAGAATAAATCAGATGCTATTTGATACATTTCTAAGAGACTTTAAGGTAACGAAAACTCCGGGTGTGGTCGAACTACATAGAAACAAAGTTTTCTTTGCTTCTTGGCCACTGGATGCGGGCACAGCCGACGTGCTCCCAGTATTGAATGTAAGGGCTGGTGATATCGTCCTTGATGCCTGGGTAGACGTTCAGACCGTTTGCCCGGTGAACTCAACCATAGACCTCGGATACGGATCGGTTGTGAATTATTGGGGCAACGGCCTGGCGCTTGATGTTATTGGAAAGGCGCCGACTGTTTACAGTTCAACAGCTACGCTTACCCCGTATAATCTCAGAGACAAGAATCAGGAAACTGTGAGTTTCGTGGTGAACGGGGCGAGCTTAAACGACCATGTGCTGATATCCCCTGATGGGGTTGACGTGGCAGATGTGATGTTTTCCGGTTATGTCGAGGAGGCTAATTACGTCGCTATCAGAACCACGAACATAACGGGTGACTATGCTTTGGATTTACCGACTGTGAGTGCCAACGTGGTAGTTAACAAGGCTCCGTTTCGGGGTATGCCTTGGACGGTTACCGCAGCAGATACGATTGATATCAAGGCGACAACGGACACCGCTGATGTGAATATTAACAGCGGTATCTTGTTTGTGTATGCCTTGGTTATAAGGGTTTAATCTTAAAAAAAATAGGAGGGTGGAAAATGGCTAACATAGAACATAGACCATGTCCGTTTTGTGGCAGCGAAACATTTGAAATTGAGAAATTAATCAGCACTACGTTTTTCTTTTGTGGAGAGTGTTTTGCCCAAGGGCCAGCTTTTTTTGAGCGAAGTCGGGATAGGGAAGGCCAAGCATGGTCGTTGTGGGACGCTCGTGGAGTTAAAGAAAAAATCAGAATACTTGAAAAACAAATCGAAATATTAAAACAAGTTTAACCAGTATTGCGGGATAGGGACACCCTCCCCCGAAAGCGGATGCCTAGGCTCCGTTTCCCGCAATTTCTTTTAAGGAGGAAGCGAGGGATGAGACAAGTTGCACAACTGATAACACGAATAGCCTTAATTTGGTTTAAAACTCCGAAGCGCTATTATGTATTCGTTTTGGGGCCCCTGACTGCCGCATATACAAAGGTATATTTAAAATGTCAACACCAACAGACGTTATAACAGCCGCAAAATACGATTTAAGGGTAAGCTCAGGGCAGGATTACAAGCCTGAAGAGTTACTGGAATACCTGAATCGCACGGTTATCATCCTGGATACCGCCTTACTGGGCATGGACTCCGATTGGGTTCATAAAACCGAAGTCAGCAGCGGGTTAGCCTCCGGTTTGCGGAAAGTCACGATGCCTACCCGATGTGTCTCCATTCGTTCTATCTGGGCCACTGAGATTATAGATTCTTTTACAGACTTAACATTCTCAACCTCGGCCAAAACAATAGCCACGGCTGCAGGAACATTTTTAACCAATGGGATTGCAGCTAACGGGACTATCGGGATTGTCGGGACCGGAAGCAATAATACCAATACCATCGGCCTGTTAACTGTAAGTGCCGTGACGGAAACGCTTATAACTTGCAATGAAGGTACCATCGTTAATGAGGGCACTGCAGATGCCTCTGGTACAATCATGTTAATCAAATCAAACGAGGTCGAGAAGGACTCGACAGATAACCTTGTTAACTCACGCAAATGGGTTTCAGCGGAAGGCCGGCCGAATTATTGGGCATGGGAGGGCACGAATGTAATTTTCGATTACAAGGCAGACCAGGATTACGGGTTGCTTTTTCACTTCAACCAAAAGACGGCCACGCTCTCAGCTGATGATGACATGCCCTACAATGA
>SDBV01012964.1_pt1 | contig 10648 bp, 9 predicted proteins | sample 2277081 | NCBI WGS metagenome assembly SDBV01 (sample SAMN10402039, study PRJNA504765) | marine sediment metagenome | isolation source: marine sediment core GS10_PC15, 223 cmbsf | place: Arctic Ocean: Southern Knipovich Ridge | collected 2010
ACTTTTCTGCCAACGCTCAACTATTGGATACATTTTTGAAGCTTTACGCATATGATCTTTTTTTATGCGCAATTATAGTATGGAAATTGAAACTTTGAAACAGGCATTTCACAGCATGTTTACTGTGATACACCCATTGTTCTTGAGGCAAATACTGATGAATCAATTTATAGTAACTCAATAGGATTCATTGGGGATGGTGGTCCTATGGTTGCATCAAAGGAGCTTGGAACAAAAGTGGGCAACCTTTGGAAAAAAGCTGTTAGCTATGACTTAACCAGATCAGACATTCATTACGGGATTTGTCAAATCTATTCAATCTCAATGATGACTGATGAACTTATTGAATATCTGCCTACATTAAAAAAACATGTTTCGGGTGACGATAAAATGCATTATTCGATGTGCAACTATGCAAGGAATTTGAAAGACCGGGGAGACTTCGAATCTGCAATGAAGGTATACAATTTCGTATCTGGCTTATACCCAAATGAAACGGGCCTGCTTAGTGATATTGCTTCTGAATATTTTATGAACGGAGATATGGCTTTGGCTAAGAAGAAAATTGATGAAGCTGTAAAAAATAAAAACCTGGATGAGATGTCTTTAGGAAATGCGTTTTTCTTTAATTCTGTTATGGGTAGTTATGACGATGCTTTGGACTGTATTAAAAAGCAATCCATTTTAGCTGGAACTTCTGACTATTTTTTCTATAAAGGATTACTTGAATTCTCGAGGAGCCAGGATTGGAAGACTACTCTAGCGAATTTCAACAGTAAATCCCAAAACACAAGTTGGAAGGAGATAGCTGACTACATGATTAGTGATGAATTTTCATCCTCGATTGATAACTACATAAAGTTGATTGACTTCAAGCTGAATGATGGGTTTAAGATAATTATTCATGAATCTTTCAAAACAAAAACGCCTAACAATCTTATCCCTTTCATTAATTATGCAGAGCTACTCACCTACAACAAACAATATGAGAACGCAACAATTGAATTTAAAAAAATTGAGAAATCAAATTTGATTAAGAATGTAGATGACAAAGAGAAGATAGCTTATTTTCATGGTTGGGTGCTCTGGAGATTAGATCAAAAGGTCGAATCTATTGCCAGATGGCAGAAACTTAAGAATTCAGAGAATTTTCATTATAAAAGTGCCAGCGCATATTTTAGCGGAAAATATTACTATGATATTGGAGATAAACAAAAGGCCAAAACCTCTTTCGAATTAGTCAGTGATGACGCAAGCAAATCGAAATATGCGACAATGTCCTGGAATTATCTGAATAGTATAAAATAGATCCTAATCGAGTAGACGGCTGACGGCCATTTGACTACCCCACTGGCGAGCGATTGCATCGCGTGCACAAAATTATTGCAGATCCAGTTTTCTTACTCCAAAATCACACCATCTTCAGCTTTTGCCCAGGAGGCTACTCACCTGGTTCAAGCGTCTCGCTTGGACCCTCAGCCTGCCGTTACGGCAAACAGATGGTAGGCATCAGACCTGCGAGGTGGGCTGTCAAAAATGTGGGATATTTAAAATATCTTCACCCTGTAGTTGATATGTACACACTTCCATATTCCTCAAGGTCCCCTGCCTCGTCCGGCAGGCAGGCTTTCAGGTGACTCTGAGGGCGAGCAGGATTTGTCACCTTATAACTCCTGATTCTCAATAATCATCGTTATCCCCTGCCCTATTCCTATACATAAGGAAACGAGCGCATACCGGCCTTTTCTTCGTTGAAGCTCCCTTGATGCTGTAAGTAAAAGCCTGGCGCCTGATGCTCCAAGCGGGTGACCAATCGCAATAGCGCCGCCATTTGGATTAACGCGTGTATCTTCAAAAGCCAGATCCAGGGATTTCAGGCAACCCAATACCTGAACGGCAAAGGCCTCATTGATTTCAATAAGATCCATATCCTGAAGGGTGAGTCCGGCGCGAGCCAGCGCTTTTTTAGTTGCGGGAACTGGCCCCAAGCCCATCAGACCAGGCTCCACACCAGCAACAGCGCTTGCAATTATTTTTACCATTGCTTGCAAGTGAAGCTGTTTGGCCACACTGGAATTTCCAATTAGCAATGCGGCAGCCCCGTCATTCACTCCTGATGCATTTCCTGGCGTAACAATCCCGTCTTTATGCAATGACCGTAAACCTGAAAGTTTCCCGAAGCTGGTGCCGGGCCGGGGATGCTCATCCAATTCAACAATTATCGGTGGAAGTTTGCGCTTAGCTGCAGGGACCTCAACAGGCATGATCTCACCATTATAAAATCCATCCTTTCGCGCCGATTCATATTTCATTTGAGAGGCGTATGCGTACCGGTCGCTATCTTCCCGGCTAATGTTTAGCTTTTTGGCTATGTTTTCTGCGGTTTCCGGCATGCCTTCAGACCCAAATTGCTTAAGTAGAAGTTCATTTGGGAAGCGCCATCCAATGGTAGAATCAGCCATTGGAGCAGTACGTTGAAATGCATTTTCTGCTTTTGCCAAAATCAATGGCGCTCTGGTCATGCTTTCAACTCCTCCGGCAATAAAAAGATTTCCTTCGCTGCAGCGAATGGAATTTGCCGCCATGACAGCTGCAGCAAGACCACTACCGCACAAACGGTTGAGTGTAATTCCTGCTGTTTTAGTTGGCAATCCAGCAATCAACAATGCATTTCGTGCGATATTCCGTGAGTCCTCTCCAGCCTGATTCGAATCCCCAACGATGACGTCTTCAATTTCACCATGAATTTGCTGATTTCGATTGACAAGTTCAGTAATGGTAGCTGCCATCATATCATCGGGTCTTAATCTGGCCAAAGCCCCACCATAGCGACCGAAGGGTGTGCGGATACCATCAAATATATATGCCTCTTCCATAGCTTATTTTGTTAATTCCTGAAGCTTCCTTAAAGCAGAAAGTTCTTTAGGTGTTGGAATAGTAGTTGATTTTATTTGCTCAGATATCTTGAGGTCCCATCCGGTTGCTTCCTTTGCTGCCTCCACCGTAATCCCGGGGTGCAGATGTGTCATTATAAATTCTTTAGTCAGTGGATCAGGTTCCAGAATACCCAAATCCGTAATAATTGCCTTTGGACCATGACCGGAAAAACCAAGTTTTTTCTGACTGTCTCCTCCAGATGCATACCCAACTGAGGTAATGAAGTAAAGTTTCTCTACAAGGCTACGCGTACTTTGACGTAGCATGATAATCGTATGATCACAAAAACCTGCAATTTCCGGCGCTCCACCAGCTCCGGGAAGACGCACTTTTGGATTGTTATAATCACCAATCACAGTAGAATTCAAATTGCCAAACTTGTCAACCTGGGCAGCGCCAAGAAAACCTGTCTCAATTTTACCACCTTGCAACCAGTACCGAAACATCTCAGGAACAGAAACCACAGACAGCGCTTTTCGGCTCAACTCATCATCGCCAATGGACAATGGTGGTCGGTCAGGAGTCGTATCGAGTGTTCCACTTTCATAAATCATAGATAGGTTTGGCGCATGCAGTCTCCTAGCCAGGTTAGCGGCTAAACTGGGGAGGCCGATTCCAATAAAGACAATTGATCCATCTTTAAGGAATCTGGATGCAGTGACCACCATCATTTCATTTGCACTATAGTTTGATTCAGACATTTTCCTGCTCCTTAAGTTTTAACATAAATTCTTCAAAGTCATTGGTGGATAGCACAAATTTCTCCATCCAATCCTGGAAACGCTGCCGATCTGAACTAATTTTATCCCAATGGATATAAAAGTCATTTGACCGATTGTAATACCCTTCGGTGTAAGAAGGAAACGCCCCGTTTTGCACGCAACACACCGCATTGATCACCCAACGAGGAATCACTACCCCTCCATTAGTTTCATCTACACGATCCACAATTTCTTCGACCGTCACGATGCTTTGTTTCGCAGCGAGAAGTGCTTCCTTTTGAATGCCAATAATTCCTTTCAACCAGATATTGCCGTGCTTGTCTGCTTTCTGTGCGTGGATAATCGTCAGATCGGGATTTATTGCCGGCACAACCGTTAATTTTTCTCCGGTAAACGGACAATCTATAAACTTTATATTCGGATTTATCTCGGGATAACTCGTTCCTCTATACCCTTTAAATACAGCGCATGGCATTCCTGAAGCTCCCGCTACCCAGGCATTCGCCATGGCAGCATGGGCATGCTCCTCAAATTTCATTTTGTGCGGATACTCATGCTCATATGCATCTCTGAATCGATGCAATGAACCCACCCCGGGATTTCCTCCCCAGGAAAACATCAATTCATCTGCACAGCCCATTCCAATCATTTGATCATAAATAATATCTGGTGTGAGGCGAATAAGTGACAGACCATTGATTTTTTGGCGAATAATTTCGAGGCCTGCCGCATGCGGAATCAGATGCGTAAAACCTTCCATAGCCACTCGCATGCCGGGTTTTACATACTTTTTAACCGCTTCTTTTAAGCTTAAAAATTCAGTCATTTACTTTATGGAATACTTTATATCTATAATGTTCGATATACGAACATCTGTACTATATACGTAATGCAATATATACATTGATCAAAACACATCCAAACTGTCCCCTTGACTTTACCCCATCATCTATCTATATTTGATTGTACGACAAACGTACACTGGTTCGTATTTCGAACACATCGAATAATAAGCGCCTAAAATGGGAATTAAACATAAAATCACACGACTCATCGCATTATCCATAATTACTATATTTTTAATTTTTACCTGTAATCCCAAGAGCTTCAATCAGGAGATGGATGCATCTGGAAAAGCAGAAAATCATGGCTTTTCTACAGAGCGACTTAATCGTCTGACATCTTGCTTGGTAAGGGAATTGGGTATCCAAAAAACTCCCGGTGCAGCAGTTGCCATATATCGCAATGGTTCCCTGGTTTATGAAAAGATATTTGGAAATCAGGATTTGGTCAAAAAAATACCAATGAAAAAGAATTCTATTTTTAGAATATATTCCATGACCAAACCAATTACCAGTACCGCAGTAATGATGCTTTGGGAGGAAGGAAAATTCAAGCTGAATGATCCGGTTTCACTTTATTTGCCGGAATTCAATAAGATGCGGGTGGCCGTGGTAAATAAGGAAAAGACAAAAATAATTAGAACCATTCCTTCCAAAAGACAAATTACCATACAGGATTTACTTCGACATACTTCCGGTCTCACCTACGGAGGATTTGGAAGAAGCACTGCTGTGCGCCAGCTTTACAAAAACGCTAATTTATCGCCAATCAAAAACACAAGTCAGCAATTTATCAAGACAATAAGCAAGTTACCTTTGATGGCCCATCCCGGAGAACGATGGGAATACAGCTATTCAACCGATGTACTTGGGTGTTTGGTGGAAGTTGTTTCGGGTATGACACTTGAAGCATTTTTTAACAGGAACATATTTGGTCCATTAAAAATGAAAGATACCGGATTTCATATTCCTGAAGACCAACTATTCAGGGCCGCGCAAGGTTATGATTATAAGACTAAAAGGTATCCTTTGCATCTAAGGGACGTTTCAAAATCACCACGCATGTATTCAGGAGGTGGAGGATTGGTGTCGACCGTACATGATTATGCGCGTTTTGCACAGATGATGCTTAATAGAGGACAGCTTGACGGCACTCGCCTGTTAAGCCCTAAAACTGTAGATCTGATGACTGCGAATCATATCGAGGCATCGGTGAAAAAAGGAGATCTTTACCTTCCCGGAGCAGGTCACGGATTTGGTCTGGGTTTTGCCGTGCGAATGGAAACCGGTATTGCCGGTGTGGCGGGATCAAAGGGTGATTATCGCTGGGGAGGCTGGGCAGGCACCGGCTTTTGGATTGATCCGGAAGAACAAATGATCAGCATATATATGATGCAGGATGTGGGTTCATCCGTCTATCTCCGGGATCGTTTTAAAGCTTTGGTGTATCAGGCAGTTATTGAGTGAATAATTAATATGTTCCCATGAGTAATAAATATGTATTGATAACAGGTGGTGCGCGGGGAATTGGCCTTGCCACAGCAAAAAGGCTTACCAATGATGGATTTGAGATCATTATCTTAGATATCATAGAACCTCCTTCTGATTTAAAAGCAGATTATTATCACGTTGATTTTTTTGATTCCAATGCCACAAAAAGCATCTTAAATGAAGTAAGCGAAAAGTATGACATAAGCCGTTTGGTAAATAATGTGGGCGTTGTACGTCCCTCAAGTTTGGAGGATACCAAAGCCGATGATTTCACAGATGTGATTATGCTGAATGCCCAAACAGCCCTGCGTTGTGTGCAGGTTTTACTCCCATCCATGCGGAAAGAAAATTTCGGTCGCATTGTAAACATTACAAGCCGTGCGCAGCTTGGAAAAGAAATGCGAACTGCCTATTCGGCAAGTAAAGGAGCCCTCGCTGCTATGACACGCACCTGGGCGCTTGAATTGGCATCGGAAGGGATCACCGTAAATGCTGTAGCTCCAGGACCCATTGAAACAGAAGCATTCAAAAAAAATAATCCTCCTGATGATCCGCGCACCAAGTCGATTGTGGATAAAATTCCGCTAAAGCGCATGGGACAACCAGAAGATGTCGCCAATGCGGTAAGTTTTTTTATTAATGAAAAAAGTAGTTTTGTTACCGGGCAAACCCTTTATGTCTGCGGAGAAATTACCGTAGGATTAAAAACAGATTGATTTGATTAGAATATTATGCATGCATTAGGACTAAAAGACCCCGGACTTTTTAGAACCAAAGGATTTATCGGCGAGTGGTGTGATGCCGAAAGCTATAAAACATATGAAGTCATCAATCCCGCGACAGGTAAACCCATTGCTACTTTGCCCGATATGGATGGAGTTGATGCAAAGAAAGCTGTTGATCTTGCCGCTAAAACCTTCCACACATGGAAGAACTTCACGGTAGATGAACGTGGCGCTATCCTCAGGCGTTGGGCAGAATTGATTCGTGAACACAAAGATGATATCGGACGAATTCTAACCATGGAGCAGGGAAAAACACTTGCTGAATCTATCGGTGAAATCGTATATTCAGCAAGCTACCTTGATTGGTTTGCTGAAGAAATTGCACGACCATGCGGAAGAATCATTCCTGCACACAACAAAGATCAGCGAATTATGGTAACCCACGAACCTTTGGGTGTGGGCGCAACCATAACACCATGGAATTTCCCTTCACTTATGGTACTGAGAGAGGTGGCCCCGGCACTTGCTGCAGGATGTACGCTTGTACTCAAACCATCAGGTTACACGCCGCTCACCCCGCTTGCTTTTGCAGAACTCGCAAACCGGGCCGGTTTACCTCCGGGAGTATTTTCAGTGGTGATGGGTGCCAGAGGCAGTGGAGCTTCGATGGGGAAAATTTTTACTTCAAATCCTGATGTACGAAAGATCAGCTTTACCGGATCGACGGAAACAGGAAAGTTGTTGGCAAAAGAGGCAACAGAAACGGTTACCAGAATGAGCCTTGAGCTGGGTGGAAATGCTCCATTTATTGTATTTGATGATGCTGATGTGGATGCGGCATTGGATGCATTAATGATTTCCAAATTCAGAAATTCGGGGCAGACCTGCGTGACGACTAACCGTGTGCTGGTTCAGGATTCCATTTATGATGAATTTGTTGAAAAATTCGCAGAAAGTGCAAAACATCTAAAAGTAGGTAACGGTCTTGAACAAGGAGTTCAGATGGGGCCTATGATTTCTGAATCGGCAGTAAAAGAAGTGGAAAGGCATATTGCCGATGCGGTGAGCAAAGGAGCACGGATTCTTACAGGGGGAAAAAGGCATAAGCTGGGATTGAGCTTCTTTGAACCAACTGTATTAGCGGATGTAACTGCCGATATGTTGCCGTGTCAATGCGAGATTTTTGGTCCGCTGGCACCTGTCAGCAGGTTTAAAACGGAAGAAGAAGCCATTACCATGGCAAATAATACCATACATGGGCTTGCCGCCTATTTCTATTCAAATGGCAGGGCTCGATGCTGGAGGGTAGCAGAAGCGCTGCAAGCCGGTATCGTTTGTGAAAACACCATTGCTTTTTCCAGTGCACGTGCGCCATTTGGCGGATACAAACAGTCAGGAATGGGGCGTGACGGTGGTCATGAAGGACTTCTTGAATGGCAGGAAGTAAAATACAGATGTATAGGCGCAATAAAATAATAGGCAATGCCTGAGATTATTATTGACGCTTTAAAAAGCAAGGTAATAATTCACATAATGGCAATTTTCTTCAAATTTTAATTAGATTAAATGAACAACTTTCAATTTAACACACCGGGAAAGATCATTTTAAGACCAAACTGCTCAAGTGATTCCGAAACCTACAAAGGCCTTAATCTGACCGGTCGGACATTGATAGTTACCGACGCCACACTTGTAAAATTGGGAATAGCAGATAAAGTGAGCGCTGCCATGACTAAGGCAGGAGCCGATGTGATCACATTTGATCAGGTAGAGCCGGAGCCAAAAACTACCGCGGTCAGAAAATTGATTGCGGATATTCAAAAAGAAAATATTCAACTGGTCGTCGGACTTGGTGGTGGCAGCCCTATGGATGTCGCTAAAATCGCCTCCTTATTGATCCCCTGCCCTCAGCCAATCGAATCGATGTATGGTGTCGGTAATGCAACAGGTCAACGTCTTCCGCTGATCCTGATTCCGACGACTGCAGGTACAGGTTCTGAAGGCACACCGGTAGCAGTTGTTACAGGAGATGATGGAGAAAAAAGCCCGATCGTTGGACCACAATTTATTTGTGATACTGTGGTGCTTGATCCGACCTTAACCCTTGGCTTGCCTTCGCATATTACAGCTGCCACCGGAGTTGACGCGATGGTACATGCCATTGAAGCCTATACGTCCGGTGTGCGTAAAAATCCGGTGTCTGACCAATTGGCATTAAAAGCTTTAAAACTACTTTATAATAACATAAAATTAGTTTTTGAGCAGGGAGACAAGCTGGAAGCACGGAGTAATATGCTTGTGGGTTCCATGATGGCAGGACTCGCCTTTGCCAATGCCTCGGTAGGCGCTGTGCATGCCCTGGCCTACCCTCTGGGAGCTCATTTTCACCTATCACACGGAGAAAGTAACGCCGCTGTACTAACACCCGTTATGCGCTTTAATCTGGAAAATGCAGCTCCGATGTATGCGGAACTTTATCGATATATCACTCCCAAATTCAGTGAGCTGCATGACAAGGAGGCTGCTGAAGCGCTCATTAAATCGCTGGAAATATTGATTCCTGAATTGGGATTAAAAAATCAATTATCACAGTATAACATCCTTGCAAAAGATCTTGATGTATTAACTGATAGCGCCATGAAGCAAGCAAGGCTACTTTCTTATAACATCAGAACTATGAACCAAAACGACATCTATCAGGTATTCAAATCCATTTTATAAGATTAATTTATATGTCTGAGCATGAAAACAACAAAGATTTTTTAAAGACCCTGTCAAGAGGCCTTTCAGTAATCAAGTCATTCGACAAGGAGAATTCGAAAATGAAGCTAAGTGAAGTGGCGCGAAAAAATAATATGAGTAGAGCATCGGCGAGACGGTTTTTACTCACTTTGCAAAGCCTGGGCTATATTATAAAAGAGGGTGACCAATTTTGCCTTTCGGCAAAAATACTTGAACTAGGCCACCAATACCTGAGCAATCTGGATTTTATTGAAGTGATTCTGCCATTAATGAGGGAAGTGAGTCGTAATTTGGGAAAAGCCTGTTCTGCGGCAGTACTTGATGGCTGTGATATCGTATATATAGCACGGATTCCATCACAACATCAAATCCTATCCGTAAACCTTAATGTGGGATCACGACTGCCTGCGTTTTGTACCTCGATGGGAAGGGTATTGTTAGCAAAGTTGTCTGACACAGAATTAGAAAATTTCCTTCAACAATCCGAGCTTATGGCTTACACAAGCAAGACGATCACTGATCCTTCCCAACTAAAAAAAGCAATCCGCCAAGTCAATAAAGATGGTTATTCTTTTGTAGATCAGGAATTGGAAGAAAGTCTCCGTTCCCTTTCCATCCCGGTTCATAATCGAAATGGAAATGTAATCTGTGCCATCAACGTAGGTATGCCTGTGGGGCAGGTTGAAGTGGAAGAAATAATTTCAGCCTATTTACCGGCATTGAAGCAAGCAGCAAAAAAAGCAGAACTGGTACTTGCTCATCATCATTTATAAAAAGTTAATTAGCATCTTCATTTGTCTTTTTTGACTTGAAGTGATATTTTAAATTATCAAGATTTATCACTGATTACCAGATATTTGTAATGATATTAATCAAACCTTCTTATTGGATAACCATCTATTATTAATCAATTTCCAACAATCATATACCTCTACCCTATCTCCCTGCTTTGCTATCCGGAATCTAGCTATTTTTTCAGTTTATAGTGTATTTTAAAGGAATATAATTTGGGAAGAAACCTTACTGTTTCGCTGAAAACTAATTCAAGTATTTCACTTCCACTTCAGGGCACCTCTAATAACTCCATTTTGTGTCCCAACTTGGGCTTTCTTCCAGCTACTGCGTTACCAAAATACTCATTTAGCGATGCTAAACTCCGTTTTTGGCGCCTTGTATCTGAAATAAATAC
>SDBV01012965.1_pt1 | contig 10647 bp, 11 predicted proteins | sample 2277081 | NCBI WGS metagenome assembly SDBV01 (sample SAMN10402039, study PRJNA504765) | marine sediment metagenome | isolation source: marine sediment core GS10_PC15, 223 cmbsf | place: Arctic Ocean: Southern Knipovich Ridge | collected 2010
GGCGGTAATGGAGCTTCCCGGATCAGATCCCAAAATGGAATTGAATTTAATTTCTGATTCCACCGATGTAATCCACTGGTACCAGCGCCAGATCTATGTAAAAATCATGCGGGCATTGCATGGTGCACTGGAAGGCAGGTTTGAACAGGAAGATATGGAAGAATTTCCCAAAGATTCAGACGGATCTGCCAAAGTGGCCCTGATCGGCATCGACCGTTCCATCGGGGCGTGGGGATACCTGATGGAGAATTTACCTGGTAATTCAGACGATATCCTTGATATACTCGTCTTGCTTGAGCAACTTCGTAAAAATGTGGAAGAGAAGTTCCCGGATGCACGTAGTTTTGTACGTCCCGGGTTTGATGATGTTGTCTAAATATTTTGAGTTCCATCTAAGACATAATCTGCTAACTATTGAAAGTCCCCTTTCAAAAGCTGATTTGAGAGATTTGTCTATGAGCATATTAATTGGCAATTTACAAAATCACAGAGCCTTAAACATATAGGTTATTTAAAAGTAATCATTTACCTTTGCAGTCTTTTAAAATTCGGACGTGATCCGAAAACTAAATCTTATTGAAGATAAATGGCAGTAAAAATTAGATTAGCGCGTCGAGGACGCAAGAAACTGGCAATTTACGACGTGGTCGTAGCTGATGCCAGAGCACCACGAGATGGTCGGTTTATTGAAAAATTAGGTACTTACAATCCCAATACAGATCCGGCAACGATCAATATCAACGAAGATCATGCATTTGATTGGGTGATGAAAGGGGCGCAGCCAACGGATACCGCAAGGGCGATACTTTCTTATAAAGGAGTTATGTTCCGTAAGCATTTGCAAGTGGGAGTAAATAAGGGCGCAATTACACAGGATGATGCTGACAAAAAACTTGCACAGTGGTTGGAAGAAAAACGAGAGAAAATCCAGACTAAAATTGATGGACTTACAAAAGATCAGAAAGAAGCATCCAAAAAACGTAAGGTAGTTGAATCTAAAGTAAGAGAAGCCCGTACCGAGGAAATTCTGAAAAAACAAAAGGCACTTGAAGAAGCAGCAATTGCTGCCGCAAAGAAAGCGGAATCTGCAGTTGCAGAAGCCGAAGGTGAGACATCAGGAGCAGATGTAGAAGTACTGGAAGAGCCTAAAGCTGAGGAACCGAAAACGGAAGAGCCTAAAGCTGAGGAACCGAAAACGGAAGAACCAAAAGCTGAGGAACCAAAAGCGGAAGAACCAAAAGCAGAGGAACCAAAAGCAGAGGAACTGAAAGCGGAGGAAACAAAAGCGGAAGAACCGAAAGCAGAGGAACCAAAAGCAGAGGAACCAAAAGCGGAGGAAACAAAAGCGGAGGAAACAAAAGCGGAAGAACCGAAAGCAGAGGAACCAAAAGCAGAGGAACCGAAAGCGGAGGAACCGAAAGCGGAGGAGCAAAAAATAGAAGAGCCTAAAGCTGAGGAGCAGAAAGCTGAAGAGCCAAAAGCGGAGGAACAAAAAGCGGAGGAACCGAAAGCGGAGGAGCCAAAAATAGAAGAGCCTAAAACAGAGGAGCAGAAAACAGAGGAGCAGAAAGCTGAAGAGCCAAAAGCGGAGGAACCGAAAATAGAAGAGCCTAAAGCAGAGGAGCAGAAAGCTGAAGAGCCAAAAGAAGAAGAGGCTAACGAGAAAAAAGAGCAGTAATCCTTTTGCCGTGAATACTGATGATTGCTTCCAACTGGGGTATGTCATAAAGCCACACGGATTAAAAGGCCAGGTCGATATTTTTATCGACAGCGATTTTCCGGAATCATATGAAAAAATGGAATCCGTTTTCGTGTACTTTCACGAAATGCTGGTTCCTTTTTTTATCGAAAAAATCAGGATAACAGGAGAGAAAGCCACTGTTAAATTTGAAAGTGTGGATACACTGAAAAAAGCCAGTGAGCTAAAAAGCTGCACGCTGCATTTACCCCTCGAGCGCCTTCCAAAACTTCATGGAAATAAATTTTATTTCCATGAAGTAATTGGCTTTGAAGTGTTTGACCCTCAACATGGGGCTATTGGAAAGGTGGAGAAGTTTTATGACTATCCCGCACAGGATTTTATGGCAGTGATCCACAAAGGCAAAGAAATCCTTATCCCTGTAAATGATGACATTATCAAAGAAGTCAACAGGAATGAAAAGCATCTCAAAGTAATCCTGCCGGAAGGCCTTCTCGATATTTATTTGTAGATTCATTCAGCTATGAGATTTGACATAATCACATGTTTGCCGGGTTTACTTCAGGGGCCCTTTAATGATTCCATACTACAAAGAGCAAAAAATAAGGGACTCGTTGAAATATATATACACGATCTGCGTGATTATGCAAAAGGTAAACATCGTCAGGTCGATGACTATGCCTACGGCGGGGGCGCCGGTATGGTGTTGCTGGTTGAGCCGGTGGCTAATTGCATCAACTCCCTTAAATTGGAACGGGAATACGACGAAATAATTTACATGAGTCCTGATGGGCAATTACTGGACCAGAAGCTTGCTAATAAATTATCGTTAAAAAAGAATATAATTCTCCTCGCAGGCCACTATAAGGGTGTGGATGAGCGAATTCGCACAAACTATATTGCAAGCGAGATCAGCATTGGTGATTATGTGCTTTCAGGAGGAGAACTGGCCGCTGCCGTTGTCGTGGATACCGTTGTTCGGCTCATTCCCGGGGTATTATCAAATGAATCCTCTGCACTTACCGATTCTTACCAGGATGACATGGTGGCCCCACCTGTTTACACCCGCCCATCCGAGTTTGAAGGTTTGCAGGTCCCGGATGTGTTACTGAGTGGTAATGAAAAAATGATTGAAGAATGGCGGTTTGAACAGGCAATCGAACGTACAAAAAAGCGAAGACCCGGATTACTGGATAAGTAATGAATAGTTTTAACTGATTATGAAGGAATACTTTCATCTTATTTTACAATTTACTAATTTTGCAATCCGTTTTCGGAAATTGAAGAAATAATTAAGCAATGAGCGAGCTAATAAAGATAGTAGAGGCTGAATACAAGGAGTTGAAAGACAGCAGACCTGATTTTAAAGCCGGGGATACTGTGAATGTTCACGTAAAAATTCGTGAAGGAAACAAAGAACGTATCCAGCAGTTCCAGGGGACAGTGTTACAGCGAAGGCATCCAAATACAAATGGGGAAACTTTTACTGTACGCAAAGTATCCAATGGTATAGGAATTGAAAGAATATTCCCACTGTTATCTCCAAATATTGATAAAATTGAAGTGATAAGACAGGGACACGTTCGTCGTGCACGATTATTCTATCTTCGCAACCGACAGGGAAAAGCTGCTCGTATCAAGGAGAAAAAATAGAAAATTTATTTATTAATATAAAAAATGGCCATCAGAAAGGGATGGCCATTTTTGTTTGTACTAATTCCTTATTCAGGCAGGTTGAAAAATAAATTTGTCGTTTAACAAAAGGGTCAATCGGTTCATGAAAAAATTAAATACCTTTACATCCCTACATACAATTTAGAGATATGGCTTTGGATTGGTTTAAAAGAAAAGATAAGGGGATCCTCACCCCAACGGAGCAAAAAATGGAAGCTCCCGACGGGCTATGGTACAAAACCCCTAGTGGCAAAATTATTCATACCCGTGAACTAAAAAATAATGCCTACGTTAGCCCGGAAGACGGATACCACGTTCGAATATCTTCCAAGGAGTATTTTGAACTCCTTTTTGACAGCAACAAATTTACTGAACTGGACGCGGATTTAGAATCTGCCGACCCACTTGAATTTAAAGACAGCAAACCCTATCCACAAAGAATAAAAGAAGGAAAGGAAAAGTCCGGATTTAAGGACGCAATTCGAACAGCCTACGGAAAAATTAACGGTATTGAAATTACCATTGCCTGCATGGACTTTAGTTTTATCGGTGGATCCATGGGCTCTGTTGTAGGTGAAAAAATTGCACGTGCCATAGACTATTCACGGGAAAACAAACAACCAATTCTCATCATTTCAAAATCCGGGGGAGCCCGAATGATGGAAGCGGGATTCTCGCTCATGCAAATGGCGAAAACATCCGCAAAACTTGCCCTGCTATCACAAGCGAAAATTCCATACATTTCGCTTCTTACTGACCCAACAACAGGTGGGGTTACTGCCTCTTATGCCATGTTGGGTGATTTTAATATCGCTGAACCCGGGGCATTAATAGGTTTTGCTGGCCCCAGGGTTATCAGGGAAACAATCGGTAAAGACCTCCCCAAAGGTTTCCAGAGTGCCGAATTCGTCAAGGACCATGGCTTCCTGGATTTCATTGTTGACCGCCGTCAGCTAAAAGCCAAATTGACAACATTGCTTAAAATGTTGCAAAACTGAAAAGTATAGTTAGTGATATTTGAGATGCATCAAAATAAAAAAGGTGCCTCCCGATAGTAAAAGGAATTGACACCTCTCTAAAAATTCATTCCAATAATATTCAACCCATCAATAATCAAGGAAGCTGAATCCTATATTGAATGTTAAGTTAGAGTACGTTGAGTCATTACTTTTAACGGCATAATCATACCTCGCAGATACATTAAAGCCAACATTGTAATTGATGGGAATGTATACGCCTATTTCAGGTGATAGCCCTAAATGCCAGTTATTATTTTCAAATGCAACCAGGCCGATTTCGACACGTTGAAGTGAATGGGTTGTACCCACACCAAGTCCGACATACGGAGTAATTTTTTCAAAATCCCCACCGAGATAGTAATGTCCTATGACCTGGATAGGCAGTACATTTAAAAACCGGAACTGGGTACCATAAACATCCACACCATCACCGCTATATTCTGCTCCATGTTTGGTTTCATTAAATACATTCCAACCAATATAACCGCCAACAGAAATGTTATCATTGAGAAAGGCCCTTCCTTCAAATGAGGCCCCCCTAAAACTTGTATTGCCAATATAATCCGAAGTTTCGCCAAGGGGCACAGACATGCTGTAATTCAGATTAAACATCGATAACTGTGCCATGGAAATAAACGGAACAGCAGCTAATATTAATATTATACTTATTTTTTTCATTTCAAATTCAGGTTATGGATTACTTCGTCAATCGTAAATATTGTGACTGGTCAAACATTTGATCAATGGCGTTCGTTACCCGTGCTTCACCGGCACTTGTTTCATACAATAAGCCATTTAAAATTCCCAGCCATGGTGTCGGAACTAATATTTTACCATCTTCCCTGACAATTCCATTCACATCAATATAATTAACAAGCACTGTTCCTACAGGGTAGGTATACCCTCCAATGGAAGGTGGATACCATCCACCCCAACCGGGACCCCAGCCGGGATAACCACCCCACCAGCCACCCCATCCCCAGCCATAACCAGGATAGGTATAAATTACAGTTTTACGCTCTGCTATTACTTCAATAAAAATTCCCACATCTGGTACTTGTGTATTAGGATCATCAATAGCTGAATAATTATACGCTTCCATATTGGTTCTAACCTGGCCAATAATTCTATCCATATCTTCACGCGTAATATCAAGAGGGATATAATCACTTGATTCGGGATCACCTAATTGAATAATCGTATCCTCAATAAAATAGGTGGTAAATCGTTGGAAATTTTCATCCTCATCATACCTCGTCACCACTACATCCAGTTCCTCCGTAATCTTACTGGTACCCGGATAGCATCCGCCTAACCATAATAGTCCTACGATTAAAGTTGCCCCTACTCCATACACTTTCATTTTCATAATATTATTTTTGAATTTTTAGTTATTTGCAGCGTGCAAAGGTACAATACAAATAGGAAATCGGAATGACAAACCAAGCTTAATTCCTCATATCCAATATATTATAGAAAGTAATGAACTAAATTCGCTTTATGCGTCTCATCAACCACCCGGTTCTATGCAACTATTACGTAACCTACCGGTGCAATGCTACCTGTAGTTTTTGTGATATATGGGAAAGACCTTCGCCATATGCAGATCTTGCAACGGTTAAACACAACCTGCAGGCACTAAAAATAATGGGTGTGAAGGTGATCGATTTTACAGGAGGTGAACCACTGCTTCACCGGGACATCGATCTTTTGCTTGCTGAAGCAAAAAAATCAGGATTTATCACAACGCTAACTACAAATTGTCTTCTCTATCCGAAGTGGTCCGATAAAATCAAGGGCCTTGTAGATATGCTGCATTTCTCCCTCGATTTTAATGATCCTGAAAAACACAACGCTTCCCGTGGGGTCAACTGTTATGATCGTGTATTGGAATCTATTGAAATTGCCCTTTCACTGGGTGAGCGACCTGATATCCTTTTCACCGTATTTGAAGAAAATTCAAATGAAATTCTACCAGTTTATGAAAACATTGCTATCCCCAATGACTTAATAATGATCCTTAATCCTGCTTTTGATTACAACCAGGTGGAAACAGGAGGTCAATTGACTTCGAAAACACTGGATTATTTGTTGAAGTTGGGTAAGCTTCGCAACATGCACCTTGACAAAGGGTTCATTCAATTACGAAAAGACGGCGGCAACCATATAGATAAACCTGTATGCAAGGCAGGTAGTTCCACTGTGGTCATCAGTCCGGAGAATGAACTTATTGTTCCTTGCTACCACCTGGGACATCAATCATTCCGAATTTCAAACAACCTGGACACATTGTACCATTCCAAAGAAGTTAAGGAAGTCATAAAATTAGAGGGAAAACTTCCGGAATGTGAGGGTTGTACCATCAATTGTTATATGCAGCCTTCTTTCGGAGTTGAACTCAATAAGTATTGGATTAAATCCTTACCCAGTACACTTCGGTACAATATAAAAAAGGGAACCTGGAAGAAACTAAATATTGTCTGATCCCCTTTTGTTGATCTTTCTGATCAACTGATAATTTTAACACTATAATTCGTTTCATTTTCGCCGATTTGTCCAATTAGTAATATATTTGTCCTCGAAAAAATTAGCAGATTTAAATCTTAGTTTCTTATGGGAACGGTCATCACAGTTTCAATCATCGCCTTTACAATAGTCATAGTTGTATTGGTGGGAATTCTTCTATTTGCGCAGTCAAAGCTTGTTCAATCCGGGGATGTAAGTATTACAATAAATGGTGATGCTGATAACCCGATAGTTACTTCTGCAGGATCAACACTTTTGTCAACTCTTTCGGCTCAAAAAATATTTCTTCCGTCTGCGTGTGGAGGAGGAGGCACCTGCGCGATGTGTAAGTGTGTGGTTGAAAGTGGTGGAGGTGACGTACTTCCCACCGAAGTCGGACATCTGAACAGGAAAGAACAGCAGGGACATGTTCGCCTGGCATGCCAGGTAAAAGTTAAAGAGGACATGGATATTAAGATTCCCCAGGAAATATTCGGGATCAAAAAAATGGAATGTGAAGTTGTTTCAAATTATAACGTATCCACTTTTATCAAAGAATTTAAAGTCAGACTTCCTGAAGGCGAAACACTCGATTTTGAATCGGGCGGCTATGTACAAATTGATGTACCGGCAATCACCGTTGATTTCAAGGATATGGATATTACCCCTCATCCAGAACTTGGCCACCCCGATGAAGTTTTTCAGAGTGACTGGGACAATTTTGGAATGTGGACCCTTCGTATGAAAAATGATGAAGAAGTTTACCGTGCATATTCTATGGCCAACCACCCGGCTGAAGGAAATATTGTAATGTTGGATATAAGGATTGCAACCCCTCCCTGGGATAGGAAAGCCAACAAATTTATGGATGTAAACCCTGGATTGTGTTCATCTTATGTGTTTTCAAGAAAACCAGGTGATAAAGTAACAATATCCGGGCCCTATGGAGAGTTCTTTATTAATCCGACAGATAAAGAAATGGTTTACGTAGGTGGCGGCGCCGGAATGGCCCCCCTCCGTTCGCATATATTTCATTTATTCCATACTGAAAAAACCAACAGAAAAGTTTCATACTGGTATGGAGGACGGTCCCGGAAAGAGTTGTTTTACCTGAATCATTTTCACGATATTGAAAAAGATTTTCCCAACTTTCAATTCAATATAGCTTTGTCAGAGCCTCTTCCTGAGGATAACTGGACTTTGAGAACTGACCTGTCAGATAGAGATCACGATGGATATACGGGATTTATTCACCAGGCGCTTTATGACAATTATCTAAAAGAACATCCCGAACCTGAAGACATCGAGTATTATTTGTGCGGACCACCATTGATGAATGCCGCTGTATTAAAAATGCTAGATGATCTTGGAGTCCCTGGAGATAACATTCGATTCGATGACTTTGGGGGTTAGATTGTTTTTTCACTTTCGGAAATTTAATTGTTCAATGTTTGATTTCTATACGCCATTTTGTTACTTGTAATATAAATTTGGTTTATGGATCTTAAACTATTCCTTTCGCCTGTAAATACCGATATCTTCCAGGATATTTCCTCTGTAAGTTCATTCTATAAAAACATAAATATCTATGATGAAATCATGCCTGATCTTAATGGCTACGACATTGCCATTATCGGTCTTCAGGATGATCGTGGAATAGGATCGGATAATGGAATTGCAAAAGCTGCAGACACTATCCGGGAAAAACTATATTCACTGAAACGGGGTAACGGCAGGTATTACATCGTTGACCTGGGTAATCTACGAAATGGTGTTGATCTGGAAGACACTTATAAGCGGATCCGGGAGGTTGGTGAGTTTTTAATCTCCAGAAACATTCTTCCTGTTTTTTTGGGAGGAAGTCATGACATGGATATCGGTCAATATTTATCGTATGAGGGATTGGATAAACTTATCAGTGTTCTTAATATTGATGCATTTCTGGATATGGAGGAAGACGGTGATCCTTATCAGAAGCATATTCAATCCCTTCTGCTGCACAGCCCTAACTTCCTGTTTCATTACAGCCATCTCGCCTACCAGAGTTACTTAATCGAATCGAGGACGGTAGAAGTATTAGAAAAATTGCACTTTGAAACCTACCGGGTTGGTCATTTGCATTCACATATTTCCGAGATGGAACCTGTTGTGAGGAATGCGGATATGATCACATTCGACATCACCGCGATCAAATCAGCGGATGCACCGGGAAGCATGCGGGCGCAACCCTTCGGACTTACGGGTGAGGAGGCCTGCCAGATAACCTGGTATGCTGGATTGAATGAGAAATTAAGTTCAATTGGATTTTATGAGTACGATCCTGAGCTGGATGACAATAATTTTAAAACAGCATCGGTAATTGCAACCATGATCTGGTATTTTATAGAAGGATATTACAATCAAAAAGATCATAAGGATTTCAAATCAAATGATTACCTGAATTTCGTTGTCTCAATGCCATCTTCACCTGAGAAAATTACCTTTTTTAAAAGCAAGCTCAGCGAAAAGTGGTGGATGGAGGTACCGTATCCGGATGGCAAAGCCAAATTTGCAAGAAACTGCATTGTTCCATGCAGCTATAATGATTATGAGACAGCCAATTCAGGAGAGATACCTGAGAGGTATGTAACTACCTGTGCAAAACTGATTTAATTCTTCATTTTCGTAAATACTTGATGAATTATCCTGAATCTTTTTTTACATCACATCGTTAAACTTTACAAATTATCCGATTTATGAAAAATACCTTTAACCTCCTTTTTGTTCTCCTGTTTGCAACTATCCTGCTTTCATGCGCTAAAACCCAGCTTTCAGATCAGCAAATCATTGAAAAATCCATCGAGGCATATGGGGGAAAACGAGTTTACACTTCTGATATAGAGTTTGACTTTCGCGACAAACACTATAGAGATTATACAAACTGGGGGGAAATATCTTACGAACGAATCTTTGAAGATGATAGTCTTGGATCTGTACATGACGTTCTCAATAATGAAGGTTTTAAAAGAACTGTAAATGGAGAAGTGGTTTCTTTGGATGAAGAATGGACCGGTAAGTATTCGCGCTCTGTAAATTCAGTTGTGTATTTTTTCCGAATCCCTTTCAATCTCAACGATGTAGCAGTAAATAAGAAATTGCTTCCTGGAGCTGTTATTAACGGGCAACAATATTATAAAATCCACATATCTTTTGATCAAGAGGGGGGTGGCGATGATTATGATGATGCTTTCGTTTATTGGATAAATAAAGAATCATTTATTATAGATTATTTTTCATACTCCTATTCTACCGATGGAGGAGGTAAGCGATTCAGGCAAATGATTAATCCAAGAAAAGTAAATGGACTGCTGGTTGTGGATTATATAAATTATAAACCCAGGGAATTGGATATAAGTATAGAATCTTTCGACGACTATTTTATTGAAGGTGGAATGGAAGAATTGTCGCGCATTGAAAATAAAAACACAGTTGTTACGTATCTCGAATAACTCCTGGACAATGGACAAAATCAAAGTGGCAATTTTTGCTTCCGGATCAGGTACAAATGCCGAGGAATTTTTTAATTACTTTGCCTCGCACTTACAAATAGAGATTTCCTTACTTTATTCAAACAATCCAAATGCCTGTGCCCTCACACGGGCAACTAACCATGGTGTAACAACAGAAGTCTTTAGCTGGAAAGAATTGCATCAATCCAATGTGGTTGAGCAATCTCTAGCTGCAAATGGAATTGATTTTATTGTATTAGCC
>SDBV01012966.1_pt1 | contig 10646 bp, 18 predicted proteins | sample 2277081 | NCBI WGS metagenome assembly SDBV01 (sample SAMN10402039, study PRJNA504765) | marine sediment metagenome | isolation source: marine sediment core GS10_PC15, 223 cmbsf | place: Arctic Ocean: Southern Knipovich Ridge | collected 2010
TAATTAGAATTCCAACAGAAACACTAAAAAAAATAATTAGTGATGTACACTCTGGTTATATTTAATATCCATAAACACATTCACAAAAAAATGGAAGAAACAATTTGGTGTAAATATTGTGGAAATAAAGAAAAGTGTAAAGAAAAAACACATCTTGCACTTCAAAATTGTGTAGGATATGTAAAAACAAGATTTGATGGGAGCATCCCTGATGATATTGACGCACCAGGAATAGATGGTGTTCCAGAGTAAGAATAAAACAGATATAAGAGGTAAACCATGAAAAAAACAATAATATGTATTTTAATGTTGAGTGTAATAATTATAGCAGGATGTGGAAATGATGATGTTGAGTATGCAGAACTTCTAGTAAACCAGACCAAACAAACAATTAAACTCACAACAGATCTAACCAACAAACAAACAGAGATCACTACCTGCCAAAATTCTTTACAGGCCTTAAACAAAACATACGAACATACAAAAGATGAATTTGCTAAACTAAAACAACTTAAATTAGATACGGCCAAGGTTACAATCAAAACAAACTATTCTGGCTGTTCAAGTTATATTCAAACAATCAAAAGATTAGATAGTGAAAGAAACGAATCTTACTGGCTAAATATATCAGACACATATAACTCCTGCAGCACAAAACTAACCAACTGCTCGGCCAGATTAGATATAGTAAGAGGAGCTGTGGATTAAAATATCAACTGCATGTTTAGAAGTGGAAAAAGTATTAATAAAAACAATAGATTTGGGTAGAGAATATTGGTATATTGTTTCAATTTTGCTTTTTATTATTGGTATCATTATATTAAAATTTTATCCAAGAAAGAAAGAATAAAATGTCAGGAAGAAAAAAGTTTTGTAGAAGATGTGGAATGTTCACCAGACACAATAAGAGATGGGAATGTCTAGGAGATCAATGTAAAAAAAAGAGGTATAAAAATGGCTGATGAAATAAGCAATTATTTAGCAGGAGTAACACCAAACATATCAAAGGATCAAATATTATCAGGAGGAGCTACTATTTTAATAATTGTAATGGTTGCTGGTGTTCTAGGATATATGACTTTTTGGTTAATTAAATATTTGAGATTCAATAAAAAAATAGTTTTATTTAGAAAAGTTGGAAACAAGATCATGCCTGTATTAAGAGACAAGGCCATGTTTGAAAGAGTGGGAACTGGTGGAGATTTCTGGTGCAGGATGAGGAGATTCAAGAAGATATTACCAAGGCCAAGCATACAAACTGAAAAGAATACATTTTGGTTTTTTGAAAGAGAAGATGGGGAATGGATCAATTTCTCTTTAGGTGATTGGGACAAACAGATGAAGGAAGCCAAGATAGAATATATTGATGAAGATATGAGACTACAAAGACTTGGTATTCAAAAAAACTTATTAGCAAGATTTCAAAAAATAACCTTCTGGGATAAATATGGTGGAACTATTATGTTTCTTGGTTTTGTTGTAATAGTTACAGTCTGTTTAGTTGTTCTATTCCAGAAAATGACAAACGCATGGGATCAAGCATCCTACATGGCTGCTGCAGTTAGAGACATGGCCTTAGAAGTTCATAACATGAGAGCAAGAACAACATCAGGAGCATTGCCTGTTGGATCTTTCATACCATTGATCCCAATATTATTTAGAAAGAGGTCTAAAAATGGTTGAAATTATGTGGGGTACTATTGGATATGGAATCTTACTTTATTCTTTGTTAGGTATTTTATTTTGTGCATACCATTTTGGTTACAAGGCATTAAGAAACTGGATAAAAAACAGAAAATCATATCTTAATGTTGAGAAAACAATGAAAGGTATTGATGAAAAACACCCACTAAGAAAAGCAAAAAAAGACAAAAAAATAAGGGAAGAAAGAGAAAGAGCAATGATTAAAGCAGAACTATCTCCAAGTGAGATTGAATATTACCAAAAAAACAAGGAGGGTAAAGCAAATGCAAAAATTAAAGAAGAAAATAGCAAAAAAACCAACACCATCTGGAGCAGAACCAAAAGCACCATCAGGTCAGCCACCAGCACCATCAGAGAAAAAATTAACACCAGAAGAAGTAGATCAGTTGAGAGTGCAGGAGATCCAAGGCCTAAACAACAACGGATATTTCCGATACAACCAACTCCTTCAAATGGAAGTACAAACCAGCCAACTAGCACAAATAAACGAAAGTTTACAAAAACTAGGGGAAGTGGTAGAAGATTTAGTAGAACAAATAAAGGAAGGAAATTCAGCAGAGGTTGAAGAACCAGACGGAGAAGAACCTGCAGAGGAAACAGAGGAAAAACCAGATGGAGAAGAACCTGCAGCAGAGTAAACAAAAGATTAATCTCTATTTATCAATAGGGATTATTCTTGTTTTAATTATTGGAGTAGTTGTACTTGGTAAAGGTGGTTTCAACTGCCAAGCAAACCCTTTTCTTTGGGGAGCTCAACAAATGGTTAAGAAAGAAACCAATGATGGATCTATGGAATGCTCCTGTGTAATTTATGATAAATACACTAAAAACTACAGCATGAAAAGATATTCTTTTAATGAAAAACAAGAGAATCCATTATTTATAACAGATCCAGAAAACCCAACAATGTTATTAAAACCTGGAACAATAAACCTAAGCTTTTTAGAGGATAACAATGATTGAATATTATATCCCTTTGTTTTTTTTATTAATTTTGTCTGTACTAGATGTAAAGACATTTAATCTAAAAGAAGGATTTATCCCTGCAGTATTAACAACAACATTCCTAATAACAAGTTTTCTATTAAATCTAAATATAGAAACAACCATACTTGCCTTCCTGATGGGAATGCTTTTAGTTGATCTAGATTTATTTCATGGAGTACCTGATTGGAAAGTGTTTGTAGCATGTGGTATGGTGTTGCCAAATGTTTTTTATGTTTTATATTTCACATTAATAACAACTATTGTGGCCTTCCTTTATCAGTTATTTATCAAAATCTTAGCAAAGAAAAAAACAAACCTAAAAGAAATACCATTTATTCCTGCTTTGTTGATATCTTACCTAGGGATTCTATCAATAGTATTATTAATCTAATGACAACAGAAAAAAACAAACCAAAATATTACATACTCTTGAATGTAATAGTGGGCATAGCCTTCTTTTTCAGATGGTATCAAACAGAAAGTTTAGTGAAGGGCATAGTTTCTGCAGTCTTGGTTATCTGTGCATTCATACCAATAACAATGATCATAAACAATATCATAAACAAAATTAGAATAAAAAAATACACAAATGAGGTGAAAAAACCATGAATAAATTTGAAGTATCGTATGGTGATCAAATAATAGATACCATTGAAGCCGAAAACAAAGATGACGCCAGACAGAAGATGGAAGAATTAAAATTAACAGCTGTTTAAATGGTAAGAAAAATTAAAGGAGATGGTGGAGCAACCAGAAAAGGCAAAAGAACAAAGAAAAGACATGGTGGGACTATAACTGCCAACAGGCCATGTAATAATATAGACTGTAAGAAATGTTATGGTTATAATGATAAGTAAACGGACAAACATGGAGACAAAAGAAAGAACTCTCAAAGAAATACATAATTTAGTAATATCACATCTTAACAAGAATGTTAAAGAAAAGGATATAAAAGTATTAGATCTTGGTTGTGATAATGGTTTTTTTGGGGAAAGGATAAAAGAGAAGTTTGGATGGGAAACTTATTTTACAGATAGTATTAAACAAAATATTAATAATTTTGTTTGTTCTGATTTTAATAAGAAGATTAATTTTAAATCTAACTTTTTTAATATTGTTTTTAGCTTTGATGTATTTGAACACTTAGAAAATCCTTATAATGCTACAAGAGAAGTCAATAGGATATTAAAAAAAAGAGGATATTTTTATTTGAAAATACCTTATGCTTTTAATATTTGGGAAAGATTATATTTTTTATCATTCACAAATTCTCCAAGATGGAGAAGGGTTAATGATACCCATATAACTTTTTATACAAGAAATACTTTATTTAAAATGTTAGAAAGTAACGGCTTTACTTTAAAAGATACAATATATAATAAAGGAATTTTACCTTATTTACATATCAAATTATCATCCCATCCTCTTTTTGCAGGAGGATGTTGTTATATTTGGAAGAAAGAGGAAACAAATTAAATAATATAAAACAAAAAAATGAAAACAATAAATAATATTTATGATAGCATTCCAAGGAAGATTATTTTAGAGATCTACAAAAGCACAAACACAGTTTATGCTTCAAGAATATTTAAAAGATTAGGAGTTGGTCAGCATATCAAAACAATTTCTTTCTTAAAAGCCCAAAGAATTATAGAATCACACAAAAACGGAAGCAGAAACAACATTAAACTTACTCAAAAAGGAAACAAACTTGCAGAACATTTTAGTGGAATAGAAAAGATACTACAAGAGAATGGCCAACAAATTATGCACAAGATGTAAACAAGTGTTCAGCTCAGAAAGCAGTAGCTGTCCTTATTGTGGATCAAAAGAGTATGAAATAATAATTGATAAAAACACATTACAGGAGATGGATAATAATGCCAAAATTTAGTAAAGAATATACAGAACTACTAAACAAAGCAAGTAAATGGTGGAGCAGCTTAACACAAACACAAAGGTTTAAGATCATAATAGATAATTATTTGAAGAATTATTTAAAATAATGAATGTAATATTTATAATGAAAGGAAAAAATATGGTATGGAACATTGTGAATATAGACCTTTTCCCTTAGATTTGAAATGGGGGATATATTTTATAGATTGTGGATATTATTATGAAAAAACAAGAAGAATTATTACTAGGAGATAAACTAAGATTAGCATGGTACTTTGAAAAGCCTTATGAAAAAATAATATTATTTCTGGCTTTTGTAACTTCACTCTATGCTATAATTAGGATCTTATTTCAAGGGTTCTGGTAATATGTTTTGGAAAGAAAAAGTATGGAGAATATTACAAGGAGCACCTTGTCCTAAATGTAATAATCTAAAAAAGTTAGATCTAACCAAAGGATCTATGCGATATTTCCATAAGATTAAAAGAATGGCCTCATATCATGATGGAAGTAATGACTGCGCCTTCTGTGGATACACAATACATAAGAAAAACATAACTTGGTGAAATTAAGATTGAGCTGCTAGTATTCTTTTATTAAGATCTTCTTTATTAGTATGAACATAGATCTCTGTTGTTCTTGTTGATGAATGCCCCATAAATTCTTTAATCTCTTTTAATTTAAATCCTTGTTCACCTAGGTAAGTACCACAAGCATGTCTTAATATATGTGGAGTAACTTTCATATCAAACCTAAGCTTTTCAGATCCGTACTTAACAGCTCTCTCCCATCTAACTTTACCCATAGGAAAAATAATACACTTTTCTCTATATCTAAAACTTGAAGAACACATATCTTTGATAAAAACATTTAAATGTTTTAATAACCAATCAGGTATAGGAAGCAACCTCTCTTTTTTCCTTTTAGCAATATCCCACCGTATTCTAACAAGGTTCTTATCAGTCATAATATCACCAAACTTTAAACCAAGTGTTTCAGAAAGTCGTAGTCCAAGAAAGAATGTAGTTAAAATCATTAACTTTAATTGTCTAGTAGTCATAGACTTGGCCAACTGCAGCACTTGATCCTTGGTTGGAACTTCCAATTCTATTTGTTTTTTAGATCCAGAGAACTTAGGAATCTTATAATGATAAGCTACTTCATATAATGGATCAGACAACCCAGCACATGATTTAATGTATTCAAATAAGTGAGAAAGCATAGCTCTAACTATTCCATTATTATACTTCTTAACAAAAGAAAAGATGTATTGATTCTTCTCATCAACAAGTGTCTTGAAATCAATAAGCTTGAAGTAGATAACATAAAGATCTATTGTATTATTACCTAGTCCCATTGATTCTAAGTATGTAACAAACCTATTCAGATCAATCATTCTTTCTTTTGTGTCAAACCACTCCTCCAAAATCTTCCTATACTGTTACTTAATTGCTATTAAGTTCTTTTGCCTTGTGTTTTACGATTCATACCTATGGTTTTACCTATAATAATATATAATTAGGATGTACCTGTCGCGTTCGTGCGACTGATCTCCCCAATATCTTCATCTAATGAGCCTGATTCAGGGGAATTACCCTTCTTTTTATCAGCCATGTCAAGATAGTGTTGTACTGTTTGTTTTTTGTCTGGTTCTTCCCTCAACTTCTTATTTAGTCTATCTCTAAAGCTACTAATTATCTTATCCTGAGCTCTACATATACTTTCTAATCCATCCTTTGTTAAATGCCCTTTAACAAGCATCCCATACACTCTATCAAACAACAGCTGGTCTGGATTGCTCATGTTGTTAAGATTGAGTTGTTCATTAAATACATGCCCCCTCCTTTCTTTTTTGATTAATTCGTACCTAGCTCTCTGTGTTGGTGTTAGATCCTTAAACAAGAGAACACCCTTTACTGTGGATAGTTTGCCATGGGCTTTGCTTTTCTTTAGTTCTTTCTTTATGTTTCCTTGTGTATCCCATGGATCAGGAAGGAAGATACCTTTCATTGGAATCTGAATTAATGCAACACCCCTTCTGATAACAGTAATTCTTATTTTACATAACCTTTTCATCTGCACATCAAGATCCCCAAACTTAGGAATGCAGCCAAGAAGCACATTATAAGAATCTCTATACATGTTGATAGCTTTTAATAGTGTTTTTTGATCTTTCTCAAAGAAATCCCTATTATAAGCAACATTAATCAATTCATCAGAAAGAATTGCGTGTTTTGTTTTTGTTGCCAACAACCTTATTGTATCTTCCCTAGAATAAACAAGATGTGTTTCTGGTGTAAACTTAACAACTCCCCTTGATTCTAACCTCAAACAGATTTTATAAGCAAGAGTACTTTTACCTATTCCCCTGGAACCTTCAAAAAAACCAATAAAATCAAACTTGTTTTGAACACAACCTTCTATAACTTCTACAAGATCCTTTATAGTCCATCTCAATAGAGCCATTTACCCACCCTCTATTATCTCATTCTTCATTTTTTCTAAATCCAAATCCCCACCAGAAGAAAATATCAAATCCTTAATATTGAGTGGAACTTTTATATCAGACAAAATAGACCTTAATTCCTTAAGAGAATTATTATAATGAATCTCAATAAGCATAAGACTTCTATAACCTGTTCTTGTATCAATACATTCATAAGAAATTCCATCAATATATGTTTCAACATTTTTTAATTTAATTCTTAATCCATCCATTGTTTTTTTGGTTTTTGAATCCATAACAAACATTGTATCATCTATTATTTGTTTCAATTCTTCTAAAAGTCTATTCATTGCATTTACTTTGTTTTTGTTTTTCATTTCTATAGGAATCATATCCTCACTTATATCCTCAACACCAAACAAGCAAACTTTAACAAGCCTTTTGCATTCAATAAAAGGCAGAAGAACATGATACATACTAAAATTCTTTCCAATATTCCATGTCTCTGTTGGTGAAACTATAGAATCAGAATCGGCCATTATTATTCACCTTCAAACCTATCAACAATCTCAGATAAAAAACCCTCTATTTCTTTTGAGACAGAACTCCTCATATCATTCTGGATAATCTTCTGGGCATCCTTATGAATTTTTTTATCAAGGTACACACAAATTGATATTTTTTTATCTTTTTTTGCCATCTTTATATAACATAGCAATCAATCATATATTTATATATTTATAGACTTAAACATTCAGAGTTCACTCTATATATTGAGAAACAAGGTTCTAACTCTATACATCCTAAAAGATACTTCTTACTCTATCTTTTAGCTCCTCTAAATCTTTTTAAACCAATAAAATCTATATAAGAAATATATACAATTAAAAGAAGGTGATAAATATGGATTCTGATTTAAAAAAACTGTTACAAGAAGATAAAAAGTTAGTCAAAAAAATAACACACAATCTAGCGGACTCAGATGGAGATGGTGTTATAGACATTGCTGATTGTGAACCAAATAACCCAGACAAACAAGGTTTGATCCATGATATTCTCCAAAAAGTTAAAACAAAAACTCAAGAAATTAAACAAGAACATGAACAAGCAAAAAACATGAGAGAAACTGCCCAAGCAAGAATACTCCAAGGAGAGATCAAAACAGAAAAAGATGTTGATAAACATTATACAACCAACTCACCAATGTATATATATACAAAGAAACTAATAAGGCAAAAACTATTAAATGAAGCAAGGGAAGAAGCAGTATTTAAAGCACAGAAAAAAGCAATGGTTGCAAAAGTTACACAAAACATATTAAGAAAACCAAGACCAAGACAACAAACTTTCAATCCAATTCTTTCACAACCAATAAGACAACAAAAAAAATCAAGACCAATACAACCAGCATTTAATCCAATGAGTGATAATTTTGATTTAGATCCTTCTATGCCACATTTTAAAGCAAAACAAACAAAGCTGCAGCAGGATGTAAGGAACAAGATAAAGAAGAAGAAACCCAGAGCAAGAGGAAAAACAATCATAATTAAAGTCTAAAATGGTTAAGTTAGAACAACAAATCCAGCAACTAGAAAGAGAACCACAAGTAACACCTTTACAAAGACCAAGACAAATTTCTAGAGCATTTAGAGAAACAGCAACACATTTTATTGTTGGTGATAAAAGTTTAAGTAAAGAAAAATATACAAAAAAAGGAAATGTAATCAAATCACAAAGAATAAGGTATGATCCTGAATATGCTGACTATTATTCTAAACATACAATAACATTAACAGATGGAAACGTTGGTTCTGAAACATTTAAAACATCATCATCATACAAAGGAAGCAGAAACGTATATACAACAAAAACAATAAGCTATTCAGACAAAGGCAGAATTGAAAAAGCATTTGATGTTTATGGATATAATACTAGGATGAGGAGTGAAAAATTCTTTGACCCACATGGCAATTTAACAAGTCAAGAGAGATGGGAAATAACATCAAAAGCAAAACAAAAAGAGATTGAAGAATTACAAGCAATAAGAGAAGACGAAGGAAGAGGGGGAGGATTAACACAAACAGATAATACAAAAATAAAAACAGCTTTAGGAAAACAACAAAGAGGTGAAACATTAACTCCTTCTGAATTAGCAGCAGTTAGAAAATCTGAAAGAGCAGGATATGGTGGTGTAACAAAAGAACAATTTGGAAGAGCAAAATCACTTTTCCATACAGAACAAGTTAGAAGATATGGAAGGGTTATAACTAAAACACAGAAACCATTATCTAAACAACAATTATCAAGAGCAAGAGTATTGACAGAAACAGCTCAAGAAAAAGAATATGGAAGGGTTATTTATAAGAGAGAGCCACCAACAAAAAAAACACAAGGAGAATATTACACTTTTTTAACACCAGAGAAAATAAAAAAAACAAGAATAATGCCCTTAACTGTTTTTGAACCAGAAGTAGCAAGAAGAATGAAAGAAGCAGTTAGAGGAGAAGAAGTAAAAGAACTTTTAGCACGAATGGATAGAATATCTAAAGGAGAAGTTCCAAGCGAGTATAGACACCTAGCACCACAAAAAGAAACTATAATAATTAAAACAAAAAAAGGGAAACCTTTAATAACTTATTCTGAAGACAAAGCAATAGAAAGGATTGAAAAAACAGTTGATAAAGTATTAGGGAAAAAAGATGGTATTAGAACGACTAGGGGAGCTGACATTTCTGATTATATTGTATCTGGCTATAAAGTATTATCAAAAATACCGAAAAAAACAGGCGAAGGAATTGAAAAATTCCCAGAAGAAATAATTAGTGAAATAAAAGAAAAAAAAGGAGCTGGTTCTTTAAAAGCATATGGAAAAGGAATTGTAAAATATATAGAAAGTTTTGGAAGAGGAGGTTATAAAGCACTTAAAGGGGGGCTAGGAGAAGTTTCTACATATGAACCAAGAGAACAAATTTTATTTAAAATAGACCAAGAGATAGAAAAAAAAAGATTAGAGAGAATGGAGAAACTAAGACCAGACAAAGATGTTCAACTTTTTTTACAAACAGGGGGTATTATTGGTGCTACGATTGTTGCCCCTGTAATTGCTAAACCACTTTATAGAGGAGTTGTAGCATATACAGGATATAAACTAGTAACAGAACCATCTCTAGAAAGGGCTGGGGAATTAACTTTTTTTGTCGCTGCACCATCAGTAGCCAAAGCACTACCAAAAATCAGAACCTTAGAAATTCCTAAAGAAACACCAAAGTTTTCAAAATATCAAGGATTAACAAAAGGACAAATAAAACAAGGATTAGAATTTCACCATAGAGATTATCTAAAAGGAACAGGCGATATAATAACAAAAAAACAACGTAAGTTATTTCATGATATAGCAGAAGGAAGAGTAAAAGCAGATACACCAAAACTAAAAGCGTTTTATGAAAGGTATAAAATAACAGAACAAATAGCAAAAGCAGAAAGAATATATCTGCTTGGTTTAGAAACACCAAAAGGAAGAGCTTGGGTATGGGGTGCAAAAACACCAGAAGGAATTAAAATAGGAACACCAGACATTCTAAAATATATTTCAAAAATACCAGAAGGAAAA
>SDBV01012967.1_pt1 | contig 10646 bp, 10 predicted proteins | sample 2277081 | NCBI WGS metagenome assembly SDBV01 (sample SAMN10402039, study PRJNA504765) | marine sediment metagenome | isolation source: marine sediment core GS10_PC15, 223 cmbsf | place: Arctic Ocean: Southern Knipovich Ridge | collected 2010
GTCATGTTCCCCGCACTCCGCACTGATCTTTCGCCCTGTCGCTCAGTCGGAATCTCCCTGCTCCTCATACTTCCCTATCACCTCTCCAGCAATATCACAGTAGTACGGAGATGTGCAGAACCGGATGAACCCGTTCAGGATCCAAATCGCCTGGACACGGTTACCCAGATCGAACTCCCGGGCGGCGTTGGTGAGGGTTTCTCCTAATTTATCAGACCAGATCTTCCTCATCTCGAACAACTCCTGGACCACCTGGACGAACCGTTTTTCGGACCACATCCTCTCAAGATCATGGTCCTCCTTGAGCAGTCCCGAAATGAGCCTCATGGCCTCGATGTTCTCACTCGTAAAGTGACCCAGAAGCTCCGCTGCCTCGAGCTGACCGAGACTGTCAAGGATCGAAAAAAGCTCCGCTATTTTGTCTTTAGAAATCAGCATGATTTTGCTTCGCTTTCAGTGATAATTCCCTGTTCCGGGTTTTCGGTTTAGAGTTTGGAGTTTAGGTGTTAAGGGTTCCCACTTCACACTCCAAATCCGCCCATCCCCGTTGGACACTGGACCCCTGTTAAAGCCAGGGGCAGGCTTTGGACGTTTTCTCCCCCTCTCCTTTTCTCCCCCTCCCGCTCTTTCCCCGTGTCTCCTCTTCTCCGTGTCCCCGTGTCAGGAGGTGCTCGGTCATCTAGCACCCGACCAATCACCGACCTTTTTTAACCCCATCCCCATCGGTACCACTGCCACCAGGAAGGAAAGCAGACCAGCTCCTATCAACCCGAAAAGGGCTTCTCCGCTTGTCAGTGCGGTAAGACCCATGCGGTAAGAAAAAAGCCTGTAAACCGGGGCAGCGAGGAACACCACCATAAACCCTATATAGCCGAGGCTCAGGATCATCGATGCGACACCACCAGGCGAAGCAGGCACCTGGGCCTCATTCTCGAAATTGAACCTTGGATACATGGCTCCCATGCCGAGGCTGAGTCCTGTCAATGAAAGAGCCATGGCCAGTGAAGCGGCTGAAAACAGCAGCAGCATACCTCCCCGAACGCCCATGACCAGGTTTGTGGTGATGGAGAGTATCAGGGAAATCAGGCAGAGCGGTAGCGCCGCGAAAAGGTACTTGGCCATGAAGAACCGTTTCATTGAGACCGGAGCGGAAAGGGTTATCCATAGTGCCTGTCCCTCGAGGCTGACAGACGGGAAGACAAAGCGCACGCAAAGGGCGGAAAGGACGAACCCGCTTATGGCAAGGTTCAGGAAGGCCACCATGTTCCTGTAAAACATCCCTCCCATGGGAAAGCTGTAGGCGTTGTAGACGTAAAGGACCACAAGGGCCCCCAGGAGAAATAACTGCGTCCAGCGTGAGGGATCCCGCACAAATAGCAGGATATCCTTTGTCAGATAGGATCCGGTGACCGGGTGATACCGGCTCATGATGCGCTCTACCAGGGTTATTTCCTTTCTTCTTTTTTTCACCTGTCCCTCGTCCACGGCAGCGAGGCTGCTGCGGTAGAAGAGTTTAAACACGACGTAAAATAGAACGGCCGCAAAAAGAGATGCAACCAGAAGGATAAGGATGTTTTTCCAGTAGACATCTCCGGCACCTTCCGTACTCAAGCTGATCACGGCCCTGGTGGCCCAGCTGGTCGGCATGAACGGAAATTCGGGCACGGTCATGGCCTGAACAAAATCCATGACCTCCTCCATCGGAACATCCATGAAAAGCCGTTCCGGGCGACTCATTCGAAAAAGCATGATGACCATTGCCGCAACAATCAAACTTATAAAGCTCACAGCCTGGTTGACCCGTGATGCGGGCAGAAACTTCATGAGAAGCATACCCAGAGTGGAACCCAGGATGACGGGGATCGTGACCAGCAAGGAGAACGCGAGAGCCCACCCGGCGACAAAATCCCATCCAAGGCCCAGCCTGTTGGCATAGGCAAAGAACGGCGGTGCTCCGAAAATAAGGATCATCCACGAACTCTGGAAAAATACAAGTGTGAAGCGCTGCAGGATAAAAGCTGCCGGTGAAACGGGTGATGTCACGAGGAAAGGTATCTCACGGCTCATATAAAAGCCTGAGATGGCCGAAGACATGCTGGACAGGGCAAGGAGACCGAAAAACGATAAAAACAGCGTATGGATGAGCTGCTGGAGCATGAAAGGGGCAAGAAACTCCAGCTTCTCCTGGATAGCGGCGATGAGGCGCAAGAAAAAAATATGGTCCAGCTTTATGAATGCCAGACCCAGCAGGACGACCCCAAGTGCCCAGAACCAGTCCTTCCGGCGGCCGAAACGGAAGAGGTTTAAGAACTGCCTCAATCTGTATCCGGCAAGCAGGGCGGTTGATCTTGTGAAATTTACGGTTGAACCCATAGAAAACCTGGAATAGTGAATAGGGAAGGTGGAAGGTGGAAAATGGAAAGTGGAAAATAACTTTCATGACCATATTGAGTTTTTCTTCCCTCTTGCTTGTTCCTCATTCCTAATTCCTCATTTCAAATTTCAAAGGATTCAAGATCCAGAATCCAAGATCCAAGACCCAAGACCCAAGATCCTGGACCCTAGACCCTGGGCATTATTCGGCCTTTTTCTTGCCGAAAAAAGCCCGCTCTTCCCCTTCGCTTTCCATGGTGAGCCGCAGAAAAATCTCCTCAAGATGGGACCCGGGTGCGCGAATCTGCTGCCCGAGTTCCTCAACGCTGCCGAGCGCAATCATCTTCCCGTGGTGAATGATCCCGATCCTGTCGCACACCGCCTCAGCGGTGGAAAGCTCGTGGGTTGTAAGAAAGATGGTCATGCCATCCCGAGCCAGATCCCTGAAAAGGTTCCTGACTTTCATGGCCCCTCTGGGATCCAGTCCGACCATAGGTTCGTCGATAATGAGAACTCTCGGGTTGTGCATGAGGGCCGCAGCCATTGCCAACCTCTTTCTCATACCGTGGGAATAACTTTCCACCAGATGGTCAGCCCATTGGGTGAGGTCAAAAAAATCGAGCTGGCCGGCGGCTGCCCCCCTGACAGCCTGGTTGCTCATGCCGTGCAACTTTCCTGCAAAGCGAAGGAATTCACTCCCTGTCAGCCGCTCGAAAAGAAATGGGGTATCGGGAATGAACCCCGTAACACCCTTGGCCTTGAGCGGTTCCTCGACCACATCATGCCCCCCAACCGAAACCTGGCCCCTCGTGGGGAGCAGAAGGCCGGACAGTACCTTTATTGTCGTCGTTTTCCCGGCTCCGTTGGGACCCAGAAAACCGAACACCTCTCCCGCAGGTACCTGCAAGCTCAGGTCACAGACCGCCTCAAAATCACCGTATAACTTTGTGAGATTATTGATGGAGATCAACTTATAGTCTCTCCTTTGAGACTCAAAGTATCCAGTACTCAGTATTAAAAACTCGGTAACCAGGGGTTTTTCCTGGATTCTGGATTCTGGATTCTGGCTACTGCTTTAAAACCAGCTTCACCGTTAACTCACTTCCCTCCCTGATGATATTGATTTTCACCTTCCCGCCCCATTCGATGGCCTCGAATACGGTTTTAAATTTTTCCAGGTCCGGGGTGGGAGTTCCGTTGATCTTGACGATGAGGTCGCCCGGCAGGATCCCGCTCTTGTCGGCCTGGCCCATTCTGGTAATCCGTGTGATCAAGACTCCTCTTTCGTATCTGTATCCGAGTTGCTCCGCCAGTTCTTCCGTCAGTTCCTCCACAGCGAATCCAAGAGCTGTCCGCAGGAGCACCCCTTCATCACGGGACCGGGGGGGCAATTCGCCCACCCTTACCATGTAAGTGCTGGGCAGACCGTCCCTGATCAGAACTACCGGAATTTCATTACCAAGGGGAAGGACGCTTGATATCCTGTAATATGAATCGACACTTTCCACGACCCTCCCCTTGACCCTTATAATGATGTCACCCGGTTTGATCCCTGATCCCTGAGCCACTCTCCCTTCAAGCACCTCGCTGACTATCACACCTTTGCTGACCCCCGCCCCCATAGCCTCAAGGATCGCGTCGGTGGCCTGCTGAACCCTCAGGCCCAGATCCGAGCGGACCACCCGGCCGTTTTTCAGAAGGCTCTCCATAATTGTGATGGCCATGTTGGAAGGGATTGCGAACCCGATACCCTGGTAGCCGCCGCTTCTACTGAAAATAGCGGTATTGATACCAATTACATTCCCGTCCAGATCAATAAGCGGACCACCGCTGTTACCTGGATTGATAGCTGCGTCGGTCTGGATGAAATCCTCCAGATCGGCTACACCTACGTCCGCTCTGCCCTTTGCGCTCACGACCCCGACCGTAACACTCTGGCCCAGCCCGAAGGGATTACCTATGGCAACAACCCATTCTCCCACCTCAATATTGTCGGAATCGCCCATCGTTACGGCCGGGTAGCTTCCCTCAGGCAACTTAAGCACAGCGATGTCTGTCCTCGGATCGCTTCCGACGACCAATGCTGACACCTCGGCCCTGTCGCCCAGAGTGACCCTGATCTCCTCTGCTCCTTCGATGACGTGGTAGTTAGTCAGAACGATACCCTCACTTTTGACGATAACCCCTGAGCCCAATCCTACCTGAATCATCTTCTCTTCAGGCGAACCATAATACTCCCTGCCGAAGTCCCGCCCGAAGAACTCTCTGAACGGTTCGAACATCTCGCCCAGGAACCTGTCCGAAAGCTCATATCTTCTGGATGATGATTTCCTGAAGGTCCTGATGTTCACCACGGAAGGCGTGACGCTTTGACTGATGCGGACAAAGGCCTGACCGGTCTTCTTCAGGGCCATAATCTCACCGTCAGTCGAGTCGGCCACGACCGGACAGGAAAGAGCCACAAAAATAAGTGTCGCCATAGTTGAGACGATATGGATAGGCTGCACGTTAGCCAAAAAAGTCCGAGGCACTGAGTCCCTCTTTTTCAAGATACGCTCTCAAATTCTTGATGATCCTGGCCTCCAGTTGCCTCACCCTCTCTCTGGTGATCCCGAGTTTTTCACCGACTACCTGCAGCGTAAGAGGATCATCTCTCATCCATCTCAGCGTAAAGATCTTCCGATCCCGGTCGGCAAGGGTCGCTACGAATTCGGACAATTTCTCAAGGTAGATGGATCTTGTCTCGGCATCGGCGACCTTTCTCTCAGTGTCCGGCTCCAGCGCGGGGATAGTGTCGTAGAGAGAAAAGTCTCCGTCGTGGCCGCGTTTGGCTTCCAGGGATAGATCACCTGAGCTCAACCGCATGGTCATCTCCTCGACTTCCGATTCCTTGAGGTTTAGCGACTTGGCGATGGCTTTGGAATCAGGTTCGATCCCCATCCGCCTGAGCCGTTCACGCTCTTTCCCAAGCTGGAAATAGAGGGTTCTCTGGGCCTGAGTCGTCCCGATCTTCACCATCCTCGTATTGTTCATTATGTATCGTATGATATAGGCCCTGACCCACCAGGCCGCATAGGATGAGAAGCGTACACCGCGATAGGGATCGTATTTTTTGACCGCCTGCATCAGCCCCACATTCCCTTCCTGGATGAGATCTACGATCTCTCTCCACAGGCGCCGGTATTCCAGGGCAATCTTAATAACCAGTTTGAGATTCGAAGTCACCAGGGTATAGGCGGCCTCGATATCCTCCGTTTCCAGATACCTGACAGCGATTTCTTTTTCCTCGTCCCGGGTGAGGACAGGGTAATGCCGGATGGTCTGGTAATAAGCCGAGACAGGATCGTATATGGCCGGTTTGGCGGATCCACTCTTTGAACCCCCTTTTCTCACAAAGTCGACCGGTTTCTTCTCAGTGGGAGTTTCGAGTCCCGGAGGGATGTTCTCCTCGGGTGAAACCACACCTTCAGGAGTCCGATGCCCGGATTTGCCCCGGGAAGGAGGATCTGTCCTAGTCCTAGTCCTGGCCTTTTTTACAGGCTTAGTTCCGGGACTGGTCTTTGGCACAGCCTTTACCTCAGACTTAGACTTAGGTTTGGCCGGAGGCTTGGTGTTGACTGTCAATTTTTTCTTTTTATCAACCATGCTGCTTTCCAGTGGACCCCGCCCTTAATTGACCACAGGCCGCATTGATCTCCTGCCCCCTGCTCTTCCTCATAGTCGCCATAACGCCGTAGTCAAGAAGCTTTTCCTGAAAGGCCCTGGCTTTGTCCTCAGAAGGCGCCTTGAGATCGGAAAAATTATCGTTGCACGGGATGAGGTTTACCTTGGCTGGAATACCCTTGAGAATATTTTTCAATCGCCGGGCATCCTCTTGCGTGTCGTTAATGCCCTCAATGAGCACATACTCGAATGTAATCCTTCTTCTGGCCTTTACCGGGAACCTGCTGACAGCGTCCATGAGTGTTCCAATAGGATATTGTCTGTTAACCGGCATTATCCTGGACCTGGTATGATCGTCCGTGGCGTTAAGGGATACGGCCAGATTAACTTCCGGTCCCTCATTTGCCAACCGTATGATACCGGGAACCCAACCACACGTTGAAACCGTCACCCTCCGTGGGCTGAAATCCAGCCCTCTGTCCGAAAGAATCACCTTCAGCGCCGGAAGAAGTGACTCCAGGTTAAGAAGGGGCTCCCCCATACCCATGAAAACAAGATTCCTCACTTTAAGTCGATCTCCGATGAATCGGATGGAGTACACGATCTGAGCCAGAATCTCCCCTGTAGTGAGATTTCTGCCGCCTGGGTTTCTGCCCGTCTCACAAAAGGCGCACGACATAGTGCACCCGGACTGGGTCGAAACACATAGCGTATTGTGACCGTCTTCTGGAATGAGGACAGACTCTATCATCTCTCCGTCCTCCAGGAGATGGAGGAACTTTACCGTTTGGTCCCCTGTCTCGGTCCGCTCGATTTCCCTCAGGGGCATCAGATCGCAAAGACCGGCCAGAGACTCTCTCAACGATATCGGCATATCGGTCATATCCTTGAAATCATCAACACCGAGAGTGTATACCCACCGCAGTATCTGTGCAGCTCGAAAAGGGCGAGGATCGAGATCGGCAAGAAGCTCTTCCAAATCCTCAAATGACAAAACGAAAAAGTTAAGCATAGGGAAATTCCAGCATTCAGTACTCAGTACCCAGGAGCCAGGAGAAATTCTAAAAGGCATTTGATTTCTACTGCGTACTGCGTACTTGGTACTGTGTACTTTTGTTAATGTATGTCCTCTTCACTGAAAAAATACGGAATCTCAAAAGCAACCGACTCCGGGGAATCTGAACCGTGAACAATGTTCCTCTCGATATTCTCGGCATGGTCGGCCCTGATCGTCCCCGGCACCGCCTCTTTCGGGTCGGTCGCTCCCATGATGTCACGATTTAATGCAATGGCATCATTGCCCTCGAGCACGAGGACCACAACTGGCCCGGAGGACATATATTCCATCAACTCACCATAGAAGGGCCTTTCTTTATGTACGATGTAGAATCCGCCCGCCTGCTTCTGTGTCATGCGTATCATCTTCATGGCTGCGATCCTGAGTCCGGCGTTCTCAAACCTGGACAGTATATCGCCCATGATTTTTTTTTCGACTCCGTCGGGCTTGATGATGGAAAGTGTCTGTTCGATCCGTGCCATGTAAGAACCTCTCTTTCACTCAGTTGTCGGTAGCCTGTCACCACTAACCGGCACCATAAACTACCGAAAAATAATGATAGATCATCCTTTTCCACAGAAAATGTGGAAAAGCCGTGGAAAACCCTGTGTACAACCTGGTTCCATGAACGGCACAAAAGGGATGTTTCCTATCTGCACAAAATTTAATCATACCACAATATTCTTATATTTCAAGTAGTTGCCGCTATTTTGACTCCATATCCGCAATTCAGGCCAATTGTCCCACATAACCCCAAAAAAGGAATCGTACCTCTATTTATTCCACAAAATCGCCTGTTGATAAAGCCCTAGCCTGAAATAGAGGTCAGAATCCCATCTGACCACATCCTGCGAACCTCTTCAACCATACCAGGCGCCAGTTCGCCACCTTCAGGTAGCAACTGAAAAGCAGCTTCCCTGGCCGCTGACATCAATTTCCCTTCCCTGAAGGGGTGTGCGAACCGAAATTCAGGCATACCTGCTTGTCTGACCCCGAGGAAATCGCCTGGACCTCTGATCTTCAGATCAGCATCCGCGATCTCGAACCCTGAATTAGTCCGTAAAATGACTTGAAGTCTCTGTCTGGCCTCATTCGAGATGTTCGGCCCCTCCATGAGGATGCATGTGGATCTGCTCGTGCCCCTCCCCACACGACCCCTTAACTGATGCAGCTGAAACAGACCGAAACGTTCGGCGTGCTCTACGACCATCAGGTTTGCATTGGGGACATCAACACCAACTTCGATGACTGTGGTAGACACGAGGACCTGACATTCACCCGTCCTGAACATATCCATGACGGCGTCCTTTTCACGTGAAGTCATCCTGCCGGTCAGAAGACCTATACTCAAATGGGGGAAAATCTTATGTCTGTAATTTTCCGCCATTTCGTTGGCGGCGAGGAGTTCCATCTTTTCGGTCTCCTCTACTAGAGGATAAACGATGTAGACCTGTCTACCGGCTTCGACCTCCCTTGATACACGCAGATGCATCCTCGAGCGATCCGTTTCTCTGAAGATCATTGTTTCCACCGGTATGCGGCCTGCCGGCATTTCATCAATAGTGGTGATATCCAGGTCTCCGTAAAGGACCATGGACAGGCTGCGGGGAATGGGCGTGGCTGTCATCACCAGAAAATGCGGACTGGAGCCCTTCTTGCCCAGTGCCAGGCGCTGAAGAACACCAAAGCGATGCTGCTCGTCAACTATTGCCAGGTTCAGGTTCCTGAACCGGATGCCCTCCTGTATTAGAGCGTGGGTCCCTATGAAAAGTTTCGTTTCACCGCTGACAGCTCTCGAAAGAACAGATGTCCGTTGCTCGCCGGCAACGTTCCCCGTAAGCAGGGCGACAGAGACGTCAAGCGTTTCGCACCACTGTGAGATGGTCCTATAGTGCTGTTCGGCCAGGACTTCAGTGGGAGCCATCAGAACGGCCTGATAGCCCGCCTCGCACGCCTGCAACATTGCGATGAAGGCAACGAGCGTCTTACCGGAACCCACATCCCCCTGAAGGAGACGGTGCATGGGAACCTTCCCCTCCATATCCCTACCCACATCAGCAAGTGCATTGACTTGCGACTGTGTAAGATCAAAGGGAAGGACCCGGATCAATTTTTCTTTAAGGGAGCCTCCCGAAGGCACCGGATGGCTGATTCTGCTGTCGAGCGTTCGTCTCCTTATCAAAAGCCCCAACTGGAAAGCAAGTAGTTCGCCGAACTTCAGCCGCCTGTGCCAGCGGCTTTCACCGAGATTCAATGCCTGAACATCGTCTGTATCCAGTGGTTCATGCAGCCTGGCAAGGGACTCCCTCAGGTCGGGAAGGTTGTATTCTTTGCGGATAACATCAGGGATTTCGTCACTGACAGTGCTTAAAATCCGGAATACCGCAGCCTGGACCGCCTTCCGAACCATCTGTTGGGAAACGCCTTCCGCAAGGGGATAGACAGGGACGATTCCCCCACCCTCTTCTTTGGAAGCTTCAGTCAGGTCCGGATGGTGCATCTCCAGGTTACCGGTGAAACTGGTGACCTTTCCGCTGGCTAATACTTCCGTGCCGGGAGGATACTTTTTCTCGATGTTTGCTTTGAACCAGCGACCAAAACGGAACCACTTCAGGACGATAACACCGTGTCCGTCGGTTACCGTGATCTCAAGGGTCCGTCTGGTCCTGTACCGCCGCTCACTGACGGACATTACCTGACCGCTTACGGTGGCGTACTGCCCCTCACTAACGGCAGGTATGAGCTGAGGATGGGTTCGGTCCTGATAAGCTCTCGGTAGCAGGAAAACCAGATCCAGGGCATTGTGGACCCCAAGGGTCTTTAACCTGGCAGCGGTCCTGTCTCCGATACCTGGAAGTTCTGTCAGCTGCATCCCCACGGATTTCCCGGCTTCCACATTTAATGCCAGGCGCTTCAATCAGCTCTTAAGGGCCTTGTTGAGGTCCTTGAGAAGAGAATCGAGGTCAATACCATGAGCAACCGCCCCGTACTCCAGGGATTCAGCTTCCGCGCCAAGGCATCCGAAACAGTTCATGCCGTATTTTTTCAGAACCTTGACGGTATCCGGGTATTTCATGAGGACTTCATTAAAGGTCATATCTTTACTGATCTTGGCCATAGGGCATCCTTATGGATGAGTGTAGAGTGCAGGGTGTAGAGGGAAGATCCTAAAGAACACACAGCACGCAGAACAAATAAAGCTCTGCACTCTGCACTTTACACTCTGCACTGAATCGGTGTGCTTGCATTTTTCCTGCGAGTATGTTAGCAATCCAAGTCTTTTCCCGCAACACAAAAGCCGTGCTGTGGACCGGACGAAGTCAAACAGGAGACCCTAACCAAAGTCAACCAGGAGGCAACCATGTCCCGTACTTGCGATTTGTGTGGAAAAGGCCCCATGGTGGGGTACAACGTCAGTCACGCCCACAATAAGACCAAACGCCGGTACCTTCCGAACCTGCAAACTATCAGGATCAGGGAAGGCGGAACCGTTAAAAAGACCACCGTTTGCACTCGCTGCATTCGCACGGGCAATTTTGAAAAGGCAGTATAA
>SDBV01012968.1_pt1 | contig 10646 bp, 9 predicted proteins | sample 2277081 | NCBI WGS metagenome assembly SDBV01 (sample SAMN10402039, study PRJNA504765) | marine sediment metagenome | isolation source: marine sediment core GS10_PC15, 223 cmbsf | place: Arctic Ocean: Southern Knipovich Ridge | collected 2010
TTGTATCTACATTGTTTTTGAATAAATGCATTGCAAAAAATTAATTACTTATCTAGAAGGGAATTAAATATCTAAGCTCATTGAAAAGCGCCCATTTTCGCCATGAAGTGTTAAACCTGGGTTGACCTTATCAATCAGACGGGTCTATTATGTGCAGGTTGAGTAATCAGGGCAATTTACTCGTTATCCAAACAAGGACGACACGCGCGGCGGCAGCCGATCGCAACGAACCGCCAGGGTGCCGAGGCCGTTTCTTTGTGGTTATTTTCCGCCGCTAATAAAAAAAAGAGCAAATAGCAAAGCTAAAAATGGGCAGGGCATCGAACAAGGCAGAACGTTTACTCCAGCTAGAGGTACTGTTGCTTTTGCATCCGAATGGATTGCGCAAGGCTCAGATCGCGCCGAGGCTTGGGGTGGATCGCTCGACGATCGGTCGTTACATTACCGGATTAACAGACCTCGTGCCGATTGTAGAAGAGGACGACGGTAGGCTATGGATCGACCGCAGCCGGTATCTGCCGCCGGTACGATTATCAGCGCATGAAATAGAAAGCATCCGACTTGCTTTCCGGCTTTTTTCCCGCAAGATACGCTTTCCATTTCCGCATGCCGCAGCATCGCTTCGAAAGCTCGCGCTAGCGACTGAAAAAGCGTCGCCCCTTCTCTCGCGACGGCTTGCGGAAGTAGCAGATTCCCTAGATTCCCACCCATTTCCCAGCTTTACAAGAAAATACAGGGAAGTCATGGAAACTCTTATAACCGCATGTACGGAGCACAGGACCGTCAGGCTGCAGCATTTGTCGATACGCCGCCGGAGTAAGGACGAATACCGTTTCCAACCCTATTGCATTGAGCCGTACCCGGACGGCAACTCCCTTCACGCGGTAGGGTTCTGCACGAACCTGGGCGAGATGCGCACCTTCAAGCTCGAACGCATCCGTTCCGTGCGTTTAACGGACGACCGATTTGAGCCTCCTGCCGAATTCGATATCGACTCCTACACCTCCGCTGCATGGGGAATCTGGAGCCGCAACGGCGCAGATCCCGTCCCGATCGTCCTGCGCTTCTCTTCCACGGTAGCGGAGCGGGTACGTGAAACGGTGTGGCATGAGAGTCAGATTCTGGAAGAGCGTCCCGATGGCTCGCTTATCTTTCGCGCGTCCGTGGCCGAACCTCTCGAAATGTACCCCTGGATACGCGGCTGGGGCGCGGACGTGGAGATCCTTGAGCCTGTTTATTTGCGAGAGAGGTTTTGCGAAGAGGTGGCACGCATGAAGGATATGTACGAAATTTGCTGATTTGTTGCGGTACCTGCAACAGGCGTGAGAGAAAATAAAGGTGAGGAACAAAAAATTGGAGAATCATGTGTAGATACGGGGCAGTTGATTCAATCATTGCGCACGCATCCGACGACGGCAGGGAACAGCCACTGGCCGAGCACCTAAGGAATACGGCCCAAAGGGTAAGCGAATTCGCAGCCTCATTCGGGGCCGAAAAATGGGGGTGGGCGGCCGGGCTGCTCCACGACGATGGCAAGGCTTCCAATACTTTCCAGAAACGCATACGGGGAGCGAGCATCCGTGTGGATCACTCGACGCCTGGAGCAAGGTACGCATTGGATCACCTCACGGCTCCCAAAGGCTCGGGAAAGCTTCTCGCCTATTGTATCGCTGGACACCATACGGGGTTACCGGATGGAAATGTGGGCGATGACGAGACCTGCCTCGCGAAGCGCCTGGCACGTACTGAAGCCGGACCCGGTTATCTGGCATCCGAGCTTCCCTCCATATTTGAGCAACCGCCTATCCCGAAACCACCGGCTGACTCGCTGCAACGCGGTTTCGGCGCGGGCTTTTTCACTCGTATGGTTTATTCCTGCCTCGTGGACGCCGACTTCCTTGATACGGAGCTTTTCTTAGAGCCTGACAAAAGCGAAAAAAGAGGAGGATTGGCGAATCTCGCCGAACTCAAACCGAAACTCGATACTCATCTCGCCCATATCGCCGCTAAAGCTGAGCCCACTCAGGTGAATCGACTTCGGGCGCGCATCCTCGGAGAATGCCGAGCCGCAGCGACCCTCAATCCTGGTCTTTTCAGTCTAACTGTTCCGACCGGAGGTGGAAAGACGCTGTCATCCATCGCATTCGCTCTCGATCACGCGCTCGTATACGGCCTACGTCGTGTAATCTACGTTATCCCCTACACGAGCATTATCGAGCAGACCGCTCAGGTTTTCAGAGACATCTTCGGTTCCGAGGCGGTGTTGGAGCACCACTCAAACCTTATACAGGAGAAAGAGCAGGAGGACGAAGAAGCGGAAGAGCGGCGACGCCTTGCGGCGGAGAATTGGGACGCGCCAATAGTGGTTACGACGAATGTCCGGTTTTTCGAGTCCTTCTTCAGTAATCGTTCCTCCAAGACAAGAAAGCTCCACAACGTGGCGAAGAGTGTTGTCATCCTTGACGAGGCCCAGATGCTACCCGTGCCGCTGCTCCGATCGACCATCGAGGTGATTCGGGAGCTCGCAGAGCACTACGGAGCGAGTATCGTTCTCTGCACGGCAACCCAACCGGCGCTCACAGTTAACGACGAATTCCAGAGCGGCCTTGAGGGCGTGCGAGAGATGATGAATATACCTGTCGATCTGGAACGGGCATTCGCACGCGTGCGGGAAAAGCGGCTCGGAAAAACGATGCCTCTGCATCGTCAACACGAGAAAGCACGCACGGCTTCTTTTTCAGGCCCTTGACGGAATCGAAGGATGCTTTCATCTCTCTGCCGCTATGTGCCCCGTGCACCGGACCAGAATCCTGGGCGCCCCGAAAGAGCCCGAAGACGGTACCGTCCGTCAAAGGCTACGAGACAATGAGCCCTGCCGCGTAGTCAGCACCCAGCTCGTGGAAGCGGGAGTCGACGTGGACTTCCCCACCGTGTTCCGCGCGATGGCAGGCATTGATTCGATCGTGCAGGCAGCGGGACGCTGCAATCGGGAAGGCAAGATAGCAGAGGGCGGCCGGCTCTATGTCTTCACTCCGGAGGAAGGCTTGCCGATTGGCCACTTTCGGCAGAACGCCCAGATTTCAGAGCTTGTTCTCCGCGATCGCGAAGGCCGCATTCTCGATTCGGAAACAGTGCGTGCCTATTTCAAGGAGTTGTACTGGCTAAAAGATCATGACGGCGGACTTGATACGAAAGGAATCCTGTCGCTTTTCGCCGCCGGCGCAGTCAACGGCGATTTTCCCTTTAGGACAGTAGCGGAGCTCTACCGTCTCATTCCGAACACCCAGATACCGATCATCATACCCTTCGACGAGAAGGCGGTAACGCTATGCGAAGAACTCCGCTACAATACAAGCCCGGGATGGCTCCTTCGACAGCTACAGCCGTATACCATTCAGGTATATCCCGGTGTGCTGGCCGGGCTCAAACTCGCGGGCTATGTTGAGAGCCTTCAGGACGAGCGTTATTACGTTCTTTCGAATATCGGAAGGCGCGAAGCCTACGACGATCATTTCGGATTGAATCCCGAGATTAGAGAATTCTATGAAGTTGAAAGCATGATGTTCTAACAAGGAGGCTAAAATGGCACGGGGAATAGCTCTACGAGCTTGGGGCCGATACGCTTGCTTCACCCGCCCCGAAATGAAGGGTGGAGCGGGTGAGCTACGATGTCATGACGCCTTCCGCGGCCAGGGGCATCCTGGAGGCGATATACTGGAGACCCGCCATCCGTTGGAGGGTCGATCGAATCCACGTACTGAAGCCAATTCGGTTCACGAACATCAGGCGCAATGAGCTTGCGGGAAAGATACCTTTCCGCAATATCAAGCAAGCAATGCGTGACCTCTCATCACCTTTGGAGACTTTTATAGAAGATAACCGGCAGCAGCGGGCAGCCATGATACTAGAGGACGTTGATTATGCGATCGAGGCGACCTTCCAGATAACCGATCTTGCCGGGAAGGCCGGTTCCGGTGGTGTTGTCGATCCGGAAGACGGCGAGCCCGGCAAGCACTACGAGATGTTCAGGCGCAGAGCAGAAAAAGGCCAGTGTTTTCACCAGCCCTATTTCGGTACGCGAGAATTCCCGGCTAACTTCGCCTGGATCAGCAAGAGTGACGTCCCCACCTCGCCTCTCAGAAGCATACGCGACCTCGGATGGATGCTTCACGATATTGACTTCGAAAACGGCATGGAGCCGGTTTTTTTTCACGCTGTCATGCAAGACGGGATAGTAGATGTCCCGGCCTTCGACAGCGAGGAGGTGCGGAGATGATCCTGCAGGCCTTGAACGCATATTACAACCGTACGCGTGAAGATCGCACCTCGGGAATTGCCATGCCGAGTTTCGCTCCACAAAAAATATCTTACGCGCTCGTCATCGATCATGAGGGGCAACTCATCGAAGTCCAGGACATCCGCGATACTTCAGGGAAGAAGCCACGCCCAGTTCAACTGATGGTACCGGAGGCTGTTATCCGCTCGGTGGGTGTGGCGTCAAATTTCTTATGGGACAACACAGGCTATGTGTTTGGTTTTGACGACAAAGGCAAACCCGAAAGAACACGACAAACCTTCGAAGCCTTCAAGTCAATTCACCACCTTATCGGAGACAGTATTGCCGATCCCGGCATGTTGGCCGTGCTTCGATTCCTCGATTCCTGGAACCCACAGAAGCGCCCGTTAAAATTCGATTGGGAAGATATCGTCGGATCGAATCTCGTATTTCGCCTCACCGAAGAGCGCGGTTATATGCACGAGCGCCCCGCAATTGTAGCAGCCTGGATGAAACACAAGGCCACCTCAGATAATGCGAAGCGCGGAGTCTGTCTCGTCACTGGCCAAAACACAGCGATAGCGCCACTACATGCTAAAATAAAGGGCGTTCGAAACGCTCAGTCGACGGGTGCTGCGGTTGTTTCGTTTAATCTCAACGCCTTCTGTTCGTATGGCAAAGAGCAGAACTACAACGCTCCTATCGGCGAGGAGGCCGCCTTTGCCTACACGACAGCAATGAATCATCTTCTTCGCTTTGAATCCAGGCAGAAGCTCCAGGTCGGCGACGCTACAACGGTCTTTTGGACCGAGAGAGACTCGGTTGTGGAAGACTACATGGGAAATATCCTGGACCCCCGTAGCGACTCGGCTGTGAGTGTCTCAGACCAAGCGAAAATAGAAAGCTACCTCAAAGCTATTCGGGCAGGCAAAAAACCGGATGATGTCGAGGACGACTCCATGCACTTCTACATTCTTGGGCTCGCGCCGAACGCCTCGCGCCTCGCTGTCCGCTTCTGGTATGCCGACACGGTAGAGACCGTGAACAAGCATATCGGGATGCATTTCTCGGATCTCGAACTCGTGAGACAATACGACGACCAGGCGGAATTCCCTGGAATATGGCAAATCCTCGTCGAGACAGCTCGACGATATCGGAAGGGGCAGAAGCCGATCGACGGGGATTTGAATCCCCTCCTATCGGGGGCCATAATGCGCTCCATCATGGAGGGCCTGACCTACCCAAGCGCTATTCTTGCCTCGCTTTTGAACAGAATTCGCGCTGACGGTGAGATCAACTACTATCGAACGGCTTTGCTCAAAGCCGTTCTGATTAGAAACTATGGAAACAAGGAGGCTACCATGGCTTTAAACGAGGAATCGACGAACGTTGCCTATCGACTCGGGCGGCTGTTTGCGGTATTGGAAAAGGCCCAAGAAGAGGCGGTTCCCGGAGCGAATGCCACTATCAAGGATCGCTTCTACGGTTCGGCATCCGCCACGCCTGGCGTTGTCTTCCCGCAATTGCTCCGGCTCTCTCAGCACCACCTCGCGAAGCTCAAGGTTGGCGCCAAAATCTACAAGGAAAGGCTCATGCAAGAGATCATAGACGGCATAGATGGAGCGAAGGGCATACCTCATCATCTGTCCCTCGAGGATCAGGGGATGTTTGCACTTGGATACTATCACCAGCGAAAAGCCTTCTTCACGAAGAAGGAAGAAAATACAGGACAGGAGGAAAACCATGGCTGAAATCAGTAGCCGTTACGAGTTCGTGTATCTGTTCGACGTCGAGAACGGAAACCCCAACGGCGACCCTGATGCAGGAAATCTACCTCGGGTCGATCCGGAGACCAACCACGGCATCGTGACCGATGTCTGCCTCAAGAGGAAGATCAGAAACTACGTTGAGCTTACCAAAGAGGGAAAGTCGCCTTACGAAATCTATATTCGTGAGAAGGCAATTTTAAATCAGACGCACGAACGAGCTCACAAAGCCATCGGAGCAAAAACACAGGCTGCCGGTGGCGAAGGGCGCAGAGGATCAAGAGATGAGGTCGAGCGCGCTCGTGCCTGGATGTGTGCCAATTTTTTCGACGTCAGAACCTTCGGGGCGGTAATGTCCCTGGGCATCAACTGTGGGCAGGTGCGCGGTCCTGCGCAGATGAACTTCGCCAGGAGCATTGAGCCGATAGTACCCCGAGAGATTACAATTACCCGTATGGCCGTGGCTACCGAAAGAGAAGCGGAGATCCAAAAGGGTGACAACAGGACGATGGGCCGCAAGAACATCGTTCCCTACGGCCTGTACCGAGCGGAGGGGTATATCTCAGCGCATCTGGCTAAGCAGACGGGCTTCTCAACCGACGACCTGGATCTTTTCTGGGAAGCTTTGGAGAACATGTTCGAGCACGACCATTCGGCGGCCCGGGGCAAGATGGCTGCAAGGAAGCTTTTCGTGTTCAAGCACGCCGGCGCTCTCGGAAACGCGCCGGCACACAAACTTTTTGAGCTTATCGCGGTGCAACCAAGCCACGATGGGGCAACGCCGGCACGGGAGTTCGGCCATTACAACGTAGTTGTTCATCGTGACCGGCTTCCAGCTAAGGTGGAACTGATCGAGAGGCTCTGAAAAGGAAAGACCTCTCGAGGAAGGTAACGGATCACAGCGCTGCGTTTGGGCGGACGAGCCAAGCCCAAGATCCTGTTTATGAGTGGGTTCGAATTAGGATTATAGGGCAGGGTGCAATCGCACACGTTGGCATTGGCGAGCACGTTCCGGCTCTCGCAAAATGCTAATAAATGGGAAAACCCAGTATGAGAGCCTATTGCATAGCTCGAGTTCGCGCTTGCAGGAAAGTGAAGCCTCGACTGATTCGCCAACCACGAAGTATACTATTATTGATGATAGTAACGAGCTAATAAGGAGCTACGCGACTATTTCGATCGCCGAACTGAATAATCTACCAAAGGAGATAGAAAAGAGGTCCTTGACTATGCGGAGTATCTACTCGGGAAAAACCGCATCAGCGAAAGGCAAAAAACAAGAAAAGATGGTCTGATGTCACTGGACGCGGGTCAGCCTAGGGAGAAACTGTCTGCGATACGGTGCTTCGACTCCGCAGAGAAGAACGATGCTGATTCGACTCAAAGCCCTTATCAACGAAAACCATGATTCTATCCGTTTCTATTTCCTTGGAGCAAATTGGAAAAAACGGATTGAGCACATCGGTGCTAAAAAGGTTTTGAACCCTACTGGCCCCATGATTATCTGAAATGCGTTGCGCGAACCATGAGTTTGCAGAATCTCGGATTCTGCAACGGCGTTTCATACCTCGTTCGCAGGTAAAGGATTACGGTCTTTGACATATTTGCTTCAGAAATGAAAATCCTATCGAAGAGGTATGCTCGCGTCTATATCTAAATAATTCTATGCCCCATTAAGATATAATAGATATTCAGTCGCGCCTCGCACGGGCGCGCGGATTGAAACCGCCTTGGCGTCGAATCCTGACTGGATCGTTACTTCAGACAGGCAAATGCTCAAAATACTTCACTCTCAAACAACATAAAGGACTCAATTTTTATAAATTATGTACAGCGAAGACGATTTTATCCCTCTTTCTTCACTCCAACACTATGCCTTCTGCCGTAGGCAGTGCGCCTTGATCCATATCGAACAGATATGGCACGAAAACGTCTACACTATGGAAGGTCGCATTCTTCACGAGAGGGTACACGCCGCAAAAACTGAGAAACGCCGCGCAATCCACTCGGATTTCGGCACGCCTTTGCGTTCATTTAGACTTGGCCTTTCCGGAAAGGCCGATACCGTTGAATACTGTGATGACGGCACGGTCCGCATTGTGGAAATGAAGAGGGGAAAGCCAAAAGCGAAAGGAATGGACGAGATCCAGTTGTGTGCTCAAGCTATGTGCCTGGAGGAGATGCTTGCTGTTACCATTGCCGAAGGATGGCTTTTCTATGGAAAGAATCGCAGGCGCAAATTGGTTATTTTCGCTCCCGAGCTCAGAAAAAAAACCTATGAAATAGCCCAAGAAGTGCACTCATTTCTCGAAGAGGGCCGAACGCCACCGCCCGAACCGAACGAGAAATGCCCCCGCTGTTCCCTGTATTCAGTCTGCCTACCGGAAACTCTTGTACAGCCCAAAAAGGTGCAGAAATACATCAGTAAAGCGCTGGCTTGTGACAGGCCTGAGGCTGCGGAATGAAGCGGTTTTTGAATACCCTTTTTATCACAACACAGAAATCCTATCTGAAAAAAGAAGGCGAGACTGTCGTCATTAAAGTAGGCAAAGAGAGAAAAGCACGTATTCCTATTATAAATCTCCAGGGCATCGTTTGCTTCGGCAATGTAACAATATCTCCTTTCCTTATGGGATTCTGCACCAAGAAAGGCGTTACAATAACTCATCTTTCCGAATACGGGAAGTTTCTGGCGCGCGTGGAAGGGCCTGTTACAGGCAACGTGCTTCTACGAAAAGAGCAGTATCGCATTTCCGATGACGTATCGAGATCGGCTGAGATCGCAAGAACTATCGTACTTGCCAAGCTGGCAAATTGCCGTACCGTGCTTCAAAGAACTATCCGTGACCACGAAGATCAGATCGATACTGCTTCGATCAAACTTGTCGTTGAGCAAATAGCAAAATCGATTAACCGTTTTCGGTACGAGTCAGACCTTGAGAAGATACGCGGAATCGAAGGGGATACGGCCAGGCATTACTTTGGGGTTTTTGATGAGCTCATCACTGCTCAGAAGGCAGATTTTGTTTTTCGAGGTCGCAACCGCCGCCCGCCAATGGATCGCGTTAATGCTTTGCTTTCCTTCGTCTATACACTTTTATATCATGACATGAGATCGGCTCTCGAATCTTGTGGACTCGATCCCGCTGTCGGGTTTCTTCACCGTGATCGTCCTGGGCGTATGAGCCTAGCGCTCGACTTGATGGAGGAATTCAGGCCTTTCTTCGCAGACCGGCTCGTCCTGTCGCTGATCAACTTGAAGAAGGTTCAAGGGAAGGCGTTCGTCATCGCCGGAAATGGAGCGGTAATGATGGATGACAATACGCGTAAGACGGTTCTAACCGCCTACCAAATGCGCAAACAGGACACTGTACGTCATCCTTTTATTGGCAAAAACATGCACATTGGAATACTCTTTCAGACCCAAGCACTTCTAATGGCACGTTCCATCCGTGGGGATACCGATGGCTATCCGCCCTACTTCTGGAGGTGAGATATGATGGTAGTGGTAAGCTATGACGTGGCTAAAGACGATAATGGGGCGCGGCGGCTGAGAAGAGTGGCAAAGGCTTGCGAAAACTTTGGGCAGCGCGTGCAATACTCTGTTTTCGAATGTCTCGTTGAGCCGGAGCAATTTACAGCGCTGAGGTATCGACTCAAAGCCCTTATCAATGAAAAGTATGATTCTCTCCGCTTCTATTTCCTCGGGGCAAATTGGAAAAAACGGATTGAGCACATCGGTGCTAAAAAGATTTTGGACCCTACTGGCCCTATGATTATCTGAGATGTGTTGCGCGAACCATGAGCTTACAGAATTTCGAATCCTGCAACGGCGAATCATATCTCGTTTGCAGGTAAAGGATTAAGGTCTTTGACATATTTGCCTCACAAATGAATATCCTATCGAAAAAGTATGTTCGCGCTTATACCTAAATAATTCTATGCTCCATCAAGAGATAATAGATATACAGTCGCGCCCCGCACGGGCGCGTGGATTGAAACGGCAATTCCGTGATAATCCCTTCGCTGCAATCCAGTCGCGCCCCGCACGGGCGCGTGGATTGAAACTGTCGGCCACTATCAGCGAGTCATTACAAAAGCCGTCGCGCCCCGCACGGGCGCGTGGATTGAAACTCATCACTTCGGCCGGCTCTCCCAGGTCGACCAGGTCGCGCCCCGCACGGGCGCGTGGATTGAAACCTATGGCCTCCGCTTCACTGGTCTGCTCTTCCTGGTCGCGCCCCGCACGGGCGCGTGGATTGAAACATGTCTTCCAGGGCCAGCACGTCATCGGCATTGAAGTCGCGCCCCGCACGGGCGCGTGGATTGAAACAACCTTATGCTGGGAGGATTCCACTGCACGGGCAGTCGCGCCCCGCACGGGCGCGTGGATTGAAACAGGTTCGTACCGGTCGGGGCGCACCATCGCCCTGGTCGCGCCCCGCACGGGCGCGTGGATTGAAACGATCATATCATCGGCGCCAACGGAAATGTTATCCGTGTCGCGCCCCGCACGGGCGCGTGGATTGAAACAACAGCCCCCTTGCCCTACGCCGCGACAGACAAGCGTCGCGCCCCGCACGGGCGCGTGGATTGAAACAGGT
>SDBV01012969.1_pt1 | contig 10646 bp, 19 predicted proteins | sample 2277081 | NCBI WGS metagenome assembly SDBV01 (sample SAMN10402039, study PRJNA504765) | marine sediment metagenome | isolation source: marine sediment core GS10_PC15, 223 cmbsf | place: Arctic Ocean: Southern Knipovich Ridge | collected 2010
CCTTGACACCATACCCTCTAATGATCGTAAGGTAGTGACAGTCACCATATAGCGACAGTCACCATACAGTGACAGTTACCGCACAGATGTCACCCGTGACAGTCACCATACCCATGTCACTACCTCGGCCATACCTGTAATCACAGGTTAGGTCAGTGCATAACACCCGTCCGTTTTACCCAAAAATACTTGCTAAAATATCATATTATCTACTTGCCCTGGGGCCGGTTGTAATGTATACTTTATGTAGAAAGGTGGTGTACAATGATTAGTCAGGACATGAGAAACATAATACATATAGCCTTTTGGTGTTTTATAGCATTATTATAGGGTGATATTATGATAGCTATTTACATTTTGTTTGGTTTCTTTATTATTGCATCTTTACTGATGTTATTTGTTATTCACAAGTCTCTTGAAGCTATTGAGATTAAGTTAAACCTTATATCTCATAGTTTAATCTTGTTAACTAATCTGATTACGGACTATTTAGCTGAGAAAAGGTAGGGTGTAAAACTTAAGAGGTTTAACAATGTGTCCCTATGGAATACACAATGTTTCCGTACCGGATACACAATCAATTTTAACGACTTTTATGAAAGGTTTTACTAATGGGCAAGCAAAGAAACAACAGCACACCGGCATTAACAGACGCACAAAAGAAGCAAGTCAAGAGGGATAACTTCGCAAGGGTATTACCGCCACGTATGGACAAGGCTTTGAAAGCCATACGCATGGTAGGGGAATGTACGTTACCTACTTACTCGTACACAACCGAGCAAGCTCAGGCCATTGTGGACAAACTACACGGGACGGTCGATGAAGTCAAGGCTCGTTTTGCGGGTGTACAGGGTAAAACCGGGGGATTCAAACTACCGTCATAACTTCTCTGTATGCAAGGACGGTGACAAGGGAACGGAGTCCCTTGTCTTACGTACTATTTATGTACGGGGGACATAAGTTATGTACTCAATGAAAGTAGAGCCGCAAGACGAAAGCAAGCGGGTTATTAACCGTTCTATGTCGTCAAATAAGGCTATAGAATTGATACCTACAGCCATTGAGATATGCAAGGCAGAGTATAACATGGTTAATCCTACAGCGTTATACATGGGTAACAATGTATGGCGTATCTTCGACATTGACAATTCGCATGGTTATGCTAAGGTAAGTATTATTAAGGCTGCAAATTAGAGGCACTATATGTCTCCTGAGATAACACACCAACTTGAACGATACGTAAAGTATAGAATACCAATGGGCGGGTTTCTTAGAGCCGTATTGGAAAACGATTTTATGCGTGCTGTAAGAAAAGCTGATGATTACAATAGGTTTGCATTGTATGACATAACAGAATACATGATAGCTAATATGCCTGTTGAGTCATACGGGTCTGTTGAGGCTGTTAGTAATTGGTTACAGGGAAGGCATAAGGTGTAAATTATGATTAAGGTGACACAAGAGCGTGACACCATTTTCACATTACAGCTTGACGTACCTGATGTAACAGTGTTACGTGAATTAGCAAGAGGCTTTGGTATTCCGTTATCGCAAATGGTAGGTAGCTGTTACAACAAGGGCATTGAACGTCACGCCGATATAATACATGAAATAACAGCCCATGAAATGCGAAAACGTAACGGTAAGGATAACGAACACTAACACTAATTAAGTAAGGAGTATTCTAATGAGTTGGAAAGACAAGATGAAGGATTGGGGCGGCGGTAATTTCACGTTTCTATCAGTCGATGGTGAGGTGTTAATTTTCATCGTTGTAGGTGAGCCTCAGCTATTGCATAGCACTTTCAAGGGTAAGGAAAACGAGCGTATTGGCTGTCCGGTTATCACTGATGAAGGTTATTTGTTATTCATTTGTGGCAAGCGTCTTGCACGAAAGATAAGCAAGCTCGAAAAGGCTTTTGAGTCTAAGGCTATAATGGCGGTACGTCACGGGGTAGAGGGTGACGTTAATGCTAAGTACGATGTTCAGATCGTACCTGAGCAGGAAACGTTTGACCGTCTGATGGCGATAAAGAAAGCCGATTACAAGCACGCTATGATAGCCGAATCGGTAGCTGATTCCGCTGAGGTTTTGAACAACTAAACCCGGCGATACTTTACGTTAGGGTGACGTCTGGTTGATTTTCTGCTCCAGCCTGAGTTGAATACTCATAGAGTTGGTTAGCCGGGGTCTAGGGCGTCACCCTCTATTAAGCAGGCATTTTGAGACTGTTGAAGGGACTCACTAATGGCGGGTAACACAAGAGGTAAGCTAAAAGAGAACTTCAAAGGTATACACAACAACTTTGAATGGTGCATAAAACATATCAATAAGTCACTAGACTTAATTGCAGCACAGTTAATGCAAAGACAACCTGATATATACAAAAAGGAAGATGCAGCAGAGGCAGAGGCGGCGTTAATGACATACCCATTGTATCAGGGTGTTAAGGCGTTAGGTGAAGGAATAGAGACACTTGACGGTTTGGCAAAAGACATAAACTCAACGTTATAGCACAAAACGGATTGTGGGTTGTTACTGAAAGGATTTAGTAATGCCACTAATAGCGTTTGGATTAAGACGTTCAATATCTATCAAACTAATTCCCAAAGCATTCAAAGGCGGTCTAAGTGCATCGTCATTTATAAATCAGTTAAGGCTCAAAGGCTTAACGTATAGACGTTCTACAATGCTATCTGATTGGCGTACAGTAAATGAGATAGAGGCTAAAAAGGACGTACTCAAATACATACGCAAAGACCGATTACCCTCTGTACAGTCAATGGCCGATGTAGAATGGGCCTATGACAAGGAATACATATACAAAGCTAACACATGGTCACGTATTCATCCTGACGACCCATTGACGGAACGGCAGGTAACGTTCACTTCTGATAAAGCGTTAACACCCCGTCAAGTAGAGGAGCAGATAGCGACTAAATGGGCAGCATGGGAGCGATACATACCTGAAAAAGTAGAGCGAATACAGGTCACGGCAGCTTATCATAGATTACCGTCACCCTTAGATGTAGAATAGGCATGTACCATCGAAAGAGGGTATAATGAGCAGCATTGACCGTAAACCGCACGCTCTAAGGCGTGAGAAGACTATGGCGATTCCGCGTCACTTTGTATTTGTCGATACAGAGACAACGGTTGTCAAGGATAGTAACGGTAACATGGAGCAGCATTTTAGGCTCGGTTGGTTGTGCTATTATAGTCGGGCTTATGATAAACATAGAGAAAAGCAGGAATGGTTTTACCTTGATACCATAGGCAGCTTTTGGGATTTTGTATTTGCTCATTGTCAGCCTAAGCATAGGTTATGGATTATAGCAAGAAACGTTGTATTTGATTTCACTATTCTTAGAGGTTGGGAAAACCTACGTAAAGAGGGTTACAAGGTAAGGTTCTTTCATAACAACGGCGTATCGGTTATTGTAAATGTACGCAAGGGTAACAAGTCTATAGTGTTTCTTGACAGTATGAATTGGTTCCCTGAGTCACTTGCTAAAACAGGTGAGCGTCTTGGCATACCAAAAATGAAGATAGATTTTGAGACGTGTACAGAGGCGGAGTTAAGTGTATATTGTCGTAACGATGTACTTATAGACTTTGAGAATTTCCGGCAGTTTATACGGTTCCTAGAGGGTAATACAATATCGCGGTTATGTTATACAAGGGCATCAACTGCAATGGCTGCATACTTGTTACGTCACTACCATACACCGATATACATACACAATAACGCCGAGGCTATTAGATTAGAGCGTGATAGTTATAAGGGTGGTCGTTGTGAATGTTTCTTTATTGGTGAGCCGGGCTATGAAAGTTATTATATACTTGATGTAAACAGTTTATATCCGTTTGTTATGCGTAACAATCATTACCCTGTTAAGTATTTACATATAAAACCTAAAATGACTATCAAGGCACTTACGAAATGTATCAAGACTAAGGCGGTTGTGGCAAGGGTAAGTATTGACACTAATGAGCCGGTATATGCTGTTAAGCGGGAACGTACTTTATTTCCTATAGGTACGTTTACAACCACGTTGTGTACACCTGAATTAGACTACGCTCTAAAGCATGGTCATATAAAGAAGGTGTATGATTGTGTAATATATGAGCGTGCAAACATATTCAAAAGTTATGTAGATACAATATACACGCTCAGGCAGGATTTTCAGTCGGCGGGTGTTGACGTATATCAGAACTTGTGTAAGTATTTACTCAATAGCTTATATGGTAAGTGGGGACAAAAGGCGGAGAATTGGGTCAAGATAGGTAACTGCCCGAACGAACCTGATAGAGAAGAACTACTCTTTTCTAATGAGTCTAACAAGGTTATGAGGTTACGTTATTTGTTAGGTGAGTTGTTTCAACTAAAGAGTTACGGTGAGGCATACAATTCGTTTCCTGCTATATCGTCTCATGTTACCGCTCATGGTCGTATGTACTTATGGTCGTTAATGCAATTAGCCGGTACAGGTAATTACTTTTATTGTGATACCGATTCACTGATACTTAACGATAAGGGTATGGACAACTTAACATCTGTATTGAACGATACAAAAATTGGGTTTATGAAACATGAAGAAACAACACACAAGCTAATCATACATGGTCTGAAAGATTATGAGAAGGATTCAAAAGTAGTCATAAAAGGTATACGTAGAAACGCTGTAAAGATAGGTGAGGGTGTTTACAAGCAAGAGCAATGGTCAAGTTTCAAGGGCCTGCTCCATTCTGGTGACATAAATACCTATACTGTTAAGAGCGTAACTAAACACTTATCGCGGGAATATACTAAGGGCATTGTCACCGATTCCGGCGTTGTAAAACCGTTTGTCCTGGCTGAGGAGTAATGCTATGTTAACTAAAAAACAAACAAAGAAACTCGATGCAATGGAAAAGAAGTATCTGTCCAGTATGATAGGTTGTACTTCAGTTCCATATGCTCTAATGCGTGCATGGGCAAAACAATATAGAGTTGCTATGGAGCGGGTGTTACAGAAGCAATGTAAACATTGATACGTTCTTCGTTATATCCCAATAAGGCGAACTCCAGCCTTGCACGTTCTTCGTTAATTAGCTTCATAGTAAAGAACTTTAATGTCTGAGCGGTAGTCCATTCCGCTTTTTTTGGTATTAAGGCTTTTCTCTGAGCTTCTTCTTCTTTTTGTGCCGCCTTGTCTTTAGCCTCTTCTGCTCTTTCTTCTGCCTGTTCTTCTGCTTCTTTACGTCTTGTTTCTATACCTTCAGTATATCTTATAGTAAACTCGGTCATTAAGTTAGCGTTGTAGTCGTTATAGCCTATATCTGTATAGGCTTTCCGAACACCACTAACGTCTAATACACCTAATGCAAACATACGCCGGACGTCAACACGTGATAACGGTCTATATGCGATTTGTATTAACTTGTCCCTCCAAAATGGCATTATGTCTAATGCTCGCATCAGCATATTTAGGTCAGCCTCACCGATTACACCACGATGTAGCATTTCAAAGCCTTGTTGTGGTGACGGTAACGACCAGTGAGCCGCCCAATACCGCTCAGCCCATTCTTTGCCTAGGCCCTTTTTACCTACCCATTCAACAAAGGCCGGTGGTAAGTCCTGATATTGACCGAACCGAGCAGCTATAGCAGGTGTAAATGCTTCACGTACTGCCATTGTAATTATATCAGCAACCGGCGGAATTTGATAGGCTAACTCTTTGTATAGCTCATTATAAGTTGGGTGTATTCCTATTCGCCTTAGCTCTGTACCTAAATTAGACAGGGACGGGTCACGTCTTAACTCATAAGCTATAATATCCTCTGTTGCAGGTTTAGTCAATATGGCGTTTGCATAGTCAAGAGCATAATCAACATGGATACCCGCCTTAAGTATACCATCAGAGATTTCATCTTCACTTTTTTCCTGCATTAACCTACCTTGCATTATTAGCATGGCATTTGGTATTTCATAAGCAAGGTTATGCAGAGCAGGCATATCATCTCTACGCCATCCTAACCGTGCGAATTCGTCGTCTGCACGGGTAATGTCAAATATGTCCCTCACATATAAAGATTGTATTTGTTGCGTTGTAAGTCGTTGTACGCTAAGGAATTCCCACAATTCCCAGTCGTCCGGTGATATGTTAAATTTACTCCATGCTAATTCTTTAGGATTGTACGGGTCGCCCTGATACCTTGCCCATGTAATTATGTCTTGAAATGCTGGATATGGCAAACGTGAATTGTAGTAATGCTCTATTTCACTATCGGCATAACCTTCACTATACATTCGCCCCTTGTATAATTCATCGGTTATCTTTTTACGTTGTTGTAGTGTAGTAGCCGTCGCAGCGTCTATTCGCAATGTTCGGTGTTTCTCTGCGGTTTCGTATTGGAACGGCCTAGCCATTTCCTCACCGGCTACCATTGCAACGGCTCGTGTTATTACACCTAAAAACGGGCGTTGTATATTGTCCCACCCAACGGCTTTAGGAGATGATAAGGCACTAAATAAGGGTTGTAGTGGAGTGGGTATAGTACCCGCTATACCCATAGCGTCAAGAATTTGGCTTATAACCGCACCAAAAGTTTCGCCATCCTGTTCACTGCGTAACTTTTTAGCCTCTACTTCCATTGCCCAGTAAAATTCACCGTATGTATTTGGTGATTCTATATCACTCATAATAACTTATGCACCCCATGTTTTGAAGCCTCTTGCAAGAGCAGCATAAAACTCTTCGTTAAATGGAGCGTCCCATACAGCAACTTTGTACGCATCGGTAATACCCATAAACTTACTTAACTGCTCAAACGTGGCCGACATCATCTCGTTAAGTATATCGTCCATCGTTACACCAGCACCGACAGGCCAGTTATCGTTAATCCACATTAACGCTTCTTTCCAGTCATACCGCATACCCTTGTAAAATACGTCGGCTTGATAAGCGTATCTTAGAAAGTAACCTATATCGTCACTTGCACCGGTACATTGCACCGCAGCTTCTGCCCAATTATTCGCAACTAATTGTGTCCCTATATTAAAGATATGATTGCGTGCGTTAGCTAACGCAGCTAATGCCGAGCCGCCGTCATTATAACCATTTGTGATAAATGTCTCTAAAGCAGCGGGCATAGTAGTCCTATATTATAGGTTATACTTCACTAATAGAGAACGTATAACGTTTCTCTGTTATGTCCTTAACGATGTCGTCTATTGCTTTCTTAATCGCAATAGCTTCGTCGTCGGACTCACAAGGAAACATTATCTGTATAGATACACCCTTTTTAGGTGGGGTCTTTAGCGGTTCCTGTTTCGGTTCTTGATCGCCTATCATAAGCACGGTTCCCTTCTCGGATTGTGGTTGTGTGGGTGTTACTTGATAACCAGGACAAACTTTACGATACCGACGAAAATATCGTCCCAGGGGTTCGGTGTAGCCTTTGCCTGTTCTTCCATTTTCAGGACGAACTCAACCATACCTTTTCTGATTTCGGGTGATACATGATTGACTACTTGTTCCAATAAAGTTACTAACCATCCGGTCATATTCTTACCCCTTACTTTGTGTATATGTTACATGCTTACTATACGTCTTTGAGACTACCTTGAATCGCAGCCCACAGGTTTGTCATTGTACCAGCAGACACCCTGTATTGTATTTCTCTATCGGCGTTAACGTCTACCCAAAAGTTGAAATAACTGTCGGTAGCATACGTTGGGCAGTGACGTTGTTGGGAACTTACAATACCAGCTTCGCCCTTCTTTTGGAACGATATAAGGATGGCTGTACCCGACGTAACCGCCCTAACAAATATCTGTACTTTCTTCGTACCTACAGGGACTAAACCCGATATATCCCAATCTTGCCAAGCACCGTCCCTTGTCCAGTCACCGATTGCCTTATCATAATCGGTATCACCTGTTCGCTGTACATACAAAGACGATGTAGGGACAACAGTTTGTACTAGCTTTGTACCGCTTGCCCACATAATCCCACCACCTAACTTTAATCTTGGTTACGCAATTGCACAAATTAGCACGTCTGCATGGTCAATTACTAAGGCTCGCACGTCCCGGAAGTTATCTGCCGAGAGATTAACCACTTCGCCGGCAGCTAACGGCCATGCATTCGACGTTGTAGCTGTCTTTAATGTCCGTACCCATATTGTACCAGTGTTGCTGGGTTCGCCCATACACATAATTTCGCTGCAAGGTATGTCAATACCTTGTACTTGGTCATTAGGGCCAGACCCTTCAAGATGCTTGAAGTCCTGTATTCTCGGTGACGTAGTACGTAACGAGCCGACAGGTGACGCCTGTAAGATAATCCGGTGGTTCTTGCTAAACCCGGTAAGCAACGACAGCGATTGCTGCATGTTGTCCGATAGCTCGATACCACCTTCCTTTTCAGGTGATAGATGCAACTCTGGACACTTTAACGGTGTACCTATTCTCGCCATGAGACAAACCCTCGTTTTTGGAATACTTTTTAGCCGTCTATACCCACCGAATCTCACTCGTCCCGGTAGCCGATTGTAATTTGCTTTGCCGTTGTTGCCGCACCGTTATTATAAAATCCGGCTTTGACAGCTTGACCAACTTCAAGAGGCAAATCCATAGGTAGAAGCGGAGCGGCGGTAGTCATATTGATACTGGCAGCGTCAACAATTTGCTCGGCTTGACGGTACACCCGCAAATACATATCAGCTAACGGAGCGGTAGAAATCGAAACTATCTTGTACCGTTTGCCTTTCGGACAAGACAGCAACTCAGTAATTGTTTCAGCACCGTCTGTTAACGTAGGCGTTGTTATTCGCTTGTATCGTAACATTGTAAATACTCCTATACTTGTACCCGTACTAGGGGTTATAAGAAAAACCTAGACGCTATTTCTATCTAACAACGTTCCGCTACTGTCGGCGTACTCTGAGAATAAAGCCTTGATCGTCAACGTTGTCAGTGTACGTATGTGTACCCGTTTTGACGATAGACAGATAAGCGTTAAGCTCTTGACCGGCCTCGAATTTCAGTGCAGGGTCAAACATCAAAGGCGGGCCGTTAGTGATTGCGTTTGTGTTCAACAGTATTTCAGTGTTTGGGCCTATCAGCGAAAAGTTGCTGGCGTAGACAATAGCATCGGCAGCTTGATCTTCACCGTCAAAAGGAATTCCAGCACGGTCTTGATCGAACAACACTTCACGGTCACGTATCATCTTTAGAAACGTGGTGTGAAAACAGTTAGTGGCAGACGTAGCGTCAACAAACGGACTACCGAAAATGCCCAATAGGTCGATTGTATGTCGGGCCGGTACGACCTTAGCACACGGGAAATCAGGAAACATCGACGGTGTTAATGCAGTGTCAATTAAGGCGTCACCACTAGCAGTTGGAACCGTTCCAACCTTTGCGTATTGCAGGAAAGTATAAACATTACTTTCGCTACCATTCGGATCGGACGCCTTAACGTCACCCGCACTATAACGGTCGTAAATGAGTATTACGTTCCCTGCCTCGGCATATCGAGAAACAGATAGCGTCTGACCCTCTGCAACCGGAATAGTAACGTTAATTCCCTGATCGGCAAGAAACGCCATGAGATTACGTTTTAGGTAAGTAGCCAAAAGCGTTGATAAATGATTCCCGCTCTTACCCTTAACGCGATAATAGGCAACGGTCGTCAAGTCTACCGTGACTGTTAGGTATGTATCGTTTGTCGATGGGATACATTCGATACGCTTAACACGTAACGATTCACCTGTCTTGGCCTCTAAATCACCGCCACCACTGGCAATAATTCGTTTGACCATATTTGCTTGCAATAACATAAGAATCTCTCCTATGAAAATTGTTACTTGCTGTTAGTGTCATCACGTATTGTCGCTGTGCCCTAGATACATACACAATCTATTTGGTACGCTTGAACTCCGCCATGTGACGAGTCATTGTAACCATACGAGCAATGTTATCTTCGAGCGTCATGTCCGGCATACCCGACAGCTTTGCTTGACCGGCGTCAATGTGAGGGAGCAATTCCTCTGCAAAGGCAATTACCTTTGCCTTAGCTGCATTGATACCCGATGTGATACGGGCAGCACCTACGTTCTTTGCCTTGTCTTTCCAGTCGGCTAACGATACCCGTTTCAAACCGGCTGCCCAACGTCCATCGTCAATGGCCGCCAGTAAATTCGTTTTCATCTTTTCCTGCTTTGCAACAGCAAGCTCACAGGGATTAACCGTCACCTGTTCAATACCCCTGATAACATCGGGTACAGCAGCAGATAACCTGCGTGCGTGCTTCTCCTGAAACTCTGCGGGTGTTAACCTTGCCATGATAATACTCCTTAATTTTCATTGACCCGTTTCTGGTAATGATAGTATCTGATAACTTATCAAATACCGTACTACCCTACCCCGGTATTCTATCAATAACCGGCTATACAATGCAAGCATATTCTGGAAAATATATGCAAAAAGGTGAGGTTTTTATATTGGGTGAAATGGTGTTACTCAGACCGGCTGTACAGTAGGTGGTGACACTACCTTGTACGTTTTAGGTGATTACATATTTGCCGGTGTGTCCCTATGTGGTGACAGTCACTTGGTACGATACAGTGACTGTCACGATATGGTGACGTCCAGTGT
>SDBV01012970.1_pt1 | contig 10645 bp, 9 predicted proteins | sample 2277081 | NCBI WGS metagenome assembly SDBV01 (sample SAMN10402039, study PRJNA504765) | marine sediment metagenome | isolation source: marine sediment core GS10_PC15, 223 cmbsf | place: Arctic Ocean: Southern Knipovich Ridge | collected 2010
CTGGACGGCACGACGAACCTGAACGTCTCCGTGCGCGACATCCCGGCCCTGGGAGGGGAGAAGTTTACAGGGACCGCCCCAAATCTGTTAATGCTTGCCGACGGCACACACCGCCTCTGCTTCCATAACGAACCAACTCCCAAAAACGTTCCAAAAGAAAGGTGTTTTTTTAGACTCTTTGAGCCGTCAATTATTCGCGATCCTGCATATCCCAAAGCAATCCTCATTGAACAGTATCCCGAAGGGGCCTCTGCTCAGACCTCTCAGGTATCTTCTGAAGCCATTGCCCGTCGCAATCATTTCGCTCGCATTCATGCCACACAAACAACACGCTGTTCTCACGACAGCGATCCACTTCCACCATCTTGCCGCCGCATTCAGGGCAATTTCTTTTGCTGCCAGGTCGGTGAAACCTCACAGTTTTTCCTTTAATATGGCGGGTGCTCATAACCAATACCCATGGCAGTGCCGGCATTCGATATTGGGCCCCGGTGCAATCTTTAATCTGACCTATTCAAGTACCTCTTTGACAGGCAGGATCGTCGTCTCGGCCATGCACATTGCCTTTAGTTGTCCGACCACGCTGCGAGCAGTGCCGTTGAGGATACCAATTATCTGAATCCCGGCAAGCCCAAGGCATTTCCGCGCGTCCGAACTGCACTCCCTTGCCAAGACCTTACTGACATTCCTCTGCAGCAATTCCTGGACAAAAACCTTCATTGCGACATCGCTGTCCAGCCACATAATCGGATTTGCCACGGGCTCGTATGTCATCGTGTCGACGTCAACAATTAACACATATTTGCCCCGACACAACTCACCTTCAACGCGAGCGTCAAGCCGCGGCTCGTTCGATGGAATCGCCACTTTCATTTCCTCGTCTCCACCAGACAAACAACTTTGCTTGTGCTGAAACACCACAAAAAAAGCCTCTGTTCCTCTTTTTTAACGATTCAAGGTCTCATATCGTTCCCTTACTCCTGAAATTCGTTAAAAAACCGTTTACTATTCACCGCTCATCTTTCAATGACCACACTCAACCATATATCTCAAAAAAGAACTCCCCGGGAGGAACGACATGAATAAACCAGGCTGAATATCGACTGCTTGTTCACGAGATTCAGGAGGCACGAGAATGCGAGTTGTTTACTGTCAATTCAAGAACCTGCGAAACATTATCACACAGGCGCCCCATCTTCAAATCTCGCTTTCCAAACCTTCGCGTCCCAAGCAGGATACATGTATCCTTCGTAATCAGATGGGGCTCTTGTCCGTCTTCAATGTGTGGGTCATAGACCGGTATGCACTTTCCATTCAACCAGATGGTCCCGCGAATTGACGGCGGTGCATTTTCAACCGTTTCCAGTCGCATACAGCCGCATATTTCAAGTTCAATGTGGCACCCGTTGGTATGCGTGCCAAAAATCGTAATGCGCCCCCCCTGATGAATATCCAATTCTGATCGGGCAATGTCGTCGCCTTCGCAGCTGCTCTTTCTGACTGCCATGATCACACTTCTCTTTCCATTTGCAAATAGTCCTCTTCATCCACAAAGGTTGCTCAAACTCCTCGCTCGTACACCCGTGACCTTCAAACTACCAAACGAACAAAGCCGCTGATTCGTTCCAAAAAAACCGCTTGAATCGGATACATCGCCCCCGACAATATCCCGATAGGCCCACATTCCCCGTTCCCTGCCGTCAAAATCTGTGCGAAACGGAACACAACCTCAAGCCTTCGTTGGTCGAAACACGAATGTGTTGGATTTTCAAAAAATGGATATGCCGGGGCGAAACATCCTGGTTGCCACGGAATTGATCGTCCGCCGGTCCTGCGGTTCTTCTCTGCCTTGAAGAAACAAGTCGCTTTCGGGATGATGCTTTCATGGCCGACGTCGAACCCTTACATGTTTTTGACGTCGGGCTGGTCCTCGAATCCTTTGGCCGCCTGGCCGATCTTGATCTTGATACTGACGATGTCGTTGTGGCGCACCATTCGGATGTGCCCTTTCCCGAGATTCATGTGGTCAAACTCCATGCCCGCCGCGCCCGCCAGGCGCACCGCCGACGCAGGCGAATCCTCAAGCTTGCGCAAAACCGTATTGAAAACATGCTTCATCAGCATCGCAGCGCTTTGCAGATCCGCACTGTCAAACGCCAGTTGCGCGATATCGTCGCTGAATTTGCTGCTCACATCATTGAGTATCGCTATATTGCGAGCGTTTTCGTTATCGAAAGGCTCGGCCATGATCTTGGCGTCCACCATCGCCTGGGCGTCGAATCGCAGCTTGCGCTGCCTTGCCACGACATAAGGCCTCGTGCTTTCGTCAACCAGAAAAGCGTATTTGCGAACCGCCGTAAGCTTCTCCTCGTCAAAGGCCACCATATTGAACCACAACTCTGCGGCATCCTTCTTCTGGCCGTATGAGGCGACGACACTTTGACTCTGACTGAGCAATTCTTTTTCATTGTCGGCAATTACACTCAGGGTGTCGGCCGACGTGCTGAACCGAAGCGTCGTCAGATAATACCGTCCAAAGACGTCGCGGTCGGGTATCGTTACCTGGCAGCCAACCAGAACAACGCAGCAGACGATTGCAACTGTCAGGCACAGATTCTTGTACTTCACAGCACGGCCCTTTCAACAAAACTCTTTCAGACCAATCACACATTAAAAATGCGAGCTGGTACGCGGATAAGTCGCTTTCCGACAATACATTACAATTTCTCTCGCGGAAATTTATTACCCTAAAGGGTATTAAACTTCCTTTGCGTCCACCCACTTCATCATCTTGCGAAGCTTCCTGCCGACAGTCTCTAACTGACTGCCATGATCTTTGGCATACAGTTCATTGAACTTCTTCATCCCGCCCTTGTATTCGGCGACCCACTCCTTCGCAAAATCACCGCCCGTTATTTCACCTAAGATCTTCTTCATCTCGGCTTTTGTCTCCGCGGTAATGATCCTCGACCCGCGCGTCAGATCGCCGTATTCAGCCGTGTTGGAAATGCTGTATCGCATGTAGCTCAGGCCACCCTGGTACATCAAATCGACGATCAGCTTCACCTCGTGCATACACTCGAAATAGCATATCTCCGGCTGATATCCCGCCTCGACCAGCGTCTCGAACCCCGCCTTGATAAGCGCCGTCAACCCGCCGCACAGCACAACCTGCTCACCGAACAAGTCGGTTTCGGTCTCTTCCTTAAAGGTCGTCTCGATAATACCCGCGCGGGCCCCGCCGATACCGTTGGACCAGGCAAGAGCAATCTGCTTGGCATCGCCCGTGGCGTCCTGCTCGATGGCGATGAGGTTGGGCACGCCGCCGCCTTTTTGATACTCACTGCGAACCAGATGGCCAGGACCCTTCGGCGCGATCATCACCACGTTGATATCTTTGGGAGGCACAATATACTTAAAATGAATATTAAATCCGTGGCAGAAACCGATCGTTTGTCCCGCCTTCAGATTCGGGGCAATCTCCTTTTCGTACACTATCGCCTGGACCTCGTCCGGCACCGTAACAACGATCAGCGTCGCACCGGCCAGCGCTGTGGCGATATCCGTCGGCTCAAAACCGTGTTCTTTGGCCAGATTGAAATTGTCCGTCCCTTCCAGTTCCGCCACAACCACAGTGATACCGCTGTCGCGAAGGTTCTGGCTGTGGGCGTGCCCCTGGCTGCCGTAACCGATCACGGCAACCGTCTTGTCTTTCAACGCATCGATAGGGGCATCGTCGGCATAATAGATAGTTGCCATGACTGCACTTTCTCCTTAACTATGTTTCCCTTAAAGACTTCTGCAAAATTGCGGTTTGGCATGCATTACTTAAGAAAATCATTTGTTCGATTTTCTTAGGTAATCACATAACGTCTTTTCCAAACATAACTTAGCTCCAAGAAAAGAAAAAAGCCTTGGCGACTTTTCTTCTCCAAACACATGTCAAATCGCAATTTTGCAGAAGTCTCTGTCTCGTTTAGTTGTTTTATGGTCGGGCGTATCTCGCCATCGCGACCGTACCCGTGCGGACCACGTTTTTTACACCGTAGGGCCTGCACGCATCGACAAACGCCTCTATCTTACTTTCGGGTCCGCTAACCTCCACCATAACGAATTTCGGCCCGATGTCCACAACTTTTGCATTAAACATCTCGATCAGGGCCAGAATTTCGGGCCTCTTCTCCGGCGGCGTAAAGACGCTCAGCAGCATCAAATCACGCGCCACAACGTCCTGACCGACGAAATCCTGCACTTTCACAATCGTGATAATCTTGGCCAACTGCTTCCGCACCTGCTCCAGAACACGATCATCCCCCACCACGACGATGGTCATTCGGCTTATCGTCGGATCGTCCGTCCTGCCCACCGCAAGAGAATCAATATTAAACGCCCTTGCCGCAAACATCCCCGCAACATGCGCCAAAACGCCGGGCTCATTCTGAACTAATGCACTTATTATGTGTTTCATCGAAATATCTCCTTGCTCTTATCGGGATCAAACCATCTCGAAGGCATCCAGCCCGTCCATCTCATGCAGGCCCTTGCCCGCTGCCACCATAGGCCAGACGTTTTCCGTGCGGTCAATCTTAAAATCGACGACACAGGGCTTTTTCTCAGCCAACATCTTCTCGATCCCCGCCGCCACATCTGCTTTCTTGTCAACGGTATAGCCCGCTGCGCCGAAGGCCTGAGCCAGATTCGCAAAATCCGGGTTCTTCAGCGAGCTGTACGAATATCGCTTGCCGTAGAAAAGCTCCTGCCACTGTCTCACCATGCCCATATAGCCGTTATTGAGCAGGCAGACCTTGATGGGCAGTTCATACTGAACAGCCGTCGAAAGCTCCGTCAGCGTCATATTGAAGCTGCTGTCCCCGTCAATATCCACGACCAGGGCATCCGGACAGGCGACCTGTACACCGATGGCGCCGGGCAGCCCGAATCCCATCGTACCCAATCCACCGGACGAGATAAACTGCCTCGGCCGACTGTAGCGGTAGAACTGGGCCGCCCACATCTGATGCTGGCCCACACCCGTTACGATCGTCGCAGCGCCCTTTGTCTGGCGGCAGAGTTCTTCAATAACGTACTGCGGCTTGACCACGTCGGCCTCCGTATCGTAGCGCAAGGGGTGTTTTTCCTTCCACGCGGCGATCTCCTCGAACCAGGCCTTGCGCGGGCGATGCTCGACGACTTTGGCAAGTTCGGTCAGGATGAGCCTGGCATCGCCCACAACCGGAATATCCACGCGAACATTCTTGGATATGCTGGCAGGATCGATGTCGATGTGCACAATCTTCGCTCTCGGTGCAAAAGTATTGAGCTTGCCGGTAACCCTGTCCTCGAACCGCGCCCCGATGGAAATGAGCAGGTCGCAGTTCTGGATGGCATAGTTTGCATACGCAGTCCCGTGCATGCCCAACATATCCAGCGACTCGGGCCTGTTCTGATCGTAAGCTCCCAATCCCATCAAAGTCGTGGTGACGGGCAGGTTCGCCTTCTCGGCTAATTGTCGTAACTCCTGTGACGCACCCGAGATAATAACGCCTCCCCCCGCATAAACCACCGGCTTTTCCGACTCGTTTATCGCATTGGCGGCCAATGTAATCTGCCTTGCATGACCCTGCTTGCGCAGCTTGTATCCGGGCAGATTAATCTCCTCCGGCTCCGTCGGAGCGATCTGGGCAAGTTGCACGTCGACGGGCAGGTCGATCAGCACCGGGCCGGGCCTGCCGCTGGAAGCAATATAAAATGCCTCGCGGATCGTCCGAGCCAATTGGCTCGGGTCCTTGACGATCACGTTGTGCTTGGTAATGGGCCGTGTGATGCCGGTCGTGTCCGCTTCCTGAAAAGCGTCATTGCCGATAAGCTCGGTGCGAACCTGGCCTGTCAGCGCGACCAGCGGCGTCGAGTCCATCATCGCCGTCGCCAGCCCAGTCGTCAGGTTGGTCGCCCCGGGCCCGGACGTTGTGATGACCACGCCGACCTTGCCCGTTGCCCGGGCGTAGCCGTCGGCCATGTGGCACCCGCCCTGCTCGTGACGCGGGATGATAAATCGGATCGGAGCGTCGTAAAGCTTGTCAAATAAAGGCAATACGACCCCGCCCAAATAGCCGAAGATCACTTCGACGCCCTGCTCGACAAGAGTATCGACGATAATTTGCGAGCCGGGCTTGTGGGTGGTTTGGGGACCGCGCGGGCCCCCGTCGGTGGGTTCGCTGCTCATTTTCAGTCTCCTGACAAACGATTATCGTTATTCCGGTGGACCATGGCTCGTCGGGCATGACCGCAGGACCGATCGAGCCGCACCAAGCGACATCGACGACACACGCGGCGTAATTACGCCCATACCATGATTCCGTAATCACAGCTAAGTGTGTTTCAGGCATACACTTACGCACATTTGGGCCTAAGCGTACAACTCACATAATACATTTATATCGGCCGATTGTCAAATTAATTTGAATACAACTGTGATATTGCTAAGGCTTCTGCAAAATTGCGGTTTGGCATGCATTACTTAAGAAAATCATTTTTTTGATTTTCTTATGTAATCATCTAACCTATTGGCCTGCTTTGTCATTTCGAGTCCCGGCGCGCCGGGAAGAAATCCATTAAAACAACTTCCCGAAGCGGTTCCTTTTCTTTTTCTTTTCCAAAAACATGTCAAATCGCAATTTTGCAGAACGCAGATATACTTCCGTATCACGGTCAGGTTTTCATTGAATCGATCTCAATCATGGCAATCGGCAGGAAGATGATTACAGGCGCCCAGGCCCATAATTCCGGGCGAATCTGGCCAAGGAAAACTTCCGTCGCCATCATTTCACACACAAACGTAACCACAAAACACGCCGCCGTAATACCGAAGCTTATCATAATCGCCGATTTCATCATCTTCGGATCACGACATACAAGCACCGGCAGCGCAACTAACAGCATGACAAGGTTGATGATGGGCTTGGTAATACGCGAATGCTGCTGAAGGTAGAGATCCGCCTTGTCCTCCATACGCGTGCTTGGTTTCCGGGCCAATTCGGCCAACTGCCTGGAGCTAAGCAGCGACTTGTAGTTCTCCTGACGCCGCAGCGGAATATCCTGGGGCGTAAGGTCTGTTTTGTAAAAGTCGACAGGCTCGGGCTTGAGGATAAGCCCCGCCTCGGTATCGCCTCTGGCAATCTTGCGAAGGCTGCCGTTTACGAGGTCCCACCCTCCCAATTCGTCATTGTACTCGGCCAGGTCGGCCTCGATCTTGCCCGTCACTTCCCAAAGCGTCTTCTCCTCAAACTCTCGCCGAAGAATAATCGTGGGCCTGCGCATCGTCTGCGTCTTCTCGTCGTACCGGTTCGTGCAGAACAGCGAGCCCTTACCATCGCTCATGAACCACACTTCATAAGCCGCATCTTCGCTCACGGCGTCATGCGCCCGGACCAGTTGATTGGCCCGTCTGGGTATGGCGTATTCCTGGTCAAGAACAAGCAGACCGGTAAGCAGAATCGCAAGAAAAATAATCGGCGCCATTACACGCTTGAGACTCACACCGGACGCCAACACCGCAACCAGTTCATTATTGGAAGTCAAGCGGGCAAGAGAAAACGTTGCCGCAACAACCGTGATAATACCCGCCAGATCCCGAAACCACAAAAGACTCTGGGTGCTGTAATACGTCCAGATGTTCTTTAGGACCCCCGCCGTGCCGAGATCCGAGTTTTCGGCAAACTCGTCAAGGTTGATGAAAAGGTCCACAACGATAAACAGACCGATCAGAACACAAAACGTGATGAGATAACCCACAATAAAATTCTTCGCGATGTATTTGTCCAGAATCTTCATAAGCACACTTACTACGTTTTCAATAATTTTCGGAAGATCAAAACGGCAAAAACCGACAATGCACCCAGACCTGCCCACATCACGATCGTGCCCGTGATTACCGGCGTTGCCGGATTCTTAGTCAGTTGCTTGCCCATCATGATAGCAACAATAAGCGCCGCCGCCGGAATCGAACTGGCGCCAAAGGCGCTGAGCAGATGCCCACCCTTGAATATGATCCCCAGCGCGATACCCGTTAGAATCAGTGCCGTACAGCCCAACCCGAAAACCAGACGCGAATGAATCTCCGAACTGATTTCATTAATCGTACGCTGGATCTTCCTCTGCACTTCGGACCTCAGCCGGACAAATTCCGACGAGGGGTTGGCAATGATGGATTCGTCCGTGCCCACCGCATCGATTGTAGCAAGAATATTATTCTCCGAAAGCTTCGCTTCGATATCCGCAGGAAGCGGCAGGTATTTTATTACATGCTCCCGGGCGAATCCCTTCACATCACCGCTGTCCCAGCTCGGGCTGGTCAGTATTATATCCACCGTCGATCCGTCCTGCTCGTCGTCGAGCTTGATCGAGCCTGTGTTGCTCTCCCAGCGGCGTATCCGAGTATACAAATGCTTGTCCAGTTCAACCAACACGATCGGACCGGCCAGGTGGATTGTCTGATCGCGGCCCGGCCTGCAGCCTTGCGCGATGAACCGCACAATCCGGTCGGCACCGACAAACTCGTAGTAAACGTTGCCGGAATCCGAAGCCAGCTTCTCCGAAATCCTCTCACACAGAAGCTCTATCGCAAGTTGTCCCCGGCAGCGCATCGCCAGTTCCTTGATCGGATAGAAATGCAATTTGTCGGCCTGGATTCTTTTGATGTCGTCAATACGCTGGAATTTGATGTTATCCGTCAGCAGAGATGGGAAACTCGTCGAAACGGTCAATTCTTTACTTTGACCCTCGTTGTAGGCATCCATCCAATACGTATTCTTTGCCATGATCATTACATTGTTGAAGTTCTCCTGCATGTTGAACACAACCAGCGCTGCCTCGGCCGTTGTGAGCCTGGTGCCGATATTCCCTTTGGCCTGAATAACAATTACCCCTTCGAGAGTATCCGTTTCAGGGCTGGCATAGTCGGCAAAGATTCTGAAACCTCTGTTCGGGATGGTATAATGACCGTTGCGCTGGATGTTGCGAAACAGAATCTGTTTGGCGTTGGCCTTGATCATACGCTCGGCCCGGTGCACGAACGCCGGCACCACATAGAAACTCAGCACAAGTGTCGTAATCGACACCAGAATACCCAGACAAAGCCCCGGATACACCAACGTCAGCAGGCTCACCCCGCTTGCCCGGCAGGCGTCCAGCTCATTGTCGCTCGCGAATCGGCCGTATACTAATGACGCCGCAAACAATGCGCTCATCGGCAGAATAAATGTCAGTGTAATCGGCAGAAAATAACCCAACAGATGAAGGACCTGCTCCGGCCCGACACCGAACTCCTGGATCGGCTTGTACATCGACCCCACACTCACAATCAGTGTCAGCGCAACGGTCGCTAACGTGAAAACCTTGAACAACTCACGAAAAATATATCGATGCAGAGTGAAAACCATCTTCTTATAAGTCCAGTCCAAAAAGCCATTGCCACGAAATGCCATTCTCACACAAAATCAGCCTATTGCAACAAAATTTTATCACCCCCTCAAAAACTCCCAAAAACAGGGACAGTTACCTATTTCCCACTCCGCTTGGTGCATAGCATCCACCGAAGCCGGATGCAAAAACCCTCGGAAGAAATAAGCACTGGGTGGCACGGACAAACTTGTTTTGTCCGTGTTTTTACACCCCCACACAATTCAACGTACCCGCGGAATCCCGTAGAATGGGCAACTTGTTTGCCCATGCTGAATCTCTCCCACAAATCGCCGCAGAAACGCAATCTCGTTGATTTTATCGGTCCTACGCCGAAGACTGCAACCAAACACCAACCTAAAGCATCCGTATTGCCCTATATCTTCTTTCAAGTTTCTTTGCCAGTAAATGATATCATCTCTTTTTTTGTCGGAGCCTCTGTCGTCTTTATATCCGCCATCGTCTTTGGCGTTTTGGCCGACAGCATACAGAATTGCCCTTTGTCCATCATTGCGATAAATTATCTTCCCAACGGTATCCGGGTCGTCAGGCAGTTGGGAAGTCAGGCCGGCTTGTCTGACCAGTGAAACATCTTCAGGATAACCGCCTTTGATTAGCTGATATTCTTCAAGATCAAGCAGGAAGTAGGCGGCCATCAGATTTGTATCTGCTCTTTGAGAAACCCTGTAAACCTTGGCAGTACTTCCCTCAAGTATACCGAAGAGCATATTCCTCATTATAGGAAAATCTGTAATCGAAAATCCCTTTGGTCCAACCTCAATTCCTTTGCTAGTTTGCTCCCACCTCGCCTATTATTGTTTTCTTACATATGCTTCTTATCTTGTTCTCTATCCGAGCGAGAACAACATTTGATGAAAAGAGGTTTGGGCAGGGATTTCTAGATTAATCATGTCATCGTAAGAACTGGAAGTTATAAGTATCTCACCCTCAATGCTCAATGACGGCAGACCTGCGGGAAAATGTTTTTTCAGCATTTTCCGGGCTTTTTGCAAATCCTCAAGCCCATAGCTATCCTGCTCTGCAAGCAGTTTAAGGCTTCTTGCAAGCATGCCATAACCTACGAGTTGATCTATAAAAGACTTACCGTTGACAAAATGCTTTGATGAAGTAACCTGCATTTGAAATAAATCGAACCAGTCTAAATTGAGTACTACTGCAAGGATGCCCG
>SDBV01012972.1_pt1 | contig 10644 bp, 20 predicted proteins | sample 2277081 | NCBI WGS metagenome assembly SDBV01 (sample SAMN10402039, study PRJNA504765) | marine sediment metagenome | isolation source: marine sediment core GS10_PC15, 223 cmbsf | place: Arctic Ocean: Southern Knipovich Ridge | collected 2010
TTCGGAACTAGGATTGCTTGGGATTTGTGTGTCTTGTATTGGGTTTCGAAGGTCCGTGAGGTGTTGAAGATAATGCTTTCGTACCTTTCGCAGGTCCTGGTCCACGTCATCGTGAAGAGTTATCTGCTCGGCATCACAGGTTGACAGAATAGCAAGGAGAAGCTCCGCAACCAGGTTGTATCGTTCGACGGTGTGATAGTAGAGCCTCTTCTCTTCGTTCCGCTCGGCCACCTCAAGGAGTTCAATAATGCGCTCGAGAAGGAAGTTCATTAGGCTCGCCTCGGTTTTTGGTTTAGTTTTATACACTCTTCCACCCACTCCCGATACGTCCTGTCAGGACTGCCACCCTCAGTAAAAAAACCCCACCCTTTACAAATCTTACATTCGCGCCCCGAGGCCCCCCTGCAAGTTGGGCAACTCTTAGGAGCGGGGCCCAGAAACACGCACATCGCTAGTTCACCTCACCAGCGATTGCCATCAACGAGAAGGGGGTCAGTCTTAAACGCCAACACAACACGACACCCCTTCTTATCCATTCTAGCGACATACAGAGACACACCACACCTGATGCACCGCTTATTCCAAGCGTATTCGGTATCTCGAATCCACCTATGGTCAGTTTTCATAGTGGGGTTATTCTACTGAGACGACACTACGGTGTCTAGGCCAGCTCACTTAACTCGCGAGCCGCTTGAGCCGCTTGACCTCCTTAGCAACCAGGCGATCGACGGCGGCGTGAATCAGCTTCAAACTTTTAACAGCGTCAAGACCATCCTTGAGCTGCGGCACAATCTTATCGAGGCCCAGGTTGTGGAGCTCCTTCATACCTAACGTAACCCTGAGGATTCCTGCGGAGAGATTATTCTGTAGAAGCATCAGCTTCCTTAGATCATGTTCCGTCATCTCGAGCCCCTCTTTTTATTTTTCTTCATCCACAGCTTCCGTTCCGCAGCAACAGCTTCACGCACCACTTCCCCAGCAATCTCAAGAAGGTTAAAGCGGTCCACCGTTCTAATTCCATAGCGAAGTTGTGCCGCTCGAACCATCTCCGCTTCCTTGCTGTAGATATGTTCCTCTTCAGCGTAAGGCAGGCGGCTGCCGGGTGAGGATTCTAGAAACGATTCATCCAGCTTCTTAGAGAAGAGAAACATTAAAGACATCGCGAAAGAGACAGCCGCACCCAGCAAACTCATGACAGCAGCGACGTCACTTCTTTCCCATAACATAAGCGACGTGGCGACAAAACCTAACGCCCCCAATCCAAAAAAGAAACCCTTGATCCTATTGTCGGTCATCTCGAAACTCCTTCACCAAGGGCTACTCGTCGTACGGTACCCACATCCAAACTTGAACGTACGCCCCGCCGTCATCATCTTTAGGATCGGGCCTGGATACCTTGGCGTTTTCATCTAACTCCAAGTCACCCTCGCTCAACCTTGGGTCTTGACTGGCAAGCTCTAGGACTTCAGCTATTGATGGTCTAGCCATTTTGCTCTCTCCTAACTTAAGACGGCTCGCTTCGGTCCAGTGATTCTATCCGGCTATGGCTCGCTACAATTCCTCGATTCTTGGCAAAGACGGCTCGCTTACTGTTCCCGATTCTACGACGGTTCGGCTCGCTTTGGCTTAATGATTCTATTTTAACACGGCTCGCTTATGCCTGCCGATTCTACGCACGCACGGCTCGCTGATGGGTTTCGATTCTCTGTCCTCGCGGCTCGCTGGTGTCTATCGACTCTCCACTTGATCGGCTCGCTATATTTTTGCGATTCTTCCTTCTAACGGCTCGCTAAGCCTATTCGATTCTTAAACCTAACGGCTCGCTCCGATGCGGCGATTCTACACTACCTCGGCTCGCTAAACTCGAACGATTCTTTGGATAGACGGCTCGCTTGGCTCCGATGATTCTAGCCGAATTCGGCTCGCTAATAAACCGCGATTCTTGTTTTCCTCGGCTCGCTGATTTTTTTCGATTCTCATTACGGCTCGCTGGAGCCTCACGATTCTAACCGGTAACGGCTCGCTTCGGCGAAACGATTCTTAGCTCATACGGCTCGCTCGAGATCAGAGATTCTCCTTTCCGACGGCTCGCTCTTCGTTTTCGATTCTCGTGGAACTCGGCTCGCTGATGCATGACGATTATCGAGTGACACGGCTCGCTATCAAACCACGATTCTTCGATCCATCGGCTCGCTTCGGGTCAACGATTCTAAGTCTGGACGGCTCGCTGGTCTCCCATCGATTCTCGGGTCACACGGCTCGCTTGCTGACTACGATTCTTTGCCTTCACGGCTCGCTTATGGAATACGATTCTCAAGCCAGGCGGCTCGCTGAGGACACACGATTCTCGTAGTTAACGGCTCGCTTGGGTGCGATGATTCTATCGGACAACGGCTTATCAAGTTTACAACGTTTACCTGGTTAACGCTAGACAATCTCTTCTGAGTGACGTCTTAGAATACACAAAAGACCAATTCTGTGTATTTGGTGGCGCCGGAAGCCCTAACCGAAGAGCGCCCTCGCATGCTCACGCCATATTTTAAGAATCCGCTGCATTAAGGTCTGCGGTTTACCCTCTTCGGACGCAATAAGCCGCTGCTCTCTCCAGAACTCTTTAGGCGCTCGTCGTTCAAAGGGATCACGACCATTCTGCAAGTCGTCTTTCACTATCATTCCCGCTGCCTCTAAAACCATTTCTTTTGCATGTGCAGACGAGCTTCCCTCGCTGACAACATCCAACTCAAGGCAATGGCCGATCCAGCGACCAGGGATCTCTTCAGACGGCTTAACGACAAACGTTAAGACGAATGTGCACGTCTCGGCAGAAGTACTCACGCCGCACCCTAACCCTTCAACGCGTCCAGAAGTTCATCCATGGCATCGAGAATCGCCTCTTCTGCCGTGTCGCGCACTTTAGCTCCCATCGTTCCTCCACTTAGTCCGTTGAACATTTTGCTTCTAAGCACCGGAAGGTGTCGGAACAGAAACTCTCGAATCTTCATCAGCTCCTGGTCCTCGTCATCGCTAAGAGTTATCTGCCCGGCATCGCGTGATACCACCAAAGTCATAAGCAGCTCTGCGACCCGGTTATATTTTTCGAGAGCGTGAAAGTAGAGACCCTTCTTCTCATTCTGCTCTGCCAGCTCAATGAGTTCAATAATGCGCTGGAGAATGACGTTCATTAGGTTCTAGCCTCGAGCGGCCGGAGCTTTAGTGCAAGATCATTAAGATCCTTCAACAACGGCGTCTCGACCCCGTCGTCCAATAGCTTCCGGATCCCATCCAAAACGCCGAGATGATATTCGAACTTTCCTTCGTTATTCTCACAAAAACCTGAGTCCGCGTAGCTGTAGGCTTCACCAGCCAACTTCCGTATCCGCTCCTCAACGTCCGGCTGGGTCGACCACAACCCTAAATCACTTTTCGCCATAGGTCGCATTATAACCCGGAGCCGTTGAGACGCAAGAGCCAGGGGGTGATATCAGTTCTTCCCAGATCCTGATATCACTTCCAAACGACAAAGCACGGATCACCGTCGCAATTACATTTGGAACACTTCCAGTCTCCACTCCTAGTAAAAGCCACCAGTTCATTACAGCACGGGCAATGCGGATCCTTGGGCCCTAAAACTCTCTTACATTTAGCGCACACTATCCTACACTTTCCCGCCGGAGATCCTGGAGTCAACGTTGGCATACCAGGACGCTTACCGCAGCTCGTACACACGCCTAGGGCCGCTTTGGGTTTGCCTCGCCTCACCCTTAGTTTTCCCATCATCTCGAAACTCCTTCACCTGGCCACATCACCGCGCAGCCCTCCTTTGTCGCTTGCGCCGGGCTTTCTCACGAAAGAAAAGCTCATTAGCGGAGCGTCTCATAAAATCTACAGCGTCCCGGACCTTGGAGATCATAGCTGTACGCTCCGGCTCCAACGCCGCTTCCCTCGGATCCCACATTTTTCTACTCCTCTTAAAATTTGAACGATACAGGAGCCTATGGAGCCAGATTAAAGCATCCTCGAATATCCTATGGAACGGGTCACCAGTATCAAATAGCGACGATTCGGCATCTCTACTAAGATAGTCATCCAAATTGGTTTGTGCTTCAACGAGTTCACCATCCACAACAACTCCGACGTGGAGCCAGAAATCATAAATGCCCTCCCCGTCAGGAAGGAAATCTGGTTCAGGTATCCCGCCAGGACCCCGTAGCGCTCTAGACCAGCGCCATTGCGTGATAACTTCAATCTCAGGTGCAATCCGATGCACCCCGGAGAGCATGCCCTTGGGAGTTAGTGCGTAGTCACGTACGGCCATCCCCCATCATCTCACTTACCCCGGTAAGGCTAAAGCCTTTTCCATAGCCTTTGTGATGAACTTCATTATCTCCGCTGTACTCGTATCCTCATAAATGACAGGCATGACATAACCTGGGATAATCCGTGAGAGCCGAACTAAGGCTTTTAGTGCCGCTTTACGGCCAATAGCTTTCCTTTGTTCATCATCCATTTTGTTTTTCCTAGCTTAAGACGGCTCGCTCTGTGTTGTTGATTCTCCTCCAGCACGGCTCGCTATCCTGTGATGATTCTTTGGCCTGTCGGCTCGCTTCTGATTCTCGATTCTAAATTCACACGGCTCGCTTTGTATACACGATTCTAATATATTACGGCTCGCTCCGGTTTGTCGATTCTTCTGAACCACGGCTCGCTCCCGGCGGTCGATTCTCGGCGTATACGGCTCGCTTACTGGTAGTGATTCTAGTAGCACACGGCTCGCTCTTCGTCTTCGATTCTCGTGGAACTAGGCTCGCTGATGCATGACGATTATCGAGTGACACGGCTCGCTCTTCAGACTCGATTCTACGGTGGATCGGCTCGCTGGGGCGCGGTGATTCTCTGTTCCGACGGCTCGCTTTCTGGAGATGATTCTTTGTGGTTGCGGCTCACCAAGTTTACACCGTTAACTTGGTAAACGCAAGACTATCTCATCCAAGTGACGCATTAGAATACACAGAAGATCAATTCTGTGTATTCAGCTGCTTGTAGGAGTGAGGTATTTAGGAGCTGAACTCTGGAAGCATGTCAAAGTTTTCAATACGAATAAGACCTTCGTATTCCTCCTCCGGATCTGGCGTAATGGACGCCAGCGTCCCAACCAGTCGATCCTCAATACTGGTCTCGATATTCATCGGACCGGCAAACCCTTCCCAAGCCCTTTTAGCTACTTCTAGGTCCTGAGTGATCACAACCACTCGCCCCTCAACCGTAACGAAGAATACGTTGGGGGATTTACCATCTGCGACGAGCTTACTCGCAAGGCTTTCCAATGCCTGGAGTCGGGAGTACTGGTAATGCTCCCTAGGGTCCCAATCTTTTCGCCCTGCCATGTGAGTAAGTATAGCCCAACTGCACCAAAGGTCAATTCTGTGTATTTGGTGACCTCGGAAGAGGTCCAGATGGCCACGTCACCGCGCATTGAGCCCTGGCTGAAACGGAGTAACGCAGCCTTCGAGTATGTTTTTATGTGGTAGTCCCGCAGCGCGGAGTAGTTATTGGGTTATGCCTTGGGAAACACCGCCTGGACATCCTTAAGGCGAAGAATTCCCACCGCCGGACACTCCCCACCAAAGTCAACCTCGTTATCATCCACAAGTCGTAGAACGTCGCCCCATCGGCGCTGCGCTTGCACAACAAGGCGGAACGAGGTGATCTTCCGAGGTGTCCTTTCTTCCGTTCTCGTGGTTATAATTATCCCTTGGCCACGCTGCTGGACAATCCTCATGACCTGATTCAATGGCATCAGAATGCGCGTTTCATACTTGTCCAGTCCATCAATCAAAAGGGTTAGAATGTTGTCATCCCGATAGGTGGCAAGAGTGACCTTCATCGATGTTGGCCCCCACATCCATCCCATCCTCATGTCCACGGGACCCCGACGTAACACCTGGGATTCTGCTAACGCCGGTACTACTGTGGCAATAGTCGCCCCGACTGTTACGCCGATGAATACGCGCCGATTTAGAGTCCCCATAGCTACCATCCTTTCCTTTTCGCAAAATAGTTATTCCCATGCCATCGGCCTGGGAGACATCAACGCCACCCAACCACTCTAAAAACCTACCCATTACGGCTCGCTCTTTTTCTTTCGATTCTCGGTTGCAACGGCTCGCTCATGCCTGATGATTATGATATCCCTCGGCTCGCTTTCTGCTTGCGATTTTTGGGTATGACGACTCGCTTTGATGTCGCGATTCTAGACCGTACCGGCTCGCTGTTGTCATCCGATTCTCCTGGTATTTGGCTCGCTTACGTAGACTGATTCTTTGTTATTACGGCTCGCTTTTCTCATCTGATTCTAACTCTCGACGGCTCGCTTGCTTCGGTCGATTCTTTGCTTTCCCGGCTAATGTGAGATCCTACATAATAATCACAATATAGGCTCCGAAGGAATCCAAGCGTCAGTAAAGTTGACTGGTGTGCAGCGCTCTCCACGCTTACGCAGAGAGCGATTAATCTCTCGCATGGCATCCAAGGAGCCAAAAAATGGTTTACAAACCAATGTCGTCCAGCACAGTATTTCTTCTTTGCTTTGGGGGCGTTTCGCAAGATAGAACCCACGCCGATTTTGGAGTGCCCATCGCGTTCCACTAGGTCTGCGTTCCATACTGTGAGTATACGCAGTAAACTTAATGATGTCAAGCGGGGTTAGGGTTTCGCAGAACCTGGATTATATGCATCTACCAGAATGCACCGAATAGTCCTTCTGTGCATTTTAATTGGCTCGCTTTGGATGGTCGATTCTACGCCCTATCGGCTCGCTTTGGGACATTGATTATCTGTCAACACGGCTCGCTTGGGGGCAATGATTCTAGTCGGGGTCGGCTCGCTCTCCATGCACGATTCTGGGGTTTATCGGCTCGCTTTATTCACTCGATTTTCACCGGTGTCGGCTCGCTAGCGACGGACGATTCTTGGTTTGCTCGGCTCGCTCTCCAGGCACGATTCTAATTAAGGACGGCTCGCTTGACTTTCTCGAGTCTTGCAGATTCCGGCTCGCTTGTCACAGAATGGTCATTCCGTGTATTTAGTTGGCTCGCTAGATGGGGTTGATTCTTTCCTCTAACGGCTCGCTTCGTACGATCGATTCTATGGCTTACCGGCTCGCTGCATTCCGATGATTCTCGGCTATTTCGGCTCGCTGAGGAGGTACGATTCTCTGCCCGTACGGCTCGCTTATGCCTAACGATTCTTCGCAACCGCGGCTCGCTTGGCTCTGCCGATTCTACTTCTCAACGGCTCGCTTGTCTCTCTCGATTCTAATTGCACCCGGCTCGCTAGATTATATACACAGAATGGCTATTCGGTGTCTTTTAGCCAGTACGAACCCAAAGCCTTTAGTCCCTGGCGTGCGTTGACCCAATCTACGTATAGGCTTTTGCATTTGGGGCATTCGGTCATTCCACCCCGCAACGGAGCGTCCCGGTACCGCTTTCCAGTGCCGACCTTCGGACACGGGGTTGGACACTTCCAGGGGCCAATGGTCAAACACTCATGCCACAGAACCCTCCAACCTTCCCACTGGAAACGGCATTTCATGCACCTGTATTTGCGATTCATCCCTCAATTCTGAGACGGCCCCGACGCTGAGTCAAACCTGTCTCGGGGACCAGGTAGCTTAACGAGTTCGAACATCCTCCGCGCTAACTCAGGGTTACTACAATAAAAATCCACCTCGTAACCGCAAGTACACCGAATCGGTACGCGCTTCGCTAGATCCGCAGAGTCCTTCACAAGGTGCCTAGTTTCCTGGTTACAATTGGCATGACGGAGAACCATCTCCAGCCCTCCAGATACCACCTTGCGATCAACCATCTTGAAGGTGTGCTTCATCGATTACCCCCGGTCATATCCCGGATCGACTTGGTGCTGGCCATGCAGTCGCAACAGACGTACCTTTTGCTCCTGTCGTCCTGCCATTGGTGAGTGTCGTAAGTGATATCCCGCCTGCAAACTTTGCACAATACCTTCAATTTTTCTCGAGGGTCCTTCTGCCCCGTAAGTACCTTCGGAACGAACGGCCCTGGATGGCCGCATTTCTTACATGGCGGCTTCTCGGGGTTCTTGTCGTTGGCGATTACCATCTCATCTAATCAACTCGTCAACATGCCTCATTAGCTCAGTGTTCTTCCCGATTATAACGCCTGCGGTCCGCAGCGACGAGAGCGCATTCTTGAAACCACCCGAAACGGCGTAACCGGTGGTTTTTGCGCATGTTAGATTCTCCACTGATCGTTCTTGCCCTTGTGCCATCCATTACGCCTCACCCAATGTGCATTCTTGCTCCGAAGCTTCAACACCATATCCTTCCCAACGACAATGTTCTCCATGACTATCGGATGAACAAGTTCGAGAACCCTCTGAGCATCCTTTGGGGTTTTACATTTCTTTATAAGCCCCGCCACAGCAACACCAGTACCCCATGCTACCCCTGCTTCTACCAACTGACGTATAGGCCTTGGAACTCGGCATGGCAGGCACAACCCCTTGTGGAGATTTCGCTTCTTCCGACACCCACCACAATGCCCCTGCGAATGGGGGTTGTCGTAGGAGAATGCGCTACGGGGCCGGCGACCAGGCATCAGCCAGTTCCTTCACACAGATCATGCCCGCACGAAAACCTCGGCACAACACCGCCCATACCATTCCGGAAACCAGGGCTGCCAGCATCAGGGGCAGCCAAATGGGAATGAGGCAGAAGCTTAGAATTCGGCGCTGCAGTTCAACGTGCTTCTTGTTGCACAGGCTGCACCGGTCAACGATACCCGCCACGATTCCCGTGATCTCTATTCCGCAGTTCTTGCAGGGAAAGGCAGTCATAAGTGGAATCGAGTATACGCAGTAAACTCTAAAGGGTCAAGCGGTATCAGGCTGCAGAGAATCCATCGTCAGCTTCCTCTTCCTCCGGATTCTCGCGGGTCCAGAGCTTGAGCCGTTCGACAGTGTCGTACAGTACTTCCTGCGGGATACTGGCTTTGATCGTATAGGAACCGTCTACACCTGTTTGACGCCGCCTCGCCGCGTCGTAGTCCAGATTAGAAACGTAGAACCGGGGGAGCGCCTTCGCCACTTGCTCCGCTAGGCTAATTTCAAACCGGTCGATCGTAAGCTGCTCGTCATCGGGGTCCTGATTCGCATGAGCGTGAACAGCTAGTTTCCGTATAAACCGTTCAAAATCCTCAGATGTCAAAAATGGAGGGCACTGGGTTACGTCCTCCGTGAGGAGTTCGCAGTCTTCAACGCACCGAGCGCAGATCGTGACACCTTGCTCGGTGGCATTACTGCATTCGGTACAAACGTTGTTCGTTGCCATGGCCATGGATTATAGCGTGACGTGAAGCTAGGCTCCAGCCCCCTATTTCGCCTTGGCAGCAGCGAGCGCCGCCTCGATCTGGGGGATGTCCGTCACCCCGTTGGCCGAACCCATCTGAACCGCCATCGCGGTGATCATGTCCCGGACCGTCTGGTTGACGGTGGCGAACTTCTCCGTGATCACCTTTGCGAATGCAGCATCAAACAGCTTCTGGACACACGGCGCGCACCGCTCCTTGTTCTGGAATTGCTGGAGGGTTGCTGTGACCTCTACGGCCTTCGTCAGCGACTCGCACAACTCCTTCAAACAGGAGGGACACTGGCCGGTTGAATCTGTTATGCACTTACAGATGATGAGCGGAGGCTTCCCCTGGTCTATCGTGCCCTGCTCGGCCGCATCCCCTTCCATCGGAATGGACTTGAGATCGATCTTGAGCGTGACGGGGATCCCGCGGGCCTGGACACCCATCCCGATCTGCATGAAGATCTGCTGCATCCAGGTATCGGCAGGTTCACGCCCCCCGCTCTCGTAGACCTTGGAGTAGCAGAATGATGCATTCATGGATCCCACGGCCGAACAGAAGATAAGCATCTCCTGTTCGGTGGGAGTGCGACCCAGTCGACTCGTGAGGTGCTCATTGGTGCTGTTGATAAACTCATTGGCATACTCCATGAGGGCACCCTGTTCCTTCAGATCCATCACGATCTCCTGTAGTTGGCTTTATTCTGGACGGTATGATGCAAGTATACGGGGTAAACTTATGTCGTCAACAACTACTTCGTGAGTGCAAACTGCCCACGCACACCATCGTAAGTCATCATCATCGAGCAGAGCAGGTTGCGCCCGATGAGCAATTGAAAGTCCGGTGCGTTGAGCGGTGCCCCCACGATCTGGATGGGGTCAAACGTGAAACCGGGCTCCGGCATCACGATACGCGCCCCGTAGAGCGGTTGGTTCGAAACTCCTGTAACGCCGCCGATCTGAACGCTGCCGGTGGCAATGAGTCCAAGACGGGCTGCCACCGACTGATCGATGGCCGTGATCGACGCGCCCGTATCGACGAGCGCCTGGATCTCTTCCATAGCACCGGGAACCCCGCCGCCAGCCCGAATGGCTGCCTCAGCCGCTTCGGGGAGTCCGATCTGGACAGGAAGAATAGGCCCTCGAGTCCGCATCGATTCGGTGAGGTTGCTCGGTGCTGCCCCCATCTGGATCCGCCGCGGCGACGGTGCCAGTCGAAGAGCGACTGACCCAAGCCACGCGCTCTGGTGGTGTCT
>SDBV01012973.1_pt1 | contig 10643 bp, 9 predicted proteins | sample 2277081 | NCBI WGS metagenome assembly SDBV01 (sample SAMN10402039, study PRJNA504765) | marine sediment metagenome | isolation source: marine sediment core GS10_PC15, 223 cmbsf | place: Arctic Ocean: Southern Knipovich Ridge | collected 2010
AGCGAGCAGGCGAGCAGCGTCAGTTGTGGCATTAAGGCGTTGCCGTATACACGCGTTATCCATGTCGCTGCTCGCGTAATCTCTCTAATAGCTGATGCCCCAATGGGCATGATTATGTCCGTTGCCGTCCCAGGCACAGTCTCGACAGATTGCATGTAGGTGACTTCACCTGAATCGCTCTTGTACCTGCGCAGCCTGATCGTCTTTCTTCAGGACGGCAAATCCAAACTGCGCATGAAGCATCTATTGCATCCGAAAGAAGGCGGCCTGGGGTGGGTGGATACATGGTGCATGACTTCCGGGGTCAAAAGCAGCGAAAAACGCGATTTGGTCCATAAATGGATCAACTTTCGCCTCAAACCCGAAAATATGGTCGTGGTGGCACAAGAGATTGGCTGGGCCCCCACCGTAGATGTGCGCAAAATGATCCCCAAACGCTACGTTGACACCCTTTTCCTGAACAACACCGACGCCATTAAAGGGCTGTATCAGTTTGACGCTCCTTCTTCTCCGGAAAAATGGGAACGTATTTGGTCTGAGGTTGAAGCGGCCTAATTAATTAGTGCCCATCCGAAAATGGGATTATTTGAAAGGTGGACGTGCAGCCTGTAATGCTGCACGTCCACACAATCGCACATATATAACATTTCGGAAAATAATCATGACTGAACCTGCTTTGAAACTTGTACAAGTAGAAAAAACATTTGAAAAAGTTCGAGCTGTTGACAAAGTAAATCTTGAAATCGGCAAAGGTGAATTTTTTTCACTGCTGGGCCCCAGTGGTTCCGGCAAAACAACCTTGCTGCGAATTATTGCGGGCCTGGAGACGCCGGGCGAAGGTACGGTTCACATTGGCGGTCGTGATGTTACCCAGCTTCCGCCCTACGCTCGCGGTATCGGCATGGTCTTTCAGGATTTTTTGCTTTTTCCTCACAAAACGGTTGCCGAAAATATTACCTTCCCATTGAAGATGCAGAGATTACCAACCAGCAAGCAGAGGGAACAACTCAACTGGATTCTTGCCCTCGTCAGAATGGAAGGGTATGAGAAGCGCTATCCTCACCAGTTGTCCGGCGGACAGAAACAGCGGGTCGCTCTGGCGCGTGGACTGGTCTCACGACCTGAAATACTCCTTTTGGATGAGCCCCTTGCTAATCTGGATCTCGAGTTGCGCAAAGAAATGGAGGTGGAGATGCGGCGGTTCCAGGCCAAACTTGAGATTCCTTTTATTTATGTCACTCACAATCAAGAAGAGGCCTTGACCCTGAGCTCTCGCATGGCTGTGATGCATAACGGAAAATTTGAACAGCTCGGTGCCAAGCTCGACCTCTACAATAACCCTAAAACCCGTTTTGTTGCCTCTTTTCTGGGGTCGCCGAACTTTGCGCATGGCCCCATAAAAAATATAGATGGCCAATTTGCCGACCTGGAATGGAAAGGGGTTGATCTGCGTATCCCTTTACCCCTAAAGGCAAGCAAGGGCGACCGTGTCGATTATTTTTTTAAACACGAAAAAATTCTCATTCAACCCTCCGGAGACACCGTGGCCACCGAAGATCATAATTGTTTAAAAGGGACCCTCCGGGATGTCATATTCAAAGGACAATATTCAGATTACTTCGTCACACTTACCAATGGAGAAGAATTGGTGGTGAGTGCCGCCACCGACATACCGGCGCTTAAGATTCGGCATGCGGTTGAAGTGCGTTGGCTCCCGGAGGCAGGGGATGCTTTTTTAACGGAGGGAAACTAAAAATGGATTCCTTTTGGAAATGGCGACAAAATCCTAGCTTTCGCTTTTCAATGCTCACCCTGCCCGGTGCGGTGTTTTTGTTGATTTTTTTCGTTCTCCCGCTCATATCGATTCTGATTTACAGTTTTTGGCGAACCGAAAGCTACGAGTTGATTGCCGATTGGAACATCGAGAACTATAAAGTAATTTTAGGCACAAAGACCTATCTTACCTTTATTCGGCGATCCTTGGTCATGGCGGTATCGGTTTCTTTGGTGTGCCTCATTTATGCCTATCCCGTTGCTTATTTGGTGGCCAAGCGCGGTGGACGCTATCGCCTGATTCTGGTCCTGTTGACAGCCGCTCCTTTTTTTACCGGTATCATTTTGCGGGTCACCGCAATACAACAAATTTTAGGTCCCATCGGTCTGCTGAACATGGCGCTCCAGGCATTCGGGTTTGAACCAATCCGAATACTCATGTATTCCAATGTCGCCTCCGCCATCGGTTTGGTATATCTTTGGATTCCATTTATGGTTCTGGCCATCTATCTTTCACTGCTCAATTTCAACTTTGAACTCTTGGAGGTCGCCTACGTCAATGGCGCCAAGCCCTGGCGGGCTTTTCTGGAAATTACCTGGCCTTTGAACTGGATCGGCACCGCCATCGGCCTCATTTTGGTGTTTATTCCGACATTTGCGGCCTTTGTGACCCCTCGCTTTCTAGGGGGAGTGAACGGTGCGCTTTACGGCAACATTCTCGAACACCAATTCGGGGCTACCGGCACCTGGGCCTTGGGTTCGGCCATGGGTGTGGTATTGTTTCTGATATGCCTGATCTTCATTGTCATTATCTGGCGCACCATCAACTTGCAGCGCAGCGGTTATACCGGAGAGGAATTTTGAAATGGCGGCTGTAAATCCCAGAGAACGTGCAGTTGTTGTCACCCAATCGGTGTTGCTGGCTTTTTTGTATTTCTTTCTCTATTTCCCCATTTTTTTCATCATCTATGTTTCCTTTGTATATAACACGGTGTGGCCCTTCCCGCCGGAGTTTACCTGGGAGTGGTATCAGCGGCTGTGGATAATGAGTGATTTTCATTTGGGTTTCCTGAACAGTTTGTTAATCGGTATTGGAACCGGGGTGTTGGCGAGTATTTTCGCGGCTTCGGCCGCAATCGGGCTGTTGAAATACAAATCCCGCCTACGAGGCCTTTTTATTGTGCTTTACCTCTCTCCCCTATTTGTCGCCGGTATTCTAATCGGGATATCATCGTTGATGTTCCACCGCAATATCTTAGGTTTGCCCGGAAACCTTATATCGGCGATTCTGTCCAATACCCCCCCGGCCCTATCTTTTGCTTTTCTGGTTATTTTGGCCCAGCTGACGCGTTATGACTGGCGAATGGATGAGGCGGCCATGGTATTCGGTGCCAGCCCCGCTCGCTGTCTTTGGGAAGTTACCTTGCCCACGATATGGCCGTCAATTTTGGGTGCATTTCTGGTCAGTTTTATTTTGGCTTTCAACAACCTCGAAATAACTTTTTATGCCATTGGGGCGATTCCAACCCTTCCCACTATTGCCTGGGGCACCTTACGCCATGGCATTGAACCCGAACTTTATTCATTGGCTGCAATTATTAACGGCCTGGTTTTTCTGGTGCTGATCACCCTCTTTTTTCTCATTCGTCTTGGATTCATTCGTTTGGGTTACAGGGGGCAGTAAATTGATACTTCAACGTTTCACGGCAATCAACCCGAGCTTTTTGGAGACCGGCAATGAAGCGTGTTCTTGCGATTGATCAGGGTACCACGGCAACCAAAACCTATACGCTGGATTCAGAAGGACAATTTACATTTTGCAATTCAGTCGAACATGGCCAGATTTATCCTCAATCCGGATGGGTGGAGCATGACCCCGAAACACTTCTTCGTAACGTTTCAGATTCCATAAACGCCCAAGAAAATATTGATGCCATTGGCATTGATAATCAGGGTGAAACCGTTATCGCCTGGGATAGTGAAAGCGGTTTGCCCATCTACAACGCAATTGTCTGGCAGGACCAACGAACCACCGATTTCATTGAAAAACTTAAAACCAAAGGCGCGGAAGAGATCACTTTGGGTCGCGCCGGGCTCCCTTTAGATCCTTATTTTTCCGCATCCAAGTTGCGTTGGATTTTACAAAATGTTCCTGAAGCTCAAAAACTCCTCAGGGAAGATCGCTTAAGGTTAGGAACCTCTGACAGTTTTTTCATTTACAGGTTGACCGGTGAATATGCCACGGATGTCACCACCGCGTCGCGAACCAGTTTAATGAATCTCGAAACCTGTGCTTGGGATCGACAACTCTGCGAACTATTTGAAATCCCCATCCAACTTCTGCCGGAAATTCGACCCACAACAGCCCATTTTGGTATCGTAAAATCAAAAGGTAAAGAAATCCCTATCTTTGCAAGTGTTTCTGATCAACAAGCCGCACTCATGGGCCACGCGTGCTATGAAACCGGTCAAATCAAGGTAACCTTCGGAACCGGCGTATTTGCTCTGGCCAATATGGGAGAAACCATTCCAGATAATTTTGAAAGCAAAGTTTTATCCACAGTCGCCTGGCAGTTGGTCGGCAGGAAGCCTGTTTATGCTGTCGATGCCGGGGTTTACAACGCTGGATCAGCAGTGAATTGGGTTAGAAGTCTGGGATTATTTCAGGATTTAGCCGATATAGACAATTTTGAAAAGGAATCGGCAATTTCCAGAGGTTTGGCTTTCGTGCCGGCACTATCAGGCCTTGCTTGTCCTTATTGGGACAGATCGGCGGCCGGCCTTTGGGTTGGGATGGGCTTGGAAACCACCAAAGAGGATCTCTGCCAATCGGTATTGGAAGGAATTGCTCTGCGCACCGCTCAGTTGTTGGATGTTATGGCCCCCTTGACAGGTAACAAAAAAAAACTTTCAGTTGATGGCGGGTTGACCCATAATTCATATTTCTGCCAGTTTCTGGCTGATGTGACGCAGCGGGAAATTATCATTCCAGCTTCTCCGGATATTACAGCATACGGAACTGCTATATTTGCTTTGATCGGAACCGGTCTGGTTAAAGATACATCTGAATTGCTTCCGCCCGATGAGCCAAAATCGATTATTATCCCCCGAACCGATTTATCTGATTTCTTGGAGCGTTTCGGTGAAGCCATTACCCGCTCAAGAAAATGGCGATAAAATTTGTGAATCATTTCCAAATGAGTTGAAGTGATCCTAAAATGTGAAGTTATTTTTTCGCGAGCCCTAAGGACAACCGGAAAATAATCTGAAAAATAATAAACACTTATCTTTTTAAAATATGCATTGAGCGAGGAAGCGTCACCTCTACCGCTTCGTTTTTGGAAAACTTTTGAGAACCCTTAGGGTTGTAATGATCCACAACCATTTGTTTGTCGCCGAACTTCACGGTATATTTCGCAAGATTGCCGGCATACATTTGGCTTTCCACGGTGCCGTGGAAAGTATTTGGGCGTTCGGTTCCTTTTGAGGGTGATAGGGATACGGCTTCGGGCCTGATCACCAGAAGGATTGAATCGCCCACCTTTAGGCCTTTTTGTCCATGATTTATTTCGAGAATCCCATACGAGGTCGAAACGCTAAGCGTATTTGTTTCTTCGGTTAGTGTTTCAACGAAGCCTTCGAGAAAATTAACATATCCGACAAAACCGGCGATAAACTCATTGGCCGGTTTTTCGTATATCTCGATGGGCGACCCGATTTGTTGAATGACACCATCATTTAGAACCAAAAGTCGATCGGAAATACTCATGGCTTCATACTGATCGTGGGTCACAAAGATGGTTGTAACGCCGATGCGTTCTTGAATGTTTCGGATTTCCTCCCGCATCACAACACGCAAGTTGGCATCCAGATTAGATAAGGGTTCATCTAAAAGAAGTACTTTGGGTTCCAGTGCCAAGGCCCTCGCCAATGCGACTCGCTGCTGTTGACCACCGCTGATACGATCGATGGAACGATCGCCCAAACCTTCCATATGGACCATAGAAAGGAGTTCCTCGACCCTTACATCAATTTTGGGCTTGGACCACTTTTGCAGCTTCAACCCGAAACCGATATTTTTAGCGACCGACATATGTGGGAAAAGGGCATAACTTTGGAAAACCATTTTGGTATTTCGCATGTTGGGGGGCAAGGGACCGACATCTTCGCCATCGAGAATGACTTGGCCGGATGTAGGGGTGGTAAAACCCCCGACGATTCTTAGCAAGGTTGTCTTTCCGCACCCGCTCGGTCCCACAAAAGTGAGCAGTTCGCCCGGATCAATCTTAGCTGAAATTCCTTTGAGGACCTCCACGTCACCGAAGCTTTTATAAATATCGATGAGTTCCAACATGGGCGTTTTTTGAGTTTCCATTCAATTATGCTCCTTGCTTTTTGCTGACATCGAGTCCCATTTTTTTTGCAACAAATTGAAGGATGCCAAAGCTAATTGCCACGATAGCGATCATTTTAATTGTTGTGGCCGAGGCCAATCCAAGTTCTCCCAGTTGGGCGGTTAGGTAAATATATACCGATGCCAGGTCAAATCCCGGTGTTACTAAGAAAATCACCGAGCTGAGAGACATCATTGTGGTCATAAATGTGTAAATAAAACCGGCCACAAACGCCGAAAACATGATCGGAAGCACTACCCTAAAAAAAATGGTTACAAAATCGGCGCCCAGATCGGCTGAAGCTTCTTCAATTTCGATGCTGATCTGGTGCAGTTTGCTGATTCCGGCTTCAACCCCCACCGCCAGAAATCGAAACACGCAGTTTAAAATGATAATCCATATGGTTCCGGTGAGCAGAAACGGTGGGCGATTGAAGGCGATAATGTACCCCACACCGATAACTGTCCCGGGAAGGGCAAAACCGGATAGGGCTGTCATCTCCATAACCTGGCGGCCATGGAACTTGCCTCGCATAATGACATAGGCCAACAGCGTTCCGACGATGGCCCCGAAAAGTCCCGCGGCCAGTGAGACTTTAATGCTGTTAATAATGGCGATATTCGATTGTGTATTGAGAATATGATCGGTCACAAAAGTATGATCCACCCCCACAATTTTAACAAACGCTCCCAGCACAATAACGCCGAAACTTAATAGTACCATCATGGCGACCGAGATACTGATGATCAAAAAGGGGATTTTGATGGCAGGTGCCATCGGTTTTGGTTCAGAAGCCATTCCTTTACCGGTGATGGTGGCATATCCTCTACCTTTTAACACGTAGTTATGAAGGAAAAATATGAGAATACACGGGGTGATGAGGATCACTGAAAGGACGCTTGCCATATTGAAATCGCCTTCACCGGTAATCATCAAATAGGTGTCCGGTGCCAGAAAGGGAGTCCGACCGCCAAGAATAGCCGGGTTTCCGAACTCAGCGATGGTCATTACAAAAACCAACAGTGCGGCCTTCAAGAGCCCGGGGGCGGCCAGCGGAATCGTGATGGAACGAACAATCTGCACCTCAGAGGCTCCCATATCGCTGGCGGTTTCTTCCAGGCTGGGATTTAAGGAGTTGAGAACGTTTTCGATCATCATGAATGATAAGGGAAGAAAAGCCAGACATTGAGCCAGAATAACGCCGGTCCAGCTATAAATATTAAAATTTAAATCAAAGAGATTGTTAATGAATCCGTTTCGCCCCAATAGCGTAATTAAGGATATGGCAAAAATATAGGGTGGGGCGGCCAGGGGGAGCAGGGCTATGATTTTCAACGGTTTTCTGAGCCACACAGGACCGCGGGTTGTCATGTAAGCGAAACAAAACCCAACAATCAATAAAATAACCATGACACTGGTGCCCAGGATCAGCGTGTTGATGAGGGACCAGTAGTAAAAATTATAGCTGAAAAACTCGACGTAAAAATCAAAGGTAAATCCGTCATCGCCCCAAAAGCTTTTAAACAAAATAGTTGCAATCGGATAAATAAGGAAGATGGCCAAAAGGGTAAAAAGGCCGCCGGCAAAAATAGATACCAGTTTGGCATTCAAAAATGTGCGAACTTTGTACCACAAACCTCTACCAGGTACAGGAACTATTACCGCTTCGGCCATCTTTCCATACCTCCTATGCCATTTTACCCGGCATTACTGTTATTGCTTTTTGGCCGCTTCGGCTGCTTTTTTCTCTTTTGCATCACCCACTTTTTTGGCTTTGGGTGTTTCCTTCATCATGAACCGACTTTTCCAGGTTTTGATTATTTTGCTGCGGTTCTTGACGGCCCACCCGTGGTTTATGTCGATGTAGGTCGGTTTAGCAGCACCATAAAGCGCGCTGGCAATACCCGGACGAGGTGGAAAGTATCCAAAGGAAGCGAGGAATTCACTGAATTGCTGCGTGCCGAAATAGTTCATAATTTTCTTGCTCAGTTCAAGCTTTTTGGTCCCTTTGAGAATAACCGTATAGTTGCCCTCGTAACCGATACCCTCAACAGGGATTGTCCACTGGAGCGGATAGCCCTGCTGAATCCGGTTTAGGACATTCTCATCGGCGGTGATCCCCAGTAAATATTCGCCTCTGCCAACAAGATCGGTGGGGGCATTTCCGCTTTTGGTATAAAAGGCTATGTTCTTGTCAAGATCTGCAAGGAACTTCCAGCCCTCTTTTTCACCGTAAAGCTGCAGAAACGAATAGTTGAGCATAAATGCGGTTCCAGACGTTCTGGGTGAAGGGGCAACGATCTCTCCCTTCCATTTGGGGTCCAGCAGGTCCTTCCAGCTCATAGGCATGCCCCACCCTTTTTCAGCCAATTTCTTTTTATTGCCCACCAAGACAAACGAAAAGGTTCCCAAGGCATACCAGCAACCATCCGGGTCCTTGAACACAGGTTCGATGTCATCCCATGAAGGGGCTTGAAAGCACTCATAAATCCCCTGGTTCTTTCCGATGATCGCCTGGGCTGCACCGTATGAAATAACCATGTCGGCATTGAAATTTGGCTTTTCAGTCTGAACCCTGGCCCAAGCCTCTCCCCAGGAGAGGGTGATGTGTTTAACTTCGATCCCCAGATTTTCTTCAACATTTTTGGCGATGGCCTCATTCACCTCCCGGGAATACCCCATGTAAGCACTGATCGATTCTTTAGCTTGAAGCCCGCTTGAAGCAATGCCAAATGTCAGAACCAGGGCCAAAGTTGCAATGGTAACAAGTCTCTTTCTCATTCGGTACCTCCTTAGATTAAGGTTAGGGTTGTCGAGTCGAATGGGTTCAATACTGAAAAGTCATTCATTTAAAAGAATAACATTTCTTTTATGATAATTTTCCACCCCCTTTCAGTAAAATAATAGATTGCTGGTTGGATCGGATCCAGACCCGCAGACGTATCTTAAAACTTTAAATATATGTCAAAACGGATTTTGTGATAACAAAAAGGGTATTCATTAAAATGCTGGTTATGATAGTAAAATGGTGATGTGCATGAAAAGCAGATAAAAAAAGTACGTCTTAGATAGAATAGATGGGTGACCGCCAACCGCTCATTGACTAGGCTAAGCTGGCTTCAGACATTATCTGATTTTCAGCATGTTCCATGGTCTTGGGCGACAAATTGTGAACCTTGCCATATTACTCCCTTGGAAGCTGAAGTCAAAATAATAATAATAATGTCATGTATAACAAAAAGTAAAGATAACCGATATTATACATAAAATAGCGAGTTTTGATTTGTTAATCAACGGCTTAGGCTGATTAGAACCACACCGAGAGCGATCAATAAAGAGCCCACACTTTTCTGGGGGCCATGTTTTTCCTGAAGCCAAATAATACCAAGAAGAACCGAGAAGACGATACTCACCTCACGGGCTGCCACGACATAACTAACCTTTGTCATCTGCATGGCAAAAAGGATCATCATGTAACCCAGCAGATCCAAAACCCCGACCACAAGGATATTAACCTTGTGCATCTGCCATTCCTCTTTTAAGTAAGCTCTTTTTTTGAACCAGATATAGGGTGACAGGCAGAGAAATGTTCCCAAAAACATGAGGTAGATATAAAAAGGAGGGAAGACAAGACTGACACCGATTTTATCGACAATGGAATAGGCGGCAATGGATACTCCCGTGCAGAAAGACCAAAGAGATGCTTTTCCGCCCATGGTCAGAAAGGGCTTAAGAAATGAGCGAAACGAAAAGGATCTCAAATGAATGAAACAAATGCCGCAAATAATGACGGCAATCCCAAACATACCCATAGGGGCGAGTTGCTCCTGAATGAAAAGTGCAGCCAGGAAAGGGACCAGAAAAGGTCCAAAGCCGCGAGACAGCGGATAGACCAGGGACAAGTCACCGTGCTCATAAGCATTACTTAAAAACCAAAAATAAAAAGCGTGCAGAATGATCGTGGCAATAATGCAAATCCATCCGGTTCCGGAAACTACTGTCCGGGAGGCGGCGAAAATAAACATGGGGAAATAAAAAATGAGCGTTATGAACAGCGTCCACCAGATAAAGACAATTTTACGGTGACTTTTTTTGGCCAGAAAATTCCAGCTCGCATGGATAAGAGCTGCGGCCAGAACAATCCCAAAAGCAATCCCGCTCATGATAGCCTCGTGTGATTTTGAAAATGAGAAGGGGAGGGGGGAGGATAAATTTTAATATAGTTTCGTTTGACGCCTTGATAGCCCCCTTGCACTTTTCTATTTGGGTGAAAACGTCACAAAATATCGATGCATACTCAAACTCAAGACGCAAAAGAGAAGATGCGATCCAATGGTTCCTTTAATAGTTTAGTTAGTACCTTAATTTTGCACGTAAATCGTCTCTGTGAGCTATGTGCGGCATTTTATTTTTATATCACCATCATATTCACATCATTGGATTAGCCAGCTAATACTTCAAAAAGTACTACTTTTT
>SDBV01012974.1_pt1 | contig 10643 bp, 10 predicted proteins | sample 2277081 | NCBI WGS metagenome assembly SDBV01 (sample SAMN10402039, study PRJNA504765) | marine sediment metagenome | isolation source: marine sediment core GS10_PC15, 223 cmbsf | place: Arctic Ocean: Southern Knipovich Ridge | collected 2010
ACCGCTACCATCGAGCATCATATCATAATCGTTGGAATAAGCAGGCAGGCCCATAATTAGTGCCTCCTCACCAGAATTCACCCACGAATTCTGGTGAGGAGGCTTGAAATTAAATCATCCATTAACCAAGTGCGCTCAAGAATGATCCAGTTCCCAGATGGGAAAATAAAACGGGAATACTTTCGCGACAATTTCGGCGGTCTTGCCTTCACAAACGATGGACTCAGAATCGGCGTGGGGGCCGAAGATGAGTTGGGCTAGTTGACGGCGTGTGAGCACCAGCTTCAGAGGCAGATTTTCGTTGGTGATGTCCACGCTGCCGTCGGCGAACTTCAGGGTAACGGCCTGATCGGTTTCCTTGCATACCAGGCACAACTCCCCGTGGAGGCCCACTGATTTGCGGGTAAGGAAATTTTTGATACCGCGTAACATGGTGTCAAGGTTGTTTATCCTCATTACGGGCCAAGCAACTTCAGGATCTTCCTCAACGGGGTGCCGGGCTTGGGGCGCTTTGGCGTCGAGAACGGCAGCCAGCGCCGTCGGAGTCGCGGGCGTTATGGCCTGTATTTGAGAATCTGCTTTGCGCTGCAGGAATTGATGGCGCAGAAGAGCCTCGACGGCGTCGGTGGCGCCGCCCGCCTCGACAATGCCGGGCTTGTTTAGGCCTTCGCCAAACATGAGGTACGTAGCTATTCGGCTGTCTTTTGCGGCCAGAAAAGTGGCTAGCTTGGGGAGAGTGAAAAACAACTCGTATTCTTTTCGGGAGCGGCCGATGCGGTAAGGTTCGGCTTCGTGTATGGACATTATGGCGTCGAGGTGGGCCGGGTTGGCCGGGTCGTAGGCGACGATGTCGAAGCCGTTATTTTCGAACAGGTGATATTGCTCGGGTTTGAGGAAATAAATCCATCCTTGCGACGAGACTATCTCGAAATCGGACTTGCGATAGAAGTGGAAATTGTGGGTTTCGGTCCACACGGCTGAGAGAGGCCAATCGTTTTCCTCCATGATGCGGACACAATCGCGGAGGCAGAGTGTGGCGTATCCATTGCCTTGGTGGTCCGGGTGGGTGACGGTGGGACTGATGATGCCGAAGGTAAACTCGTCATCTCGGACAATCGCTTGGCGAGGTTTGACGGGCACCTGGGAGACAACTTTGCCGTCGAGCTTGACGATCCGCATGAGGTCCAGGCATTCCTTGCTCTTGTTGAAGATCGTGGGATAATCGGTGCTGATGTCCTGGTCGGTTCCTTCTCTAAAAACACTGTTGATCAGTGAAATGACTTCGTCGAATTCCGATTCATGACATGCTCGAGGCCCATCCATAATTATGCTCCTTTATCTTCGCTACGTCAGACTATACCTATCTGTTCTGGGAACCGCTTGATAATCCACTTGCCTTGTCGAGAATGCCGAGAAAGGTTTTCTTGTCCATCAGCATGGAAATATTGATGGCTTGGAGCCGATAGGGAGCAGTTGCAGCGGTGTTCATTGGAGTATCAGTGGTGCTCCAATGCCGGATGGTGCGGTAGTAACGTCGTGCAACCTTCTCCACATCCTCGTTCCAAAGACCATCGGGATAGGTGAAATCCAGCGGCGTTATGCCCAGGTGCCGGCGGATCTCTTCGTTACAGCCGGACATTTCCTGCTCAACGAGTTTAAGGCCGTTCTCTTTTTTCGAGAGTTTGGCTAAATCCGGATGGTTTACTGTGTGGGCGCCTATGGTCCAGCCGAGTTTTACAAGCTTTGCCAACTCACGCCAACCCATCACGGGAAAGACCTTCATGTCTTCGGACTCACGACCGTCGGCCCAACTGGAAATCGTGAAGGCGGTGCCCGTGAAACCGTATCGTTTCATAATGGGCACGGCGTTTTCCATCACATTCAGGCGGTTGTCGTCGAAGTCAATGGCAACCACCTTCGCAGCAGGCAACTTGGCCTTTCCCGTCAGCCACGCATACAACTGTGGCCGAGTGATGGTGGAAAAACCACGTTTCGCAAGTTGCTCCATCTGCCATTGAAATACCGATCGCGTGACATGGCCGCAATACGTGCCCGGGCGAATCGGCGGCGTATCCGGGTCGTCGTCACTGTGAACCCGGTGGTAGCATAAAATCGGCACTTTTTGCAAGGCACTTTCCTTTCGCCCCCTGGGCGATGTTGGTTGATCTTTACCTTCGCCGGCCGCGCTTTGCGAGCCGCCGGACAAGACCGCCATCGCTCCATACGCGCCAAGACTTAGGAGCCGGCGACGGGACAATTTTCTTTCGGGCATCTTAACAGAGTTCATCTTATTCTCCTTCGTTGAGCAGCTATCGCAATTGCCGGCCTACGGTTCCCCTTTTTTGTAGTCTATATGAATTTCCAGCTTCTCAAGTACGATAATATGCCGCGAGTCGGCGTCGAGAATCCGCAGGTCCACCTGATTCTCACCCAAGCGACACGCCAGCGGCGAGGCGGTGAAATCCAGCCGCAGTAGCTTTTGGTTCGGATTAACTTTGAAGCCACCAGCAGAGCCGGCGGGCGGCTGGGGTTTTGGCGAGAAGATATGGGCATCTTTCCACTTGTGGTCCCGGACGGCCAGGGGCAGCACCGCGCCGTTGAGCCGTAGCTCGATGTTATCTTTTTCACCGGCTCCGAACAGCACTGCCCGCACGACGACCTGCTTGACCTTGTCGGCATGTGCCCTGAGATTGTCGCCGATTTTAACCCTCAAGCTGGTGAGAGCACCGTCATTGGCCAGAGTCACCGGCAGCGGGGAGTCTGGGTTGAGGTTGAAGTATCCTATCGCCCAGATGAAAGCGCCGCGGCGCTCCACGGCGAAGAATTTGTCCTTGAAGGCGAGTGTCTGGGGGCTACCCACCTCATGATAGGCTTGGCGTTGGGCGGGCGTTCCCGGATTAAGTTTGCCGAGATGTTTGAAGTCGACCCCGATCTTCCGGCTCAACTCCGGAGGCGCGTTGGCCCAGTTGGAAGTCACCACGCTATCCGCCCCCTGCTGCCACCAATTGGCATATACGCCGCGGAGGAATTCGATGGGCGCGAACTGGTAGGCGTCGGTGGCATGATGGTCGTCGAAACACGGCTGCAGCTTGATATTGCGCCCCGCGATGATGCGACGGAAAGCCGCCAGATCCACGTCCATCGTGCGAGATCCCAGCGTGAAGATGTCAACCAGGTTCTCTTGCGCCCAGGTCTCGACGTCGAAGCCGTCCGTGCGGCACCCCTTGAGGTTGTGCGGCACCTTCACTGCCAGCAGGAAGGGCCGGCCGCGTTTCTTCTCGATCTCGAGGGTCATCTGTCGCACGCGTCGGACCATGTCGGTCAGCGCTTCGCGGTTTTCCCATTGTTTTCCCGCCGGCAGAAACGGCACGTGGCGGGCGAAATCCAAGTGAAAACCGTCGAATTCGTAATTCTCGGCGACCTCCGTCAAGATGTCCATCTTATACTGCCGCAAGCCGGGCGCCGCATAGTTCCATAACTTCTGCGACAACCAGGCATCGAGCACCCAATCTGGATGGGCCTTCTTCATTTCGCTGAGCCGGTTCCAGCCGTCGAATGGGTTCATGCGATAGCTCCAGAATACTTCCAGCCCTCGCTTTCGGGTCTCGTCAATCACCTCTTGGACAAGGTCGATCCCCTGGTCCTGCCATTTTAGCAGGCCGGCACGCTCTGAAGGTTTCAGTACCTTGCTGGGGTAGATTGCGTGATTCGCCGAATGGATATCCCACAAAACGCAGTCGGTCTGATTGCCCGGTTCATCTAAGTAGGCGAAACGGAACTCGATCCAATCCTTGAAATCCGCATGCATCTCCGAGCGGGCATCATATTGCAACACGATTCGGCGCTTGCGGTTCACGGCTTCATTGTGCTTGTCGGAAAGCTCGATCGCAGCCGGCTGTTCATCGGCGGATGCCGACCTTTGCCCACACACCTCCGCGATGCTGCCCACGCAAAATAAAGTGACGATACTACAAATCAGTAGTCGTGCGAACACAAAACGGTCTGTCAACATCTGTCATTCCTTCAGGTTAGTAATTTCTCTCGATTCGAATAATTGCATAAGTTTCAACAACGCGCGCGGCAGGTGATAGGCCGCTTTCCAGATGGTGCCGAAATGACGGAGTTTCGGCGATCCGTCGCGATAAAGTTCAGGATACCACTCGCCGTACTGCTGGTCCTGGAAATGTTTCCAACACCAGTGGTGCAAATCCAGAAACTTCTGGAAACGTTCATTGGAGTTCCCAACAACCGCGGCCAATGCAAGTGCATAGAGACTTTCGCTATGCACCCACCAGGCTTTGTCCATGGGGTCCAGCCCGGTTTCCCGGTGCCAGTCGGTTTGCACGGGTTCACTTTGCACCAGATCGGTGAACGAAAAAACGCCACCGAATTGCCGGTCATGGCCGCGGGCATACATCCAATCGACGATCTTGGCGGCACGCTCGACTATTGCCCGATCATCGCGCCGCAGCCCTTCTTCCATGCAAAACCACATCGACTCAAGAGCGTGGCCCGGATTGAGCAGACGACCTTCGGCACAGTCCAACAGCGGCTTGCCGTCTCGGCCGACCGATTCGAACAGCACCTGGTGCTCATCGTTGGCGAAGGTATTGAGGATCTTATCGAGGCAGTAATCCGTCAACGCCCGAGTGCGATCCTCGCCCAACACTTTCGCCGCCAGCGGCGCCTTGCAGACGGTGATCATGTATATGCCATGCCGGTCGAACCGCGCATCCCATGTACCGTGGAAAAGGTCCTTGAACTCCGGGTCGTGTACGTTCCGCTCCAAGGCATCGTAGGTATCCTCGATCAACTGCCGGTCGGCATCCGAGCCGGCCGCCACCGCATATTCGCTAAGCCCGCCGAGCACGAACATATCGGTGTAAATCGAAATGGTTCCTTTTTGCACGGTTCCACTGCGATCGAGTTGATAATGCCAGCGTCCGTCTCCGGCATAAGCATGCTCGACCAAAAAATCGCGTCCCGTGCGGGCAAGTTGCAGCCATGCATCTTGCGGTTCGATTTCATTACACAGTGCCGAAAACATCCAAAGCTGGCGACCTTGGAACCATATATACTTGGTCGTGTCGGTCGACCGGCCATGCTCGTCGAAACAGGTCAGATAGCCGCCGTGCTCGTGGTCCTCCGTTCGGGACGTCCAGAACGGCATAACTCGTTCGAGCAGTTGGGCACGATAAAACTCGGCAAGCTGTTTGTATTTCATGTCACACCAAAGGTTGTTATTCGGAGTCGGGTGTGGGGTTGTTCTCCAACCGCAGATAATCGTGTCCGAGGGTGACCAGAGATACCCCGGCATCATCGGCGAGTTTCTGAACGACTGGTTTGATTTCTTTGCCACGGCCGGCAACCACCGGCCAGGCGCCGTACCGGGAAACTGCCTGGATCATGGTGACCCGGTGACCGTTACGGACGGCCCGCAGGGCGACCCCACCCATCCCAAGCCAGCAATCGTCCATGTGCGCCCCAATGGCCACGATGGATAACGGGTTGGTGTTAGTCTTGGCCATTAAACTTGTTCTCCTTCCCCTTCAAACAGCAGGGCAATCTTCATCAACGCGCGGGGGAGATGGTAGGCTGCTTTCCACAGAGTGCCTTTGTCGGTGAGCTTCGGCGATCCGCCGCGGTACAGTTCCGGATACCATTCGCCGTACTCGGGATCGTAGAAATGCGTCTGACACCACTGATGCAAATCGAGGAACCGCTGCATGTCCGATTCGCGCCGGCGATGCACGGCGGCCAGGGCGAGGGCGTACAAGGTTTCGGAGTGGACCCACCAGGCCTTGTCGTGCCACATCATGTTAGTTTCTTTGTGCCAGTCCATCTGCTTGGGTTCCTGGCCGCCGGCGTCTAGAAACGACACGATACCGCCATGCTCCCGATCGTATCCTCGTTCATAAGCCCAATCGACGATGGTCAGCGCCCGGTCGATGATCGACGCGTCGTTGTGGTACCGTCCTTCCTCGATACAGAACCACATCGATTCCATCGTGTGACCGGGGTTCAGGACGCGGCATTCATCGATGTCGAGCACGCGGCCGTCACGTCCGACGTTCTCGTAATGGGCGCGATGTTCGTCCTTGGCAAACACGTGGAGGATCTCGTGCAGGCAACCATCAATCAGCTCTCGGGTATACTCCTCGCCAAGGATCGGGCGGGCCACCTGGGCGGAATCCAGGGCGATGAAAAATGTGCCATGCCGCTTGAACCGGGGATCCCAAGTATCGTGAAACAGGTCTTTGAATTCGGGATCGAGAGCATTGCGGGCCAGAGCATCGTAGGTCTCGCGGATCAACTGGTGATCGGCATCGGACCCAGTGGCTACGGCACACGCCGCTAATGCCTGGAGCGCGTAACCGTCGGTGAAAATGGAGATTGTGCTCTCGACGACGCGATTGTCCGGGTCCAGATGGTAATGCCAGCGACCGTCGCCGGCGTAGGCGTGGTCGACGAGATAATCGCGTCCCCAGCGGGCGAGATCGAGCCAGGTATCCCGTCTCTCGATGTGGTTATAGATCGCGGCGAACGTGAAAACCTGTCGTGCTTGGAACCAAATATACTTGTTACGATCGGTGACGTTGCCCACGCGATCAAAACAAGTTAGATACCCGCCGTTCTGGTCGTCGCGAGTGCGTCTTTCCCAGAAGGGCATGACGTCCTCAAGCAAATGCTTTCTATAGAACCGTGCCAAGTCTTGGATCCGTGATCTATCCATGGATCATCGTTACTCCTCAATGATTGTCATCCTGAGCGAAGTCGAAGGATCTCGTTTTTCAAGTTCCATCAGAAGATACAGCACCTCTACGCTGTGGACAATGGTTTACCATTCATCAGGTCGATCGTCTGCTGTGCTGAGCATATCATGGCGAATTGGCGGGAGATCCAGTTCTCGGCTTCCTCCTGAAGGGCCGGGGCGAAACAGGCCGTGGCGTCGCTGGCGACGATCAGATCGAAGCCCAGGTTCGCGCCAACACACGCCGAGGAAAAGACGCAACCGTTAGTGTTGCAGCCCACCAACACCGCCGTCTCGATCCCCGCGTTGCTCAGGACCTTGGGCAGCATCGAGGAAGCAAAGGCCGATGAAGTGCGTTTGGGAATGATCAGCTCATGTGGCCGGGGAGCGATCTCATCGCAGATCTGCATGCCTTCGTTCCATTTTCGCCAGACTTGTTCCCCCAGTGCTTCTTCCCAACGTCGGATCGCGCGACGCCAGTAACGGTCCATATCGGAGAGATCGTCGGTCTCCGACCAGGAGGGGACATAGACGATCAGCGAACCTTTCTCCCGAAAACACTCCAGCAAACGCTGGACGTTGGGGATGACCAGATCGTAGACCCGGCCGGTGAAGTAATCGAGGCTGACCCGTAGTATCTTGCTGTAGGCATTCATGTAGCTCACGCGGTGATCAACAAAGGCCGGCTGAATATCAATGATGACCAGGGCGGTTTTTGCCGGATCGATTTTGTAATCCGTCAAATAGGTCCATGGCCCGTAGATTTCTTCCCAGACCTTTTTGGTATCGGCCCGGGTTACTTTTGTCGCATCGATTTTGTCCGTCACAGTGATAATTCCCTTTCATCATCAGCACAATCGAAGGGTCGCGCTGTTAAGTTTCACTCTTTGATTAGTCCAGTTCCTCGCCGTTCTATATGTATCATACTGATCTCCGCATAAGTAGTGACCCGAGGGCTCCCAACGGGGAGCCCGGTTTCCCAGAAGGATCCCCAAAATTGCAGGCCCACTACTTTTGCGGACATAAATAAAAATCCGGTTGTCACTCAATCAGCCCGAGAACGCGTAGCGATCCCGCCAGTTCCTCTTTTTGTGCCGGGGTAAACGGGGTAGAAAACCACGGTTTGCGAATCCGCCCGCCGGGCAGGCCGAGCATGTTCAACACTTCTTTCATTGCCTGGAACTGGTCGGTTTGCCAGGGACCTGATGAAATGAAAGTGATCAACTGTTGGTGTCTCTGCCGGGCCGCCTGGATGTCGCCGTTCTGGAAGTCCTGAATCAAATCGATAATCAGACCAGGACACACGTTGGCGGCAGATAGCACCGCGCCCGGCGCGCCGAGTGGCAGAGAACTGAGCAACAAACTGTCCCAGCCCTGGAGAACCGCGATGCGGTCGCCTACGGCTTGGATGGTTCGAGCGAACTTATTGACATCGCCGGTGCTGTCTTTCAGGCCGACAACATTCTCGATCTCGGCCAATCGCTTCGTTAAATCGACGGACAAGGGATATCCCGTGATCTCCGGTGAATCATAGACGACGATGGGGATGTCCACGGCATTAGCCACTGTCAGATAATGATCGTGGATCGCGTCCTCGGTATAAGCACGGCCCATATGGTAAGGCGGCCAGATGACGACGGCGTCGGCGCCTTTTTCCTGAGCGTACTGGGTCAGGTCGATCGTTTCCCGGGTCGAGCCGGCGCCGGTTCCACACAGTACCAGCAATTTGCCTTTGGCCTGTTCAATGACGATGTCCATCAGGGATTGTTTCTCGGCCACCGAAAGCTTCCATACTTCGCCGCAACCAGAAGCGGGGTAGATCCCGTTCACGCCCTGGTCAACGAGCCATTGGGTGAAACGGCGGACCCCTTCCTCATCGAGATCTTCGCGATCATCCATGGGGGTGATCATGGGGACGAACACGCCTTGGAGCTGTTGGGTTATGTCTTTCATGATTATCCTATAGTCTTTCTAAAGTCAATAATATCAATATTTTCCCCGTGGGGCAGTACTTGCTATTTCGCGGCGAGATGGCGCTGGGCGTCTCGCAGAAGCTGGTCCACCTCGCGTTGAACATCGTCGCCCAGCGGCACGGGCGTATGCTCGCGGAGGAGGCGGTTCTTCTTTTCTTGACAGCGCTGGGCCATGTCCTTCTTGCCATCGGCCGCCCATGTATCCCAATAACGGCGGTCTAGTAACTCTGGAAACCAGAGTTCATCGCGGAAGTGCCGCACGGTGTGTTCTTCGGCCAGAAAGCTGCCCGCTTGTTGTCCGCGTTCGATCACGTCCAGCCCCAACTTATCGTCGTCAATGTCGATACCCCGCATTAGCCGCTCCACATAGCCGATGATCTCATGCTGCATGATGAGTATCGACAAGGAAGAACCCTGGTCCACGCCGCAGATTCCCAGGTGTCCAAAAATGTCGGCGCCAGCCATTGCTCCACAGGCCAGCGTGATTCCCGCTTCCATTCCGGCCTGGGCGTCGGGAATCTTGCTGTCGGTCAGGCCGACGTTGATGTATACCGGCAGTCCGTAATGCTTGCCCATCTGGGTGAGTCCAACTGCCATGAGAGCTTGCTCTGGTCCGGCAAAAATCATCTGTGTCGTTCGCATGTCGAAGGCGTGTGGGATTCCGCCATAACAAACGGCCGCGCCCGGCTGGATCAGTTGCACGACGCACAGGCCGGCCAGGATCTCCGCGTTCTCCTGTGCCATTGTGCCCGCCAGCGTTCCCACGGCCGTGGCCCCGGTTTGTGCCATCGGTCCGATCGAGACCGGCAAGTTTAGCCGCCGGGTTTCGAACAACAGATCGATCCCATCACGGGAAAGCGCAGCGGGCTGATGGGCTCCAGAAATGGATAGGCAAGAGGATATCTGGTCGCTTCCTCTTCGCTACCGGCAACGATTGTGAACAAATCCATGATGAATTTGGCCGAGGCGCGATCGTGGAACCAGAACGTGAGCGGCTTAGTTGTGTTTTTCAACTGTTCCGCCACGACCATCACGCATCGATATTCCACCGGCAATTCGTGGGGATCGGCCATCGAACCGACGATCGTGATCCGCTTCAAGGCGTCGGCCAGTCGGGCAGCCGTACGCACATCCTCCAATGTGGAATACCGCCGGCTGAGATCGTCGTCCACCCAAAGAGCCTCGCCGGCAATGGTGTTGTAGTTTCGCTTGCCGAAACCGAACTCCGCCTGCCGCGATCGATCGCGGCCGAAAAGTGTGAACTGTTTGCCGGTACCCGCGATGCATTGGCGGACCAACTTTTCGGGGATCTTGACCATCTGCTTGTCCCGGCCGACCTCGGCGCCGGCCTCGGCAAACAGGTCCAGCATTTCCTCGTGGGGTACGTGGACTCCGATCTTCTCAAGAATCGCCATGCTGGCGTTATGAAGTTTCTCGATTTGGCGGTTATCGAACTGGGTCACTTTCATTATTTCGTGTTCTCTTGATTGGCTTTACTTGTTGTTCTTGCTAAGACTTGCCGTACATCGCTCGTGCAATTGCGGAGTATTGCTTAGCCCTTCACCGCGGCAAGTTCGGCGGCAACGCGGTCGAATTACTTGATGCTCTGGGCGATTTCCGGCAAGTTGTTGTCCCACTTATAATCATATTCGACGAAGAAGGGGGCCTTAATCCCCTGGCGATGAATCTCCGTGAGCATTCCTTTGACATCGCACACTCCCGTGCCCCAGGGTACGTCGTGGGCATCCGGCCTCGCCCGGTTTATGTCCTTGAAGTGGAAGGAAACGATCCGGCCCTCCAGTTTCTTGAGGCACTCGATTGGGTTCAGGCCCGCCCGCAGCCAGTGGCCCGTGTCGGCACAGGCCCCGATCCGTTTGCTGCAATCCCGGCAAACCTTCAACACCGTATCGGGGTTCCAG
>SDBV01012975.1_pt1 | contig 10643 bp, 21 predicted proteins | sample 2277081 | NCBI WGS metagenome assembly SDBV01 (sample SAMN10402039, study PRJNA504765) | marine sediment metagenome | isolation source: marine sediment core GS10_PC15, 223 cmbsf | place: Arctic Ocean: Southern Knipovich Ridge | collected 2010
CCAGGAAGGAGCTTCGCTTGACACCATCAAAAAATATATCCAAAATCAACAAGTGCAAATGGAACGATTGGGCGCCTTATATCCCCCACCTAAAGGAAGGGGTTTTACGGCGCGAGGAGATAAATGGTGGATGGGAAACGGTACTGAATTATCTGAATTTAGACTTAGATGTTGATCCAGAACAGCATGAACGGTTGGTAGTGGAACCTAGTGAAGAGGACGTGGCAAAATTGGAATCCCGGCGCCAGACGGCTCACTTCAAAATCTATGTCCCGCTAGACTACGATCCGAATGATGGAGACAAGGGCCTCTATGTTCGTTGGGATATGCCGGTGGGAGCGGCTCGCAGGGACATGTATTTCCAAGCTTACCACGACTGGGCATTAACGGACTATTGGACTGTTACTGGAGGATTTCCAGAGAGCGGGCCCAGACATTTTGAAAGGTGGAGTTAATCCTTCAAGCGGTTTTATCGATGAGCAGCGTTGTATGATGCGTTGCGTCTTCGGCTGCGATTACCAACCAGAGCGCATCGCTTTTGGGCAGCCAATGGAATTCAACGTCGCCGTACTTCCAGATCAGGGGTTCGCGCATTGATTTGGTTGTAGTGGATTTGTGGTGGGGCTCATCGAGCACAGCAACGAGTTGCGCGCGTGTCATACCGGCCCAAATTCTCTTCTGCTCAATCAGGTTTTCGATGCTTCCTTGGATGCTCCAGCATTTCTTACACATGGTATAGTTGGGGTCTATGTCGGAGTCATGGGCAATAAAGCCGGTTTTCCCGCATACGCTACAAGCCCAATGAACCTTCGCTTCCATAATTAACTCCTCAGTTTATCTGGCTTTTATTGCCTTCAGTGTTGCTTCAACCAACGCGCGCCCTGGGGTCTCTGCCGTTGCTTCCCCAATCATCCGTTCGTGGTCCGTCCAGTCTTCGATATAGCAGTCATAGTAGGCCGGTTTCCCATTATGGGCCGGATTCGCGCACAGGCTTATCTCGCATCCACGTGCTTGCCATTCTGTCATCAGTGCAGACTGTGCATTCCCGTCTGTCAGGTAGTTTATATTGACGGAGCGCGTTCCGGTCTTGTCGCGCCACATCGTAATCCCCTGATATTCGTGAGGTTTGTAACCCGCCCACAACGCGATAACTTTGGTGCTGTCCATGATCATTGTCGTTGCTCCGGTTAGTTGTAGTCTCTTGCCGAGTCTCTTGCCGATTTTACTCTGGCGAAAATGGGTACCGTCTCGGGGGTAGTGCGGTCCACAACGATAATGTACGACCGATCACACGTTTCGCAGTGGATCGTTTCACCCTCAACATCCTTTGCGATTTCAATCGGGACGGAATCAGGACTGAAGTCGCGCATCGCACACGGGCCAGCCTTCGATTGCGTTACCATCTGATCGTCGCATTTTGGACACGTCACGTGTATATAGTCAAACAGTCCCATTGCTCTCAATCTCCTTTGATATGTTTTTTCAGCGCTTCCGCAAAGGCGTTTAACCCTTGCTGTGTATCAATGTGATAGCGGTCCGCTCTACCTCCTTCTTTCCACCACTCGATGGGTCCAGGGCAACCGCAGTGGCCGTCTACTCTAATTTCGGTGCCCAGTTCCTGATGCAGTTCTTCGGCGGCTGCCATAGGAAGTGGATTGTATTGAGTGCGAGCTACCCAGTAGTACCAAGCGCGAGTAAAACGCCATCCGCAAAGAGTTCCTATTAAACGCCAAGCCACCTCGGCGTATTTGTTTTCTGGAGTCTCTTCAATGACTTTGATGCCAGCTTCCAGCAATTCTCTTTCGATGTCAGCGTTGCAGTTGGCATCGCCTGCTAGGTTTTTCATCTAATATCCCTTCATGTGTAGCACAACGGAGTCCACTAAGGAGCAATCCCTTCATCGTGGCGATAGCCCTCAGCTTTTAGCTCTTTCACCCACTCGGTGTATTCGTCCGAAGGATTACCAGTTGAGAAGCGATACTCCTTGAGCCCATTCTCCCACCTCGCGAGCCGCAGCTTAACTGGAGTGCCCTTCAGGATACGGATACATTGATCAATCACCCAAATCTTGTGGTGCTCCCCATCAATGCCTCCGTACTGTTCAAGGTGTTCCAAAGCCCAGTCTTTAGGGCCGAAACCCTCATATGGAGTGCCTGCGTAGGATTCCAATTCTTCTTCGCCTAAGTAACCTTCCATAGAACCTCACTCCTCGTTTTCGGGTTTTGGCCATGTACCTTGGGCCTGCACGTATTCCGGGAAGGGGTATGCTTCCAGAAGGTCCTTGGCAGATTTGTCAAAGTAAGCCTGGTACCTCTCAGGAATGGGCCCATCTTCCTTTGAGTTGTGGGGGCCAAATTCAACTGAGATGTCGCGACTCAATTGATAGAAGTCCTTAAGAATATCCACACGAATAGCCAGCAAACAGTCCCCACACTGAACGGCTGGCTCCATGGCGGGAAGGGTTGATGTATCTACCAGGTCTCGGCCATCTTTTTGGTAGCGGCGTACCAGCGGATTCCAATGAAGGTCGAGTGCCCGAAGGAAAACTGCATCTTCGCCGTGTTCTTGGCGTGTATCGGAGACCCACAAAATTATCTTCCGATACATGTGCATCTTGTTCTGGAAGTGGATATGGACGTGTTTGTATTTAGGCTTTGTCATGGTTACTTCACCATTTCTTTTTCTAGTAGAGCAGCCAGTTCCCAGCCTGCTTCTCTCGTCACCTTGTTCATTTGGCGCGCTGTGGCGTGCAAGCCCAGCCGATCCAGCCTATCCATGACAAGCGGAAGCCACTGAACCAACTCTTCTCGTGTTTCTGGGATGCCACGGTTCTCTTGCGGCTCTGACATATCGATTTCCTTGGCGTAGCTTTAGGAACGAGCTTCACCGAGTTGTACAAATCTCGCCAACCATGTCAAAGGAATTTTTGGATGCCGAGGCTACTCTTCTTTTTCCGCACGCTCAGCCCTTAGAAAATCCAGTAGGGCAACTCCCGTAGGCTCAGGCGTTACTATATCGAGCACCAGAACTGTCCCTATAAACGTCAACAGTAGACCCGCGCCAAAACCCCCCAATGCATATGCCCAACTATAGTCCGGTTTGCTGTGTTCCCGCATCAAGGCGTCCAAGTACGTTACAACCTTTTGTGGATATAACATATCCTTGGTAAGCCGACGGAGCCGAATATAATTGGGTTCTGGTTCAGATTTCTTTTTCGGTTGGTCCGCGCCCACAGCAATTTGTCCCAAAGTGGGAGGGTGAATAGTGTACATCTCTTACTCTCTACCAAACTTGTGGACTGTCTACTACAGCTTATACAATTGAGGATGTTGATGCGAGAAGTGGCACGCACCCTAATTTCCTCCTTGACATCTCCCCTACCTCATCGCTTTCCACATCAGCTTGTCGTCCCCCATGGCCGCCAGAGTCAGCTTCATAACAGCTTCGTACATGTAGTGGGGGTCATCATCATCGGGGTAGCCCCCGCCCACCGATTCATTGAAGTGAGTCAGCGCCATTTTGTGGAGCTTGTCGAAGGCCGCTGCTTTGGCTGTCGTGGGCACCTTCTTGGGATCGCTAGGTTCAAAGCCGTCGGCCTTTTTCACCGGCCAGACGCGGTACGCTCCGTGCCCAGTTCCGGTTTCCTCCCAATCTACTTCAACCCCCGCGAGGGAAGCCAGCAGATTATGGAACTCACTCTTAGAGAAAACCTCGACTGTGGGGTGCCCTTCAGCGGTAAGGCAATCCAGCGAAAGGTCTTTCATGATCCGAATAAATACGGATTGGTTACTATCCATTAGCGAACTCCTTCAGTTAGGTGGCTCTCCTGGGTCCTTCAACTGGCCGAGTGCTGTGCGCAACTCATCCGTGTGCCGCATCATCGGGTCGCGCACTTCACGCTTCCAACGTTCCAACTCGGCTGTCTTCGCTTTGGTGATTTGCGCGAGCAACGCCCGCGCAGCAACATTCCGCCCGTCGGACGCTGGAGTTGCCGCCAGCTTGTCGAGTTGCTCATACAGGTCGCTCAGCGTGGACACAACACGCCTCGCGCTTCCACAAGCTTGCTTTCCAATTCATTGGCAAGTTTGCGCAGGGATTCGGGAGTGATAGTGACACCACTCAGTTCAAAGTGGGCGGCGTTACAGTATGATTGCAGCGTCAGCCTTTGGCTCATAATCGGTTCGTCGTCGCCGTTATCCTCAAAAACGGTGTGCAGTGTCAATTGCTCGCCCCCGTTGTCCGTTGGATTAAAAGCGAAACAGTGCCTGGTTAGTTGGCGGTTCTTTTCGGAAGGGTTCACAGGATACTCTTCTCTTCCCAGAATGGAGACTCAAGATAACGAATGGTAGCACTAGCTGTCTCGACGTCAAGCCTATTTTTGAGGCCAACGCCCCTCAGAAGTTGAACCCTTCTTCGAAGCCCAAGTCAACGATTTCTTGGGCCGTGATAACTTTGATTTTGTCATCACGGATGCCCGCAATCAGCTTGGCGTTATTCCAAGGAGCTTCGGGTGTTGGGCACGCCCTTCCCATTTGACACGTAAGGAAAACCTCCCAATGTGGGTATTCGCTCGGATCGTATTCATTGAGGGACTCGGGGACCTTCATACCGGCTTTTTCGGCATGGGCAACGAGCATGGGCGGGAATGCTAACATGGTTCTTCTCCTTTTGGGATTCCAAAGACGGCCGAACGATATCACCTTCTGCGCCGAATGTCAACGAAAAAGATTGGCTATGTTAGGTGGGGGCTCAACGAGGATGAATATTTGTGGATAGCATCAATTAGACGCCCACAGGCCGCCGAGATTATGGCGGAAGGGATATAGCTCCTACCCATCCAATCTTCCAGCTTGTCCAGTTCTTTCTTAGAGTGAACCTCAATTGTGGTGTACGATTTGTTGTTGGTTATAGGGTGAAGCAGGCGAAAAGCGATGGTTAAGTCCGTGTCCCACCGCTTTGGATCGCCACTGAAAGTGATCTCTTCCCCTTCACCCCGCCACCCTGCCGTGCAGTTGTAGAGGCGGCTGTAGAGGCCGGCGCTGATACGCACTCGATGGCCTTTCCCGCCAGCATACACAGATGGTGTTTGATTGGCCTTGGTCTGATGGGCAGCCTTGGCAGCCTTGATTGGGTAAGCAGTATACCGAACCTTGTGCTGCTGGAATTGCTGTTCTAGTTTGGCGCTCCGCTCTCCTCCCATCATCAACGTGATGAGATCGAGATAAACTCGACAGTACAAAGGGCCATGGCCCGGGTGAGGGGTCTTTACCACCAAATGAGCCAACTCATGCAGGACGGTTTTTTCGGTTAGAAAGAATTCAACGCTTGGCATGCCAATTACATTCTGCACGCGACGTGCCCATGCATGGCGGGCTCGTGTGGATTTGATAGTCACTTTGGTGACGTGAGGGTATCGAGCCTTCCACCAGTCGGTAGCGACTAGTTTGTTGATGTAGTGACGAACCTCGTCCAAGTTCGCGAACTGGATGCCGCGATTACCGAGCCAGAAAACCTGTGCTTCTGAGTTATAGACTTTCCGGCGCTGAGAGTCACGGTAGCGCTTATATGCCGGAGACTTCCCGTGGTCGTGAAGCCAAAGATCGAGGGAACCATAGTGAGATTCCAAGACGGCGAGATGCTCGTGACGGAGGTTGTGCATGACTAAACTTCGGAATAACCTGGGCTGTCACAGGGAAGCCCCAGCGGCATCCCTAGGTTGAACGGTATCACCTTCTGCCTCGGATGTCAACGAAAAAGGTTGCACTTAGGTTTGGGATGTGACCAGCGCTTTGAACAGGCGGGCCGCTTTCTTACCGATTGCACGGAGTGCTTCTGCCGACATTACGACTTCGCCCTCGGCCTCACGTGTTACGTCTTCGCGCATCGCCTTGACCACACTGCCCGTATCGGTCATCGAAGGGCTGTCGAGCAGTTGGAGTTTGTCCAAAACGTGCGTCAGGCGCATGTCGGTGACCCACTCTTCCGCAATCTCGTTTGCGTCTTCGAGAACCTTCAACTCCTCATCGCTCAGGTGACGGGTGGTTGTGGTCTCGCGGAACCCTTCGCGCTTGTACTTTGCAATGATGCGCTCCCCGTAGGCGTCGGAGCATTCAAACACTGGCCGCAGAACAATGCCCTCGCTGTCGTGGACGCCCATGCCGTTTCGTTCGGCTTGGACGGAGGGCTGATCGCGCAGTCGGTCGAGTGTTTCGATTTCGGTATCGACCAGTTCGAAGTGAACAAATTCCAGTCCCAACTTGTCCACCAGCTTAGCGGCGCGAGGAACTATGAGCCAGCCATCATTGATCTTAACGTCAAACACGACAAACTTGAGGTCTTTGCCGTAAGTGTCCGCCATTCGTTGCTGTTTGCCGCCGTATGCCTCGCCGTAGATAAAAACCGTTCCCATGTGGCTCAGCTTCTCGCTCAACGCCTCGGCGTCAAAGAGATCAACAAACCGGCTATGCTTCTCGCCGCCCGCGAAGAAGGAGATGCCCTTTTCTTCGCTATAGCGGACGTGTGCAGATGTTCCATGGATTTTTTCAAGGCACCATACCTGCTTGAATGCAAGAATGTCACGCTTCTTGTACAGATTATCGATGTGCAGATAGCCCATGTGCTTTCCCCCGATAGCCAACGTTCAAGGAGTCCGAAGCTATCATCTCGATTTGAAGGGTCAAGGAAAAACTATTCCATTGCGCTTTGAACGCGCACCTTAGTCGGTCCAGCGGCGTCCTCAATTACCGCCCCGCCTTCGTCTTCCTGTACGTAGAGTGGAATCCACTGTTGAAATAAGGTGTCCTTAATCCACTTCGCAATATCTTTTTGAGCTTGTCGATTCTCGCGAACCGTAGGGTAAGGGTGGAAGGATACTTCAACGGTAGCTGTTACTGTTACTTTTTTCTTGGCCATGTTCAATCCTCACTTTCGACCCTCTCCCACAATTCACCAACGAGTTCTTGCAATCGTTCATCTGCGGCCTCTTCTGAGAAAACCATGCCGATTTCCTCTTCAGTGCCGTCCATCATGAGAGCAAGGATTTTCCACACGACGCCCTCTTGGCGGTGTCCGAAGTCTCTAATTTTCTCTGGGTTAATGTGGTCGGGAATCATATACTCAAATCTTCCCAGCTTCAGCTAGAATACGGGTCATTTTTCCTTCTTTTTGGAAATGAGCGGGTCGTCCTCAAAGCTGTAGGTGAGGTGGCTGCTAAAACACGCCTCACAGTAGTCCTCTGTCAGGGCATGAATGGTCAGTGACGCTTCGCACAAAGTCTGGCGCTGGCCGCAATCTCGGCATACTGCTTTCGATAGCAATTGCGTTCGGATCTGTTCTTGAAGATCGGGCCGCAGCATCAGCATTTTGCGAGTAACGTTCATCCGCTTTACCCCTCCTCCAGATTACTCAATTTCAGAGGCCAACCTTAGCATGATTTGGCGGCGTGTCCAGGAAAAGGTTTGCAGGTTGCCACCGCGTTCCACTGCTCATGTGGTACTAGCCCGTGAGAAACCTCCGGCGGGTTCCTTGTATTTCTCGGCCAGCTTGCGCTCGGGTGTAAGCACACCAATAGCTATTAGGAGGCGAATGTCTTCTTCCACGGTACCCTCCTCAATCGCCTGGAGAGGCGTCTTCGTCGGAGATTGGCTCGGCGTCGTTCCCTTGTTCGTGTGATTCATTGGTTCCCTCCCGACTTCAGGCTTTCTCGGCTTCGGTTCCTGTTCCTGTTTCGAGGACTGATCTTGGATCTTCGCCTGTTAGAAAAAGATACGACATGTCGTCTCCGGAGTGGTCCACCCACAGATGCGATCCATCCGTGAAGGTGAAGCGGAGAACAGGAGCGAGGTGTGGACGACGGCCCGAGCCATCGCTGTACGGCGCGGCGGTGATCCATTCAATGGCGCTTATCGTGCGCCCAAGATAACGCTGGAATTCCATACTCTTTCTCCATTCATTCAGCAAGAATGCTTCTAACCAATTCAGCTTCGGTTACTTCTCTTACTTCGTTTTCGGACGCTTGCACGGAAGTGGCGTACAGGGCTTCTAAGCCTTCCGCATGCTCAGCGGCAAGTTTTTCGGCTCGTTCCACATCAATCCACAACACTTTAGTGTCCGGCGCGATTTGACAGCGCAGATATTGTTTTGTGGTCGTGTAGCTCCAGGGCAGCAATTGCATAGGATTGCCAGACTCGACAGTAATTTTCAATTTTTGTCCATACTTACTGTCGCCTTGGTCTTCAGCAGCAATCACCGCTAAATCGGTGGGATTACAGTAATCGAGAGGGACTGCAATGGCCGATCCGACATAAGCGATTGTCAAAAAGAAGCTGAGAAGGCCCAGGAAATCACACCACCCAATGCTCCACCGTTGTGGCGGAGGCCCAAAAAAAAGAGTGAATGGCAAAATAGGCCATACAAATAACCAATAGAGGGTCGAAAGTTTAATTGAAATTTTCATGAATTTTCTTTCTCGTGGGGAATCGACTCGGCCTTATGATCAGTTATTTGATCCGCCCGTGGCTACACTGTCAAGCAAGTTCTGTGCTCCCTATCACCTTGTATTAACAGCGCCTTTCCCAGCGCGGCCAAGTAATCTTCGTTTTCCATGGTGACAGCGAGTATCTTTGACAGGCGCGATCTACGGTCCAGTCTGCGTTGCTGTTGTAGCTGCGCACGACAGACCTCTACGAGCATTCTAAGTCCCCCTACATCGCCGTCGCCCCACTTTACCTGGCGTGTTTTGTCGATGAGTCGCACGAGCCATGATCGGCGTCCACCACGGTAGAGAAGTTCTCGGCAGTTATTCAACAAACATAACAACGCGTACCCCTGATGACCTGTCCCTACTTGCTCGAAGAAGTCGCGACTGAGTTCCTCTGCTGCCTTGCGCAGTTCTGCTGTTATTGCTTGGTCTTGGTCCACTATTTTTCTTTCTTCTTCGGACGGCGGAATTGGAAGTAGGCGCGGAACGGCTCGTCAGCGTAGGTGGGTTTGTTGTAGACAACGATCCAGCCTTCCTTTCGGTAAAGCTCTTCTACGTCTAGCCAATGCTCTTTGTAAATGTGGCTGTCCGACACTCCAAGCTTGTCCGCTACAACGGCGAGAATATCATCCTGGTATAAGAGGGCATGGCGGCCATTCCACTTCTCTGCAATCATTTTGTTAAAGACTTCAATTACTCCCTCCGGAATGGAATCCGAAATGGGATGGTGAACTTCGTCGGGTTTGATCGGCTCAACCATGACATATCCTTAAACGACGGGATGTCGGTCGCAACGTATCGAGCACACGGTATCAAAATATCAAAACGAAGCGTTGCGTCAAGCTGAAAAATGGTGGGTGAATTGCTACAATCTCCCCTAACTGCTATTACTGATGAGTGCAGCTATTTCCGGGCTCCCGCAGCATCGCTCGGCGTCTCCATTCTCCATCACGTCAATTCAAAGACTGACACACCCCTTCTCATAATCCCGGCCGCTGAGTCGGCATCCTCTCCGAAGGCCATTATGTGCGTCCGCGCGGTCGAAATACCACATAGCTTCTCTGAGGTTGGTTGTCCAGCCTCCGCTACAAAAACACTAACAAATATTGCTATTCGCCAGGTTTCCTTCCTGTTTCTTGCATGGCCGACCGCCGCCGGTCTCTTCCGGTCTTACGCAGTCTCCGCAGGCGTTAATTTCCGCATAGCTTGCGGTATCTTTCTTCTTCTTGTATCCTTTTTTCTTTCGTGGCTTTTTGGGCACATAATTGAACGGTTTGATGTCCGCAAAACAAATGTTCTTGGCGGCGTTCTCATCTCGATCCATCTCCAATCCGCACTTCTCGCAACGATAGACTCGCTCCTCCAAAGGCATTTCGTTCTTGATGTTTCCGCAACAACTGCACATCTTTGTGCTCGCGAACCATCGGTCCGCTACGCAAAGAGTGCTGCCGTACCAACCACATTTGTATTTGAGCATGTCGATGAAGGTTCCCCATGCCACGTCCGCTATATGCCGCGCTAGCTTCTTGTTCTTCATCATATTCTTCACGCTCAATCCCTCAACCTTGATGACCGACTTGGTTTTCGCCAATCGAGTTGAAAGTTTATGCAGGAAGTCGGAACGGATGTTCCGGATGCGTCTATGAAGCCTTGCAACAATCATTCTTTGTTTTTCTCTATTTTTGCTATTCCTTTTTGTTCCGTCCTCTTCTGTTCGTATCAACCTTCGAGAGAATTTCCTTTGTTGACGAGCGAGCTTTTTCAGGTACCTCTTCAATGGCTTTGGGGCGTATTCTGGATCATCCACGGTTCCGTCAGCATTGAATATCATTGCGAATATCGTAAGACCAACATCAATACCGCATATCGGACCTTCAACCGGTTTTGGCTTTTTGATATTCATTTCAACAGCCAAAGATACGAACCAACGATCCGCTTCACGATTCACGGTTGCGTTCAATATCCGCACCGGCCGACGAATCTCTTCGTCCTTACCATCTTTGTCTTTGATAGTTTCTTTGACATAGAATATCCCGTTCACCTCGCCGCGCACCAACTTATCGTTCTTTTCTTTGATCCGAACTTTGCCCAGCACCGGAAGTTTGACATAACGACCGAAGAATCCAATCCTCTCAGGGTTATTGAATCGAAAAGTATCCTTGGC